>Ga0105107_10000266_pt1 | contig 31692 bp, 36 predicted proteins | sample PPLLaktember2015_6_FD_79335 | JGI IMG/M metagenome (GOLD analysis project Ga0105107, IMG submission 79335) | Freshwater sediment microbial communities from Prairie Pothole Lake near Jamestown, North Dakota, USA - PPLs Lake P8 Core (1) Depth... | ecosystem: Environmental > Aquatic > Freshwater >...
CTGAAGTCGGGATGCGCGTTCAGCGCCTGGTTGCCCGGCAGCGTCCACGGCGTGGTGGTCCAGATCACCGCGTAGGCGGGCTTTGCAATCGTCACGTCAAATGCGCTTTCCAGTTTCTTCACATCAACTGCCCTGAAAGCGACGTCGATCGCGGGGTCCTTGCGGTCCTCGTACTCGACCTCCGCCTCCGCGAGCGCCGAGCCGCAGTCGAAGCACCAGTTCACCGGCTTCAGGCCCCGGTAGACGTAGCCTTTCTCGAGGAGCTTGCCGAGCACGCGGATCTCGTCGGCCTCGTTCGAGTAGGCCATGGTGAGATACGGGTTCTCCCAGTCGCCGAGCACGCCCAGGCGCTTGAAGTCCTGCTTCTGGCGCTCGATCTGCTCGGTGGCGTAGGCGCGGCACAGGCGCTGCGTCTCCTCCGGCGGCAGGTTCTTCCCGTGCTTCTTCTCGATCTGCACCTCGATCGGCATGCCGTGGCAGTCCCAGCCCGGCACGTAGGGCGCATCGAAGCCGGCGAGCGTGCGCGACTTGACGATGATGTCCTTCAGGATCTTGTTGACCGCCGTGCCGATGTGGATGTCGCCGTTCGCGTACGGCGGGCCGTCGTGCAGCACGAAGCGCGGCCGCCCCTTGGCGACCTGGCGCAGGCGCTGGTAGACGCCTTTGTCCTGCCATTCCTTCACCCAGAGCGGCTCGCGCTTGGCGAGGTCGCCGCGCATGGGGAACGGCGTCTCGGGGAGATTCAGCGTGTCTTTGTAGTCAGCCATGTTTCGCAAAGTAGGCGCGCGCCTGCCGGGCGTCGCGCGCAATCGCCTCCTTCAATGCTTCCAGCCCGTCGTACTTCTCCTCGTCGCGCAGCTTCTCGAGGAAGCGCACCTTGACGCGCCGGCCGTAGAGCTCGGCGTCGCAGTCGAAAAGATGCACCTCGAGCAGCGGCCGCTCGAGCGGGTTGACGGTGGGGCGGCGGCCGACGCTCGCCACCGCGGGGCCCATGCCCTCCACCTCGACCGCGAAGATCCCGGCGAGGGGCGCGCCGTGCGCGAGGCGGATGTTCGCAGTCGGGAAGCCGAGCTTGCGCCCGAGCTTTTCGCCGTGCGCGACCCGGCCGCTCACCGCGTAGGGGTGGCCGAGCAGCCGCTCGGCGCGGCGCAGGTCGCCCGCCTGCAGCGCCGCGCGCACGCTCGAGCTCGACACGCGCTCGCCCTCGAAGAGCACGTCGGGCATCGCCTCCAGCGCGAAGCCGTGCCGGCCTGCCGCCTCGCCCAGCATGGCGAAGTCGCCGGCGCGCTGCGCGCCGAAGCGGAAGTCGCGCCCGACGATGAGCTTGCGCACGCCCAGGCCGCCGACGAGGACTTCGTCGATGAAGCGCTCTGCCGACAGAGAAGCAAACCCTTTGTGAAATCTGGCGACATGCACCCGCGCGACGCCGATGGCGGCAAGCAGCTCCAGCTTGTCGCGCAGGCGCGTGAGCCGCGGCGGCGCCGCCTCGGGGGCGAAGAACTCGCGGGGGTGCGGCTCGAAGGTGAGAAGGCTCGATTGCAGGCCGGCCTCGCGGGCCGCGGCGACGACGCGCTCGATGAGCGCGCGGTGGCCCCGGTGCACCCCGTCGAAGTTGCCGATGGTCAGCGCGCACCGGCCCGAGGTAGGCTGCAACGAGCCGTGTGTAACGACCATGGACTGGGGCTAAAAGATTGAATTATAGTAGCTAAATGAAGAGCCTAGAGGACCAGATGGCGTTCTATGCCGCCTACCATCAGGATGGGCGGAACAAGGCCTCGCATTTCATCGGCGTGCCGATGATCATCCTGTCGCTCTTCATCCCGCTGGCGTGGCTGCGATTCGACATCGGCGGCGTGCCTGTCACCGCGGCCATGATCTTTGCCGGCGTGGTGCTGGTCTATTACTTCGTCCTCGACGTGCCCCTCGCCCTCGCCATGCTGGCGGTGAACGCGGCGCTGATCTGGGCCGGGCACCAGATCGCGGGCCTTGGCGCCGCGCAGGGTTGGGCGTGGTTCGCGGTGCTCTTCGTCGGCGGCTGGATCATCCAGCTCGTCGGCCACGTGTTCGAGGGCCGCAAGCCGGCGCTCGCGGACAACCTGTTCCAGATCTTCGTCGCGCCGATCTTCCTCGCCGCCGAGGTCTTTTTCGCCCTTGGCTATAAGCCGACCCTGCACGAAGCAGTTCAACGACGGGCTCAGTTGAGCCGCGCGCAGAGCGCGGAGAGCTCCATCAGTCTTACGCGCACGTCGTCCTGATCGGGCGCGTCGGGCTCGCGCTCGGCGTAGTCGGTGAGGTCCTTCAGCGCGGCGCGGTAGCACTCCAGCCGCTGGTAGACGATGCCGCGGTCGAGCAGCTCGGCGCTCGCCTCGGGCGACACCACCAGCATGCGGTTCAGGACGTCGAGCATGCGCTCGGGCTTGTCGGTCTCGCGGTAGATGCCCTTGAGGTTCCTCAGCATGCGCGCCAGGATCTGGCGGTTGCTGGCGGGCTCGAGGAACTGGTCGAGCGGCAGCTCGGCCACCGGCACGTTGTCCGCCACGCCCTCGGGAATGACGCGCTGCAGGCGCTGGCGCAGCTCGCTTTCGGACTGCGGCGCGCCGCCCGAGAACGGGTCGAGCACCAGCATGCCGCCGCGCAGGCGCAGCCGCACCAGGAAGTGCCCGGGGAAGGACACCCCCTGCAGCGGCAGCCCGATGCGCCGGCCGATCTCCATGTAGAGGATCGACAGCGTCAGCGGGATGCCGGTCTTGCGGTCGATCACCTCGTTGAGGTAGCTGTTGCGCGGATCGTAGTAGTCCTCGGTGTTGCCCCAGTAGCCCAGGTCCTCGAACAGGAACTCGTTGAGCGCTGCCACGCGCTCCTCGGCGCCCAGGTCCTGCGGCAGGCCGCCGCGCAGGCGCAGCGCCATGCGCTCGATCTCGCCGAGGTAGCGCTCGACGTCGAGCTGCGGGTACGCGTCCTGCGCGATCATCAGGCAGGCGCGCGCTAGGTCGATGCGCCCGTCGTCGCGCCCGAGGAGCTCCGCGAAGGGCTCGAGCGGAGCGCCCATCAGGGCGCTCCCCGGCGGGAGAAGTCGCGCGGCCGCATGCCGCAAGCGAGCAGCACCGCGCCGTAGCAGGCGCCGCCCAGCAGCACCAGACCGAGGACCGCCGGCACCTTGCCCTGCCACGACGCCCTCAGCCACCAGCTCGCCTCACCCATCGCGAAGTACAGCGCTGCCGCCATCACGGCGACTGCGACAGCGACCTTGAGGAGGAACGCGGCCCAGCCCGGCTGCGGCGCGTAAATTCCTTTTCTCTTCAGAAACGAATACAAGAGTGCTGCATTGAGGCAGGCCCCCAGGCCGATGGCGAGGGCGAGGCCGGCATGGCGCAGGGGCACGATGAACGCCGCGTTCATCGCCTGGGTCGCAATCAGGGTGGCGATGCCGATCTTGACCGGCGTGGCGACGTTCTGCCGCGCATAGAAGCCGGGGGCGAGGATCTTCACCAGGATGATGCCCACCAGGCCGACGCTGTAGGCGATGAGCGCCTGGCGCGTCATCCAGGCGTCCTCCGCGGTGAAGCGGCCGTAGTGGAAAAGCATGGTGATGAGCGGCAGGGCCAGCACCGCAAGGGCCACGGCGCTCGGCACCGCGAGCAGCACGGTGATGCGCAGTCCCCAGTCGAGCAGGCGGCTGTACTCGACGGGGTTGGCGTCGGCATGGTATTTCGACAGGCTCGGCAGCAGGATGGTGCCGACCGCGACGCCGAGCACGCCCGCGGGCAGCTCCATCAGGCGATCGGCGTAGTACAGCCAGGAAATGCTGCCGGTGGCGAGGAACGAGGCGAAGATCTGGTTGATGAGGAGGGAGATCTGGCTCACCGAGACGCCGAATGCCGCCGGCAGCATGAGCAGCAGCACGCGGCGCAGGCCCGGGTGGCTGAGATCGAGGCGCCAGCGCGGCAGCAGCCCGAGCCGCACGAGGAAGGGGACCTGGAAGGCGAGCTGCAGCACCCCGCCGGCGAACACCGCCCAGGCGAGCACCAGCACGGGGGGATCGAAGTCGCCGGCGAAGAACGCCGCGCCGACGATGAAGGAGACGTTGAGCAGCGCCGGCGTGATCGCCGGCACCGCGAAGCGGTTCCAGGTGTTCAGGATGCCGGCGGCGAGCGCCACCAGCGAGATGAAGACGATGTAGGGGAAGGTGATGCGCAGCAGCGCGACCGTCAGCGCGAACTTGTCCGGCTGGGCGGCGAAGCCCGGCGCGGTGACATGCACGATGAGGGGCGCCGCGGCCATGCCGAGCGCGGCCGCCGCCACCAGGGCGAGGAAGAGCAGCGTCGAGATGGCGTCGATCAGGGACCTCGTCTCCTCGACGCTCGTCCGGTTCTTGTGCTCGCCGAGGATCGGCACGAACGCCTGGGAGAAGGCGCCTTCGGCGAACAGGCGCCGCAGCAGGTTGGGGATCTTGAAGGCGACGAAGAAGGCGTCGGTGGCGAGCCCGGCGCCGAAGAGCCGCGCGATGAAGAAGTCGCGCGCGTAGCCGAGCACCCGGCTCACCATGGTCAGGCTGCTCACCGCGGCCAGGGCGCGCAGCAGGTTCATGCTAGAATCCGCACCCCGAATTTGTTCCTTGCTTGGAATCCCGGTCCATGGCCAACATCAAGTCTGCCCGCAAGCGCGCCCGCCAGGCAGTGGGGCTGCGCGAGCACAACATGAGCCTGCGCACCGAGGTGCGCAGCGCGATCAAGAACGCGAAGAAGGCGATCGCCGCCGGCAAGCCGGCCGAGGCTGCGAAGGCGCTGCAGGACTCGCAGCGCGTCATCGACCGCGTCGTCGCCAAAGGCGTCCTGCATCGCAACGCGGGGGACCGGCACAAGAGCCGCCTCGCGCATGCCCTGAAGGGCATGAAGTAGCTTAGGCAGTATCCCCAACACGCTGCAGTTCGGCGAGTCTCGTGCGCTCCGCGATCCGTCCGTCACGCACCTGCAGCTCGTTGTCCTTGGCAAAGCTCACCAGGAAGCGGTAGGCCATCGGCTCGAGCTCTTCCAGCCGCACGTCGACCACCACGCAGCGCACGCCATTGGCGGTGACCGGGTGCACGAAGGGCGAGTACTGCATCCGGTGATCGTTGCCGAAGGCCGCCATCACGCCGCACAGCCGCTCCGCCCAGTCGCTGGGCCGGAATGGCTTGCCGTCGGCGGTGACGCCCCGGATGACGAACTCGACGACGCCTTCGGCTTCGGGCATGCGCGATTATAGTAGGCGGGGCCAGTGACCAAGCCGACGAGCCGCATCCTCGTCATCAACGACGAGCACCTGGTGCTGCGCGAGTTCGTCAAGGGCCTCAACGCGGCGGCGCGCACGCTCGACAACCCGCTCGGCATCTCTTTCAGCGGCGTCACCACGGCAAAGGAGGCGCTCGCGGCGCTGGAAGCCGACGGGAACTTCCAGGCAGTGCTGGTCGACGACACCCTGTATTCGCTGAGCAACGGCAAGAGGAACGAAAAGGGGAAGAAGAACGAAAAGCATTCCCGCAAGCTGCAGATGTCCGCGCTCGAGCTCGTGCAGCGCATCACCCGCTTTCGCCCCGAGCTCGACGTCTACATCCTCATCGCGCAGGAGAAGGAGGACGACGTGGTGGACGCGCTGTTCGCCGAGTCGGTGGACGGCTACTTCTACCGCGAGGAGCGCGACTACCGCGGCATCTACCGCATCCTCAACGCGCAGATCCAGGAGCGCGCGCGCACGCCCTTCTACGACCAGCTCAAAAACTACGTGTGGATGGCGAAGGACCAGTGGCACACGCCCGGGCACTCCTCGGGCGAGTCGCTGCGCGGCAGCCCCTGGGTCAACGACTTCTACGAGTTCATGGGCGAGCACGTCTTCGACGCGGATCTCTCGGTCTCGGTGCCGATGCTCGACTCGCTGATGGAGCCCAAGGGCGTGATCGCGGAGGCGCAGGCCATGGCGGCGAAGGCCTTCGGCGCGCGACGCACCTTCTTCGCCACCAACGGCACCTCGACGGCCAACAAGGTCATCTTCCAGACGCTCCTCGCCCCCGGCGAGAAGCTGATCCTCGACCGCAACTGCCACAAGAGCGTGCACCACGGGGTGGTGCTCTCCGGCGCGCAGCCGATCTACCTCGATTCCTCGCTCAACCGCAAGTACGGCCTGTACGGCCCGGTGGCCAAGCGAACTGTTCTTAATGCGATCAAAAAACACCCCGATGCGCAGGCGCTGATCCTCACCTCCTGCACCTACGACGGGCTGCGCTACGACCTGAAGCCGATCATCGAGGCGGCGCACGCCAGGGGCATCAAGGTGATCATCGACGAGGCCTGGTACGGCTTCGCGCGCTTCCATCCGGAGTTCCGCCCCACCGCGCTCGAGGCCGGGGCCGACTATGCGACCCAGTCGACGCACAAGGTGCTGTCGGCCTTCTCCCAGGCGTCGATGATCCACGTGAACGACCGCGAGTTCCGGGAGCACCTGTTCCGCGAGAACTTCAACATGCACACCTCGACCAGCCCGCAGTACGCGCTGATCGCGAGCCTCGACGTGGCGCGCAAGCAGGCGGTCATGGAGGGCTACAAGCTGCTTTCACGCACCCTCGAGCTGGCAAGAGAAGTCAGGAATCTGATCAATTCGACCCGGGTGTTTCGTGTCCTCGAGCTGGACGACCTGCTGCCCCCGGCGGTGAAGGCGGACGGCATCCGCCTCGATCCGACCAAGGTGACGATCGACATCTCCGGCTGCGGCTACACGGTGGAGGACCTGCAGAAGCAGCTCTTCGAGCGCTTCAACATCCAGGTCGAGAAGTCCACGTTCAACACCCTGACGCTGCTCCTCACCATCGGCACCACGCGCTCCAAGGTCTCGCGCCTGTACGACGCGCTGATGCGCATCGCGCGCGAAGGGCGGCACCCGCGGCGCCTGGTGCAGACGCCGGAGATCCCGGCGTTCACGAAGCTGAGGTATCTGCCCAGGGACGCCTACTACTGCGGCGGCGAGCTGGTGCCGGTGTTCGACGAGCGCGAGCGGGTCAACCGGGCGCTCGCCGGGCGCGTCTGCGCCGACCAGATCGTCCCCTACCCGCCCGGCATCCCGGTGCTGGTCCCCGGCCAGCGCATCACCGCCAAGGTCCTCGAGTACCTCGGCGGGCTCCTGCATTCCCACAAGCGCATGGAGATGCACGGCATCGTGCACGAGGGCTACCTGCCCTGCATCCGCGTGCTCAAGCCCGCGGAGGAGAAGGGCTTGAAGCCGCTGGGTTGAACCGATAGGATTCATCGAACGGCGGCCTGTGCCGCCGTTTTTCATTCAAGGGGGAACGGATGTCCCATGTCATGAACACCTACGCCCGCCAGCCGGTTGCGTTCGTGCGCGGCGAGGGCGTCTGGCTCTGGGACGAGGACGGCCGCAAGTATCTCGACGCGCTCGCCGGCATCGCCGTGAACACGCTCGGCTATGCACATCCGAAGCTCACGCGCGCGCTCTCCGCGCGCATCGCCTCCGGCGTCATCCATACCTCGAACCTCTGGCGCATCCCGACCCAGGAGGCCGCCGCCGACCGCGTTGCCGAGATCACCGGCCTGGACGAGATCTTCTTCTGCAACTCGGGGCTGGAAGCCACCGAGGCGTCGATCAAGGTGGCGCGCAAGTACGGCCACGACCGCGGCGTCGCCGAGCCGGCGATCATCGTCATGGAAAAGGCCTTCCACGGCCGCTCGCTCGCCACCCTCTCGGCGACCGGCAGCCGCAAGGTGCAGGCGGGCTTCGAGCCGCTGGTGCAGGGCTTCGTGCGCGTGCCGCTCAACGACCTCGAAGCCGTTCGCCAGGTGGCCGAGAACAACCGCAACGTCGTCGCCGTGCTGGTGGAGCCGATCCAGGGCGAAGGCGGCATCAACGTCTCGCGCCTGGATTACCTGCGCGGGCTGAAGGAGATCTGCGACCGCAAGGAGTGGCTGTTCATCTCCGACGAGGTGCAGTGCGGCCTGGGCCGCACCGGCAAGTGGTTCGTCTACCAGCACGCCGGCATCCACCCCGACGTGGTGGCGCTCGCCAAGGGTCTCGCCTCCGGCGTGCCGGTCGGCGCCTGCGTGGTCGGCGGGCGGGCCCGGGGCGTGTTCAAGCCCGGCAACCACGGCTCGACCTTCGGCGGCAACCCGCTCGCCATGACCGCCGTGATTGCGACCATCGACACCGTCAAGGAAGAGAACCTGCTCGCCAATGCCGCCCGGGTCGGGGGCCAAATCCAGGAATCCCTGAGAAGTGCACTGGGCAATGCCATCAGCGAGGTGCGCGGCATGGGGCTGATGATCGGCGTGGAGATGCCGCGGCCCTGCGGCGAGCTGGTGAAGAGCGCGCTCGACGCAGGGCTCGTCATCAACGTCACCGCGGAGAACGTCATCCGCCTGCTGCCGCCGCTCATCATGAACGAGGCCGAGGGCCGGGAAGTCGTCGAGCGGCTGGCGCCGCTCGTCAAGGCCTTCTCGGACAAGCGCGCGGCGGCATGACGTCGAAAGTCCGCCACTACCTCCGCTTCGACGACTTCACGCGCCAGGAATACGAGTACCTCTTCGAGAGGACGCGCTGGATCAAGGGGCGGTTCAAGCGCTACGAGCGCTACTGGCCGCTCGAGGACCGCACCCTGGTGATGATCTTCGACAAGCAGTCGACGCGCACGCGGCTGTCCTTCGAGGCCGGCATGCACCAGCTCGGCGGCGCGGCGATCTTCCTCGCCACGCGCGACTCGCAGCTCGGCCGCGGCGAGCCGGTCGAGGACATGGGCGAGGTGGTCTCGCGCATGTGCGACGTGGTGATGATCCGCACCTTCGAGCAGGACATCCTCTCGCGCTTCGCCAGGCACTCGCGCGTGCCGGTGATCAACGGCCTCTCCAACGAGTACCACCCCTGCCAGACCCTCGCCGACGTCTACACCTACGAGGAGCAGCGCGGGCCGATCCGCGGGCGCACCGTCGCCTGGATCGGCGACTCGAACAACGTCTGCAATACCTGGCTGCAGGCGGCGCAGGTGTTCGACTTCAAGCTGAATGTTTCCACGCCGCCGGGATACGAGATCGAGGCGGAAAGGGTCTTCAGGAATTGCGAGTCGTTTGCAGACCCCATGCAGGCGGCGCGCGGCGCCGACCTCGTCACCACCGACGTGTGGACCTCGATGGGCTTCGAGGCGGAGAACGCCGAGCGCCGGCGCGACTTCCAGGACTGGCAGGTCGACGCGGAGATGATGCGCGCGGCGAAGAAGGATGCCCTCTTCATGCACTGCCTGCCGGCGCACCGCGGCGAGGAAGTGACCGCGGAGGTCATCGACGGCCCGCAATCGGTGGTCTGGGACGAGGCCGAGAACCGGCTGCACACCCAGAAGGCACTGCTGGAGTTTCTCGTGCTCGGGCGCGTCTAGCGCTTCTTCTTCTCCGGCGCGCCCGACCCGACCAGCGGCACGCCGCCCGCGCTTGCGTCCCCGAGCAAGCCCGCCTCGCCGTAGATGCGCAGCTTCTCGCGCGTGTCGGCGATATCGAGGTTGCGCATGGTGAGCTGGCCGATCCGGTCGCCCGGCGTGAAATACACCTGCTCGCCCTTCTCCATGGTCAGCCGCTCCGGCTTGTAGGTGAGGTTCGGGCTGCGCGTGTCGAGGATCGAGTAGTCGTTGCCGCGCCGCAGCTCCAGCGTCACCTCGCCGGTGACCGCCTTCGCCACCCAGCGCTGCGCGGTTTCGCGCAGCATCATGGCCTGCGGGTCGAACCAGCGCCCCTGGTAAAGGAGCCGGCCGAGCCGGCGGCCGTTGCTCCGGTACTGCTCGAGGGTGTCCTCGTTGTGGATGCCGGTGAGGAGCCGCTCATAGGCGATGTGCAGCAGCGCCATGCCCGGCGCCTCGTAGATGCCGCGGCTCTTCGCTTCGATGATGCGGTTCTCGATCTGGTCGCACATGCCCAGGCCGTGCCGGCCGCCGATCGCATTGGCTTCTTCCATCATCTTTACGGGATCTGAAAAGCGCTGGCCGTTCAGCGCCACCGGCTGGCCCTCGGCGAACGCGACGCTGACCCGCTCAGCCTTTACCTTCACCTCGTCGCGCCAGAAGGCGACGCCCATGATGGGCTCGACGATGCCGATGCCCTTGTCGAGGAACTCGAGATCCTTCGCCTCGTGCGTGGCGCCCAGGATGTTCGAGTCGGTCGAGTACGCCTTCTCGGCGCTCATCCTGTACTCGAAGCCGGCGGCGGCCAGGTACCCGGACATCTCCTTCCTGCCGCCGAGCTCGGCGATGAAGCGCTCGTCGAGCCACGGCTTGTAGATGCGCAGGGCCGGGTTCGCGAGCAGGCCGTAGCGGTAAAAGCGCTCGATATCGTTGCCCTTGAACGTGCTGCCGTCGCTCCAGATGCCGACGTCGTCCTCCCGCATGGCCACCACCAGCATGGTTCCGGTGACCGCGCGCCCGAGGGGCGTCGTGTTGAAGTACGTCGCCCCGGCGGTGGCGATGTGGAAGGCGCCGCTCTGGATGGCGGCGATGCCCTCGGCGACGAGCTGCGGCCGGCATTCGACGAGGCGCGCGACTTTGGCGCCGTAGGCGAGCGCCTTGCGCGGGATCTCGGCGTAGTCCGCCTCGTCGGGCTGGCCGAGATTCGCCGTATACGCGTAAGGGATCGCCCCTTTCGCGCGCATCCAGTGCACCGCGGCGCTCGTGTCGAGCCCCCCCGAGAAAGCGATGCCGATCTTTTCGCCCTTGGGTAGCGCGCCTAGGATCGCCGTCAAGTCGTCGGTCTCCGAAAGCCCGCATGATACGCGAGGATAGAATAGCGGCCGTGCGCGCCCTCGCCGCCCTGCTTGTCGCCTTCTCGCTGCAATGTGCAGCGGCCCCCTTCGCCGTGCAGGTCGGCGAGGCCCGCATCGCGCTCGACGCGCCGCCCGGCTTCGCCGACTCGAGCTTCACCGGCTCGCCGCGCCTGCAGGAGCTCGCCGAGTCGCAGACCTCGCCCTCGAACAAGATCCTGATGTTCGCGATCTCCGACGGGGACCTGCGCCGCTTCATGACCGGCGACACGCCGGAATTCCGCCGCTACATGCTGGTCGTCACGCCCAAGGCCATGGAGCGCGATCGCATCACGCCGGCCGCCTTCAAGGAGCTCGCCGACAACGCCGCGCGCGCGGCGCAGGGCGCGGACGCCGCCGAGCTGCGCAAGGATCCCGAGGTGTTCTCCCTGCAGCTCAGCGCCCAGGTGCCGCCGGCCCGCCGCGGCGGCGAGCCGCAGCAGGTCCTCACCACCCGCACCCTGATGCTGGTGCGCGGCAAGGCCCTCGACCTGACCGTCCTCGCGGTCCACGAGTCCCCCGCGGACGTCGACTGGATCCGCGCCGTCACCGCGCGCTGGATCGAAGCGCTGCAGCGCCTCAACGCCCGCTAGCGCCATGCCCTCCTTCGACATCGTCAGCCAGGTCAACCAGCAGGAAGTGAAGAACGCCGTCGAGCAGACCAACAAGGAGATCTCGACCCGCTTCGACTTCAAGGGCTCCGACGCGCGCGTGGAGCAGAAAGAGCTCGAGCTCACCATCTATGCCGACGACGAGTTCAAGCTCGGGCAGGTAATGGACGTGCTGCGCGCCCGCCTCGCCAAGCGCAACGTCGACGTGCGCTCGCTCGAGCCGGGCGCGGTCGAGAAGATCTCCGGCGACAAGGTGAAGCGGCCGGTGGTGGTCAAGGTCGGCGTGCCGCAGGAAAAGGGCAAGCAGATCCAGAAGCTCATCAAGGACGCCAAGCTCAAGGTCGCCGCCTCGATCCAGGGCGACGCCGTGCGCGTCTCCGGCGGCAAGAAGGACGACCTGCAGGCGGCCATCCAGCTCGTGAAGAAGTCGGTCGCCGACGTCCCCCTGCAGTTCATCAACTTCCGGGACTAGCGCGCTGAAGCGTGGCTCCCGATCGGGAGCCAAAACGCCTACCGGAGGCCTTTCTCCACGGCCGGAACCAGCGTGCGGGGCCGTCAGGAAAGCTTGATGCAGGGCGCGACAAAGATAAATACGCGACAAGCTGATAACTGCGCTGCCGCAAAAACTTGTCAGAGCGGAAGAGGTCGCTCCCTGCTCGCTGGCGTGCCGCCCAACAATCGTCTCGAGCCGAGCGCGCAACAGAGGAGAACAGCGATGACCACCACTGAACGCACCTACCGTCTCCTCCCGACGGGAACGAGGGCCCTGGGGAGCGAGAAGTCCGTGCCCACCTGGTATCGGGCCATTCTTGGCCTTCTCCACGGCGAGATGACCTCCAGCGAGATCGTCGGCGCCATGAGCGGCCGCCCGAAAAAAGAGGTGCTCAAGTGGATCGACGAGCTGGAGACCCTGGGATTCGTCGAGCTGGTGGTCCCTGCCGCGTCGGAGGCTCCGGCCGAAGTCACGGCCGACTTCGGGTTCGACATGCTGCTTGCCCGGCTGCGGGCGGCCTGATCGGTACGACTACCCCTTCGAGAGCCCTTCGGTCCAGCGGTCGTAAATACGGTCTGCCACTGCGTGCAGCGCTTCGAGGCGGGCCTCGAGGTCGCGCTGGATGTCCTCGGGCTTCTGCACCGCGGGACTGGCGGCCGAGGCGCGGATCTCATCGGCGCCACTGCGCAGCCAGACCTTCACCAGCTCCTCGGTCATCTCGACGTGGCACTGCATGCCGAAGTGCTTGCCCAGGGCGAAGGCCTGGTTCGCGCAGTGCGCGCTTTCGAGCACGCGCGTGCCGCCGGGCGGGATGCTGAAAGTCTCGCCGTGCCAGTGGAAGGACTCGAAGGCGGCGAGATCGCCGAGCCACTCGCGCGCGAGCTGGTTCTGCGCCACGCGCACCTCGCCCCAGCCGATCTCCTTCACCGGGGTGGCGCGCACCGTGCCGCCGAACGCCTTCGCCATCAGCTGGCCGCCGAGGCAGTGGCCCAGCACCGGGACGTCCTTGCGCACCGCGTCGCGCACCAGCTCGAGCGCGGGCGCAATCCAGGGCAGTTCGTCGTTGACGCTCATCGGCCCGCCCATGAAGACCATGCCCGAGAAGCGGCGCGGATCGCGCGGCACCGGCGCGCCCTCGTCGAGCGCCACCAGCTGCAGGGGGATTGAGCGCCGCTCCAGGTAGCTGGCAAAATAGCCCGGCCCTTCGGTCCGCGCGGCCCTGAAAACAGCCACAGGCTTCATGTCCCACATTATTGCGCTATTGGCTCTCGCCCTCGCCTGCCTGCCCGCTCGCGCGGCGGACGTGTCGATGATCGGCGTGATCGGCGACAAGGCCGCGGTGCTCGCGCTCGACGGAGGAAACCCGAAGACCGTCAAGGTCGGCCAGACCTGGAACGGCATCAGGGTGATCGAGGTGAAGGGCGACTTCGCCACCATCGAGATGGACGGCAAGCGGCGCGTCCTGCAGCGCGGCATGCACTACCGCGGCGCCGCCGCGGCCTCCGACCGGCAGAGCGTCACGCTCGCCGCCGATTCGCGCGGCCACTTCTTCATGGACGGCTCGATCAACGGCAGCCCGGTGCGCTTCATCGTCGACACCGGCGCGACGGTGGTGGCGTTGCCGGCAAGCGAAGCGGTGCGCCTGGGCCTGGACTACCGCAAGGGCGAGCGCGCCATGACGAACACCGCGGGCGGCCCGGTGGAGGCGTTCCGCGTCCGGCTCGACCGCGTGAGCGCGGGCGACATCGAGCTCACCGGAGTCGACGCCGTGGTCATCGAGCGCGGCCTGCACGTCACCCTGCTCGGCATGAGCTTCCTCAACCGCCTGGAGATGAAGCGCGACGGTCACACCATGACGCTCATCAGAAGGTTTTAAAAGGAACCCCTTTACTTCCCGGGTACCAGCGGCACGAAGCGCACGGGGAGCACGCGGCGCTCGTCGTAGCCGCCGTCGGCGCGCCGGGTCAGGACCTTCAGGTATTGCGTGGCGCCGTCGCCGCCGACCGGAATCACCATGCGCCCGCCGGGCTTGAGCTGCTCGACGAGCGCCTTCGGCACCTCGGGCGCGGCGGCGGTGACGACGATGGCATCGAAGGGCGCCTTCTCGGGCCAGCCCTTGTAGCCGTCGCCGATGCGCACTTCCACGTTGCGGTAGCCGAGCGCCTGCAGCCGCTCGGCCGCCTGCCGGCCCAGGGACTCGACGATCTCGACGGAGAACACCTGCGCGGCGATTTCCGCGAGCACCGCGGCCTGGTAGCCGGACCCCGTTCCGACGTCCAAGACGATGCTTTTCGCATCCACTCCCAGGAGATCCGTGGAGAGCGCGACGATGTAGGGCTGCGAGATGGTCTGGCCGGCGCCGATCGGCAGCGGGTGATTGCGGTAGGCGCGCGAGACTTCGGCCGGGGGGACGAGGCGGTGGCGCTCGACCTTGCCCAGGGCGGCGCGCACCGCAGGCGACATGCGGGCAAGCCCGGTCTCGGCGCGCGTCTCGGCGTACGTGGCGTCCACCTCCTCCACCATGCGGGAGCGCTGGAGGGCGTAGTCCTGACCTTGGGCTTCCAGAAAGGCTAACCCCAGAAGAAACGCGGCTAGCGGGCGCGTTTCGTCTTCTCGATCAGCGCGTAGGCGCTGTGGTTGTGGATCGACTCGAAGTTCTCCGACTCGACCACGTAGGACTCGATGCGGCTGTCGAGGTTGAGCACCGCGGCGACGTCGCGCACCATGTCCTCGACGAACTTCGGGTTGTCGTAGGCGCGCTCGGTGACGTACTTCTCGTCGGGGCGCTTGAGCAGGCCGTACAGCTCGCTCGAGCCCTGCTTCTCGACGATGTCGACGATCTCCTCGATCCAGACGAAGTCGTTGGTGCGCGCGGTCACGGTGACGTGCGAGCGCTGGTTGTGGGCGCCGCGCTCCGAGATCTTCTTCGAGCACGGGCACAGGCTCGTCACCGGCACCACCACCTTCATGAGGAAGCTCTGCTTCTTCTTCTTGATCTCGCCGATGAAGACGACTTCGTAGTCGAGCAGGCTCTTCACCCCGGACACCGGCGCCTTCTTCTCGATGAAGTACGGGAACGCCATCTCGATGTGGCCTTCCTCGGCTTCCAGCCGCTCGACCATCTCGCGCAGCATCACCTGGAAGGTCTCGACCGTGATCTCGCGCTCGTGCTCCTCGAGGATCTCGACGAAGCGCGACATGTGCGTGCCCTTGAACTGGTGCGGCAGGCACACGTACATGTTGAACGTGGCGATGGTGTGCTGCACGCCGCCGGCGCGCTCGGTGATGCGGATGGGGTGGCGGATCGCCTTGACGCCGACCTTGTCGATCGCGAGCTTGCGCGAATCGGGGGTGGACTGGACGTCGGGGATGTTCTGCAGGTCTCGTTTCATGGATCCCATTTTAACATCCGAGTAATTTACTCGGCTATTAGTGGCGCCGCGTCAGCGTCAGCGTGCTGCCTGCGCGCTGCATCTCCACCTGGTTCAAAAAGCTCATTCCCAGCAATACGATAGGGAGCTCGTTGGCGACGCTGACGGTGGCCTCGACGTCGCGCAGGACGATGTCGCCGAGCTGCACCACGGCCAGCCTCGCCCGTAGTGCCTGGCGCACGCCGCCGGCAGTATGCATGACGATGCGTTGCGCGCCAGCGAGGTTGATGCCCAGGCGCTGGGCGTCCGTCAGGTTGAGCGCGACGGTGGAAGCACCGGTGTCGACCAGCACGCGCATCGCCACGCCGTTGATCGTCGCGTTGGCGAGGAAGTGACCGCGCGCGTCGGCGCTAAGCACGACGCTCGAGGCGGTGCTCGAGCCCAGCACCATCTGCAGGCGGCGCCCGTCGATCTCGAGCAGCGCGCCCTGCGCGCCGATCTCGATGAGGCGCACGCCTTCGGGCGAAACGTCGCCCGGGCGCAGCACGCGCACCACGGCGCCGTTCACGAGCAGGTCGACGCGGTTGGGAGCGATGGACATCACCATCACCGTGGTGGCGGCAGCCGAAGCGCTCGCGGCCATCAGCACGAGGGCCGCAAGCAGGCGCTTCAAGCCACGCCCGCGAGCGCGGTGCGGATGGAGGCGGCGATGCCGGCGGCATCGAGGCCGACCGAGGCGAGCAGCTTCGCCGGGTCGCCGTGGTCGACGAACCTGTCCGGCAGGCCGAGGAGCAGGACCGGCTTCTTCGCGTCCATCTGAGTCATTTGTTCACAAACAGCGGATCCCGCGCCGCCCATGACCTGATGCTCCTCGACGGTCACCAGCAGCTCATGTTCTTCAGAGATCTGCCGGATGAGGTCGACATCGAGGGGCTTGACGAAGCGCATGTTGGCCACGGTGGCATCGAGCGACTCGGCGGCTTCGAGCGCGGGCTTCAGCATGGCGCCGAAGGCGAGGATCGCCACCCGCTTGCCCTTGCGCCTGATCTCGCCCTTTCCGATCTCGAGGGTCTTCAGCTCGGAGCCGATCTCGCCCGGCGCCGCACCGCGCGGATAGCGCACCGCCGCGGGGGAATTCATGCCGAAGCCGGTGGTGAGCATGCGGCGGCATTCCTCGGCATCCGAGGGCGCCATGACCGTGAGGTTGGGCACGGTGCGCAGGTAGGCGTAGTCGAAAGCGCCGTTGTGGGTGGCGCCGTCGCCGCCCACGAGGCCGCCCCGGTCGAGCGCGAACAGCACCGGCAGGTTCTGGATCGCCACGTCGTGGATCAGCTGGTCGTAGCCGCGCTGCAGGAACGTCGAGTAGATCGCCAGCACCGGCTTCATGCCCTCGCACGCGACGCCGGCGCAGAACGTCACCGCGTGCTGCTCGGCGATGCCGACGTCGAAATAGCGCTCGGGGAAGCGCGCCGAGAACTCCACCATCCCCGAGCCCTCGCGCATGGCGGGCGTCACCGCCACGAGGCGGGGATCCCGCGCCGCCATGTCGCACAGCCACCCGCCGAATACCTGCGAGTAGGTCGGCCGGCTGCCGGTGGTTGTCTTGATTCCAATAGAAGGATCGAATTTGCTCGGCCCGTGATACGCGATCGGGTCGTCCTCGGCGAGCTTGTAGCCCTGGCCCTTCCTCGTGATGACGTGCAGGAACTGCGGGCCCTTCAGCTTCCTGATGTTAGCGAGGGTCGGAATCAGCGCATCCAGGTCGTGCCCGTCGATCGGGCCGATGTAGTTGAAACCGAACTCCTCGAAGAGCGTCGAGGGCGTCACCATGCCCTTGACGTGCTCCTCGGCGCGCCGCGCCAGCTCCCAGACGCCGACGCGCTTGAGCAGGTGCTCGCTCGCCCGCCGCGCGCTCGAGTACACGCGCCCGGAGAGCAGGCGCGCCAGGTAGTTGGTGAGCGCGCCGACCGGCGGCGAGATCGACATCTCGTTGTCGTTCAGGATAACGAGCAGGTCGGCGTCCATGGCGCCGGCGTTGTTCAGCGCCTCGAAGGCCATGCCCGCCGACATCGCGCCGTCGCCGATGACCGCGATGCAGCGGCGACTTTCCTTTTTGAGCTTGGCCGAAACAGCCATGCCGAGCGCGGCGGAGATCGAGGTCGACGAATGCGCGGTGCCGAAGGTGTCGTAGCGCGATTCCGAGCGCCGCGGGAAGCCCGAGATGCCGTCGAGCATGCGCAGGCGCGCCATCGCCTCGCGCCGGCCGGTGAGGATCTTGTGCGGGTAGGTCTGGTGCCCGACGTCCCAGACGATGCGGTCCTCGGGCGTGTCGAACACGTAGTGCAGGGCGATGGTGAGCTCGACCGTGCCGAGATTGGACGAGAGGTGCCCGCCGGTCTTCGACACCGACTCGAGCACGAAAGCGCGCAGCTCCTCGGCGAGCTGGCCGAGCTGCCGGCGCTCGAGCGCGCGCAGCTGCGCCGGATCGTCGATCGTCTTCAGCAGCTCGTACATCGATGGATTGTAGCCACCCGCCTCTTTGCCGGAGGGCAGGTCGCCCGCGAGGGTGCTCATCCTAGAATTTTCTCAGAACGATGAAGTCGGCGAGCGAGACGAGCCGCCCGGCCCGGCCGCCCAGCCCCTGCACGGCGGCAAGCGCCTGCCCGCGCAGCGACTCGGCCATCTCCCTGGCGCGGGCGATGCCCATGGCCGAGACGTACGTGGGCTTGCCCTGCCTCGCGTCCTTGCCGGCGGTCTTGCCCAGCGTCGCGGTGCTCGCGTCGCAGTCGAGGATGTCGTCGACCACCTGGAAAGCGAGCCCCACCGCCTTGGCGTAGCGGTCCAGCTTCGCTTTTTCCGCTTCACCCAGGGAATTCCCGCAGGCAGATCCCAGGAGGACGGCGGCGCGGATCAGCGCGCCGGTCTTGTGGATGTGCATGAACTCCAGCGCCGGGACGCCGAGCGAGGTGCCGGTCGCCTCGAGGTCGATCTGCTGCCCGCCGGCCATGCCGCGCGAGCCAGCCGCCGCCGCCAGCGTCTTCACCATCTCGAGCTGCGCGTGCGGGTCGTCGGCGAGCCGGTGCTCGGCGAGCAGCTGGAAGGCGAGCGACTGCAGCGCGTCCCCGGCGAGGAGCGCGGTGGCCTCGCCATACTCGACGTGCACGGTCGGCTTGCCGCGCCGGAGCACGTCGTCGTCCATGCAGGGCAGGTCGTCGTGCGCGAGCGAGTAGGCGTGGATGAGCTCCACCGCGGCCGCCGCGATCTCGAGGCGCGCGGCAGCCGCGCCGGCCACCTCCCCCGCGGCGAACACGAGCAGCGGGCGCACGCGCTTGCCGCCTTCGAGGGTGGCATAGCGCATCGCCGCGTGCAGGCGCGCCGGCGCCACCTGCGCCTGCGGCAGCAGCCGCGAGAGCGCGGCCTCCATGCGCGCCTGGACGTGCCCCATCCAGGCCTGGAAATCGGTCTCAGTCGCCTTCATCTCGGTCCACTGCGGGGTCGGCCGCGGCGGACAACGGCTTCAGCACCTCGCCTTCGAGCACCTTGACCTGCTGCTGCGCGGCCTCGAGGCGGCCCTGGCAGAAGCGCGCCAGCTCCAGGCCGCGCTTGTGCGTGGCCAGCGCCTGCTCGAGCGAAAGCTCGCCGCTTTCCATGCGCTTCACGATTTTTTCCAGCTCGGCGAGAGCCTTCTCGAAGGAAAGCTCGCCTGAAGGGTCGCTCATCTTTTGGTAAGATACTGTTTTTCTAAGGCCTTTACAACGAAATGTCCGAAGGTGTGCGACTCGCGCAGCTGCGGCCCGCGAGCCCCCAGCTGCCCGTTTCCTGGTACTTCGATCCGCAAGTCTTCGCCCAGGAGAAGAAGCTCCTGTTCGATGCCGGCCCGAACTACGTCGGGCACGAGCTCATGGTTCCCAATGTCGGCGACTACCACACGCTCGCCTGGGCGGACCACGCGCGCATGCTGGTGCGCAACGCCGGCGGTGTCGAGCTGCTGTCGAACGTCTGCCGCCACCGGCAAGCCCTCATGCTCGAAGGAAAAGGCAACGTGCAGAACATCGTCTGCCCGCTGCACCGCTGGACCTACGACCTGAAAGGCGAGCTGCTCGGCGCGCCGCATTTCGCCGAGAGCCCGTGCGTGAAGCTGCGCTCGACGCCGCTCAAGCGCTGGAACGGCCTGCTCTTCACCGGGCCGCGCGACCCGGCGCGGGACCTCGAGCGCATCACGACGGCGGCCGACTGGGACTTCAGCGGCTACGTGCTCGACTCGGTGCGCGTCGACGAGTACGACATCAACTGGAAGACCTTCATCGAGACCTACCTCGAGGTCTACCACGTCGACCCCTACCACCCTGGGCTTGGCAACTTCGCCGACTGCAACAACTTCACGGTCGACTACGGATCGGACTTCTCGGTGCAGATCGTCGCCGCGAAAGCCGGCCTCGGCAAGCCGGGCACGCCCACCTACCGGCGCTGGCACGAGGCCTGCCTCAAGTTCCTCGACGGCGCCACGCCGAAGCAGGGCGCGCTGTGGATGACGTACTACCCGGGGCTGATGCTCGAGTGGTATCCGAACGTGCTCGTCGTCTCGCACCTCATCCCGCGCTCGCCGACGCGCACCACCAACGTGGTGGAGTTCTACTACCCGGAGGAGATCGCGCTCTTCGAGCGAGAGTTCGTGAGCGCGCAGCAGGCCGCCTATGTCGAGACGGCGATCGAGGACGAGGAGATCTGCAAGCGCCTCGACCGCGGCCGCCGCGCGCTCTACGAGCAGGGCCTGGACGACGCCGGCCCCTACCAGTCGCCGATGGAGGACGCGGAGGTGCATTTCCATGAGTGGCTCCACGCTCGTCTCGACGGCAGAGCTTAGCCGCGACCTGGCTGAGGCGGACCGCCGCACCGTTAGTCGGTGGCGGGTCTTCGACTGCCGCCACGACCTCGCCAAGCCCGAGCTCGGCGAAAGCCAGTACCGCGAAGCGCACCTCCCGGGTGCGGCGTTCGCGAGCCTCGACCGCGACCTCTCCGCGCCCAAGGACGGGACCAACGGCCGCCATCCGCTGCCCGATCCCGGCGCCTTCATCGCCTGGCTGGGCCAGCAGGGGCTCAAGCCCGCTGACCGGGTCGCCTGCTACGACGGCGGCAACGGCGCCATGGCGGCGCGGCTATGGTGGATGCTGCGCTGGGCGGGCCACGACAAGGTCGCCGTCCTCGACGGGGGCTTCGCCAAGTGGGTCAAGGAAGGCAGGCCCGTCACGAGCGAAGTACCGCGCTTCGCGCCAACGCGGTATCCGATCGGCCTGCGCATGGATTTCGCCGTTGATGTTCACGAGGTGAAGAGCAATCTAGGCAAGGCCCTTCTCGTGGACGCCCGCGCACCGGCGCGCTGGCGCGGGGAGGCCGAGCCCATCGACCCGGTCGCCGGGCGCATTCCCGGGGCGATCAACCGCTTCAACATGGAAAACGTGCACGCGGACGGGACTTTCAAGAGTCCGGAAGACCTCAAGAAGGATTTCTTGGCCGTGATGGGCGAGCGTTCACCGGCCGAAGCCATCCACTACTGCGGCTCGGGCGTCGCCGCGTGCCACAACCTGCTCGCCATGGAGCACGCCGGACTGCCCGGTGGGAGGCTCTACGCGGGCTCGTGGAGCGAGTGGCTCGCCGACCCCGCGAGGCCGCGTGAGCGCGGCTGACGCCCTCCTCGTCCTTCACTTCGCGATCGTCGCATTCATCGTCGGCGGCCTGATCCTGACCTGGACCGGCGCCGCGCTCGGTTGGGCCTGGATCGGCAATCCGTGGTTCCGCTACCTGCACCTCGGCGCCATCGCCTTCGTCGCCGCCGAGGCGCTCGCCGGCATCGCCTGCCCGCTGACGATCTGGGAAGACATGCTGCGCGGGAACATGCGCGCCGAATCGTTCATCGGCCGCTGGGTGCAGCGGCTGCTCTACTACCAGGCGCCCGAGTGGGCCTTCACGTCGCTCTACGTCGCGTGGGCCGCGGCGACGCTCGTCACACTACGGCTCGTTCCGCCCAGGCGAAGAGCTGGCTGAAGACCTCCTCGCGGATGCGCCGCGGCGAGCAGACGAGGTCGTGCCAGGCGCCGGGAAAGGACAGCACCGTCACCTCCGCGCCGAGCAGCCGCGACCAGCGCGCGATGTGCCGCCAGTCGAGCACGATGTCCGACTCGTCGCCGTGCATCGAGAGCACCGGGCAGCGGATCGCGAGGCCCTCGTGCACCCTGGCGAACGCGTCGGAGATCGCGCCGACCCATCCGTAGTAGAGCGGAAAGCCGTGCAGGGGCTTGAGCTTCGTGTCGAAGTCCCATTCCTCGAGCAGCGCCTGCGTGTAGTCGGGCGTGAACGCCTTGGGGTCGTTGAGAAACGGGAAGAAGCGGCCGAGCGCCGCCGCGACGTGGACCTGGGGCTTGCGCCAGTCGGGCAGGTTCCAGTCGAAGAAGGCGCTGTTCAGCCAGAGCCGCTCGACCTCGTCGCGCCGCTCGCCTTCATGGGCGTAGAGCGAGCAGATCAGGCCGCCGGTCGAGTGCCCCGCGAGCAGCACGGGAGCGCCGATCACCTCGATGGCCCGGCTGATGTCGGCGTAGTACTCGGACAGGCTCTTGCAGAAGTTCGGGTGCTGGTGGCCGCGCAGCGAGCGGCCGTGCTTGCGCAGGTCGAGGGCATGGAAAGCATAGCCCTCGGCGGCGAATCGCTCGGCCATGTGGCGCTGGAAGAAGTAGTCGCTGAAGCCGTGCACATAGAGCACGGCCCCGGCAGGCGCGTCGGTGACGGGCAGGCGCACCAGGGTCGCCACCACCGCGCCGTCGTAATCGTCCGGGAAGCGCAGCTCGAGCGCCTCGAAGCCGGGCAGGAGGGCGTCAGGCCGCCAGGGGTTCATGGCGCAAGAGTGCCCATCGGACGTGCTCCCTGACAAGCGCTGAAGGATGATCCGCCCGGGCGCGCAGCGCCGCGATCACCGCCGGCGTGCCCGGCGCGTTGCCCAGCCCCACCGCGAGGTTGCGCAGCCAGCGCTCGTAGCCGATGCGCCGGATCGGCGAGCCGCGCAGGCGCAGGTCGAATTCCTCCTCGGTCCACGCGAAGAGCTCGACCAGCGTGGCCCGATCCAGACCGTTGCGGACTTGAAAGTCCGTTTCCCTGGTGAATTGCGCAAACCGGTTCCACGGACAGACCGTCTGGCAGTCGTCGCAGCCGTAGACGCGGTTGCCGATGAGCGGGCGCAACGCCTCGGGGATCGCGCCCTTGTGCTCGATGGTGAGGTAGGAGATGCAGCGCCGCGCGTCGAGCTGGTAGGGGCCGCGGATCGCCTGCGTCGGGCATATGTCGATGCAGCGTTCACAGGTTCCACACGAATTGCGAACTTCCTCGTCTACCGGCAATGCGATGTCGCAAAACACCTCGCCGAGGAAGAACCACGAGCCGGCATCGCGCGAGAGGAGTAGCGTGTGCTTGCCGCGCCAGCCGAGGCCCGCCTTCGCCGCGAGCTCGACCTCCATCACCGGCGCGGAATCCGCGAAGACGCGGTGGCCGAAAGGCCCGATCTCGGCCGCGATGCGGTCGCAAAGCGCCTGCAGCCGGCTGCGCAGCACCTTGTGGTAGTCGCGCCCACGGGCATAACGGGCAATTTCCGCCTTTCCTTCAGACAAGTTTTCGTTTTCTCGAGAAAGATAGTTCATCCGGCAGGAGATGACCCGCAGCGTGCCGGGATGCAGCGCCTGCGGGCGGGCGCGGAGCGCGCCGTGGCGGGCCATATACTCCATCTCGCCATGCCAACCCCGCGCCAGCCATTCGAGCAGCCGTGGCTCGGCTGCCGACAGGTCGGCGTCGGCAATCCCCACGGCCTGGAAGCCGAGCTCCATGCCCCAGGCCTTGATCCGCTGCGCAAGCAACGCCGTATCCATGCCGTCCGAGTTTAATTTGCCCGACGCCGCAGCCACGCTGCGGCTTGGCGAGACGCTTGCCGCCGGCATCGGCCCAGGACGGGTCCTGCACCTCAAGGGCGAGCTCGGGGCAGGCAAAACCACCCTGGTGCGGGGCCTGTTGCGGGCCCTGGGGCACCAGGGCCGGGTGAAGAGCCCCAGCTATACTTTGCTTGAACCTTACACACTTTCGAGCTTAAACTTGTATCATTTTGATTTCTATCGGTTCAAGGACCGATCGGAATGGCTGAGCTCAGGTTTCCGCGAATACTTCAATCCGGCCTCGGCCTGCATCGTCGAGTGGCCGGAGCGGGCTGCGCCCGATCTGGCGCCGCCGGATCTCGAGCTCGAGCTGGAATTCGCGGGCGAGGGACGCCGCGCCCGGCTCGTCGCGCACACGCCGGCTGGCGAGTCCTGGCTGTCCTCGCTGCGCTTTTCTTCCTAGGAACCGCCGAGGCGCAGGTCCTGGCGAGCCGCATCTGGCCCTCGCCGGACTACACGCGGCTGACCATCGAGACCAAGCAGGAAATTCTGTACGAATTTTTCGCGCTCAAGGAGCCGGAGCGCCTGGTGCTCGACCTGCAGGTCGACGAGATCACGCCAGCGCTCGCCGAGCTGGCCGGAAAGGTGAGCAGCGAGGACCCCTACCTGCAGGGGCTGAGGGTCGCCGTCAACCGCCCCGGCGTCGTGCGCGTGGTGCTCGACCTCAAGTCCGAGGTGAAGCCGCAGGTCTTCAAGCTCAAGCCGATCGGGGAATACGGCTACCGCATCGTGCTCGACCTGCATCCGTTGCAGGCGATCGATCCGCTGATCGCGCTCATCAAGGAGAGCGAGAAGCGCAAGCAGCAACCCGACCGCCAGGCGGTGGCGAGGCTTGCCACCATCGTGATCGATCCTGGACATGGCGGCGAGGACCCGGGCGCGATCGGCCGCCGCGGCACCCGCGAGAAAGACGTGACGCTGATGATCGCGAAGCGCCTGAAAACGCTCATCGACGCGGAGCCGAACATGCGTGCGCTGCTCACGCGCGACCGCGACTATTTCCTGCCGCTGCGCACGCGCGTAGACAAGGCCCGCGACGTGAAGGCGGATCTGCTGGTGTCGATCCATGCCGACGCCTTCACCCGGCGCAACGTGCGCGGATCATCCGTATTCGCGCTGTCGGACCGGCGCGCCACCTCGGAGCTGGCCCGCGCGCTGGCCAACAAGGAAAACGAAGCGGACCTCATCGGCGGCGTCAAGCTCGTGGGCAAGGAAGACCACGTCGTGCGCACCATCATGGATCTCTCGCAGACCGCCACCATCGACTACAGCCTGCGCCTGGGCAACGCGGTGCTGCGCCGGCTGGGCACCGTCAACGATCTGCACAAGCCCAGCGTCGAGCAGGCGAGCTTCGCCGTGCTCACCGCGCGGGACGTGCCCTCGATCCTGGTCGAGACGGCATTCATCTCCAACCCGGAGGAGGAGCGCCGTCTGGGCGACGAGTCCTACCAGGACCAGCTCGCTCGCGCGCTGCTCGAAGGCATCCGCGACTACATCGCCAAGCACCCGCCGCGGCCGGCCTCACCCCTCGCGCTGAACTGATCTTCCTTTCATCCAGGCGACGATGCCGGGGGTGATCGAGAGCAGCACGATCGCCACGATCACCACCGTCAGGTTCGACTTGACCGCCGGAATGTTGCCGAAGAAGTAGCCCGCGAGGCAGAGCGACCCCACCCAGAGCAGCGCGCCCGCCACGCAGAAGGCGATGTAGCGCGCGTACGGCATCGCGCCCAGGCCGGCGACGAAGGGCACGTAGGTGCGAATGATCGGCATGAAGCGCGCGATGATGATGGTCTTGCCGCCGTGGCGCTCGTAGAAGTCGTGGGTACGCTGCAGGTACGCCGGGTTGACCCAGCGGGCGAGGAGCCGCCGACCCGCGGAACGGCCAATCCAATAATTGACGTTGTCGCCGCACAGTGCGGCCGCCACCAGCACCGCCATCACCAGGCCGATGTCCATCCCGCCCGCGGCGGCGAGCGTGCCGACCACGAACAGCAGCGAGTCTCCCGGCAGGAACGGCGTCACCACCAGCCCGGTCTCGCAGAACACGATGACGAAGAGCAGCGCGTAAACCCACACGCCGTGCTGCGCGACGAACGCCGCGAGGTGCGCGTCGAGATTCACCGCGAGGTCCCACGCCCAGGCGAGGAGTTCCATCGGCGGGATTCTATATACTCTTCCCGTGCCGGCCATTCGCGTCCTTCCCGAGCTTCTCGTGAGCCAGATAGCGGCGGGCGAGGTGGTCGAGCGGCCCGCCTCGGTGCTGAAGGAGCTGCTCGAGAACAGCCTCGACGCCGGGGCGCGCGCGATCGCGGTGACGCTCGATGAGGGTGGCGCGCGGCGCATCCAGGTCGACGACGACGGCCAGGGCATCGCGCGCGAGGACCTGGCGCTGGCGCTCGCCCGGCACGCCACCAGCAAGATCGGCAGCCTCGAGGACCTCGAGGCGGTCGCCACCATGGGCTTCCGCGGCGAGGCGCTCGCGTCGATCGCCTCGGTGTCGCGCCTGACGCTCGCCTCGCGCACGCGCGACGCGCCGCACGGCAGCGTGATCCACGCCGAAGGCGCGCGCGCCGGCGAGCCCGAGCCGGCCGCTCGCGCCCCGGGCACGACGCTCGAGGTGGCCGAGCTGTACTTCAACACGCCGGCGCGCCGCAAGTTCCTGCGCAGCGAGGCCACCGAGTTCGGCCATTGCGACGAGGCGTTCCGGCGCATCGCGCTGGCGCGGCCGCAGGTCGCCTTCTCGCTCAAGCACAACGGCCGCGTCAGCCGCCACCTGCGGCCGCAGACCGCCGCCGAGCGCGCTGCCGCGCTGCTGGGCGAGGCATTTTCCAGTCAATGCATCGCCGTGGAAGCAATCGGTGGAGCCTTGGCGCTCACCGGCCTCGCCGGCCTGCCGCAGGCCGCCACGGCTCGGGCCGATACGCAATACTTCTTCGTGAACGGACGCTTCGTGCGCGACCGCCTCCTCGCGCATGCCGCGCGCGAGGCCTATGCCGAGCTGCTGCACGGCGAGCGCCAGCCGGCTTACGTGCTCTTCCTCGAGCTCGATCCGCGCGGCGTCGACGTCAACGTGCACCCGGCCAAGACCGAGGTGCGCTTCCGCGACGCGCGCGCCGTCCACCAGTTCGTACTGCACGCGTTGCGCCGCGCGCTCTCGCCGAGCGCCGCCGAGGCGCCGGTGGTCTATGCGAGCATTTCTTCAGGAACGGCGAGCCAGGGTTCCTTCGCGCTCGCGCAGGCGGCACCGGCGTACCAGCCGCAGCCGCTGCTGGAAGACAGGGCGCGCCCGCTCGGCCACGCCCTGGGGCAGCTGCACGGCATCTACATCCTGGCGCAGAACGAGGCCGGGCTGGTCCTGGTCGACATGCACGCCGCGCACGAGCGCATCCTCATGGAGAAGCTCAAGGCCGGGCTCGATGCCGGCGGGGTCGCGCGCCAGCGGCTGCTGGTGCCCGCGGTGCTCGCCGTGGACGCGCTGGACGCGGCAGCGGCCGAGGAAAACCGCGACAGCCTGCTGCGCCTGGGGCTGGAGACGACCGTATCGGGGCCGAACGAGCTCACCGTGGGCGCCGCGCCCGCGCTGCTCGCCGGCGGCGACGTCCCGGGCCTCACGCGCAACGTGCTGCGCGAGATGCGCGAGTACGGCGCGAGCCAGGTGCTGGCGAGCCGGCAGAACGAGCTCCTCGCCGGCATGGCCTGCCACGCCGCGGTGCGCGCCAACCGCGCGCTCAGCCTCGCCGAGATGGACGCGCTGCTGCGCGAGATGGAGGAAACCGAGCGCTCGGGCAGCTGCAACCACGGCCGCCCGACCTGGTACCAGCTCAGCCTCGCCGACCTCGACCGGCTGTTCCTGCGCGGGCGCTGATGGGCGGCGTGATGATCGTCACGGGCGGCAGCCGCGGCATCGGCGCCGCGACCGCGCGCCTCGCCGCGACCCGCGGCTACGCCGTTTGTGTGAACTACCGCAAGGAACGCGGGGCGGCGGAAGCGCTTGCCAGAGAACTCGACGGGAAGGCAATCGCCGTGGCGGCGGACGTCGCCGAAGAGGCGGACGTGGTGCGCCTCTTCGAGACGGTGGATCGCAGCCTCGGCCCGGTGACGGCGCTCGTGAACAACGCCGGCATCGTCGATCTGGGGACCCGCGTCGAGGCCATCACGCCGGCGCGGCTGCAGCGCATGTTCGCCGTCAACGTCTTCGGCAGTTTCCTCTGCGCGCGCGAGGCCGTGAAGCGCATGTCGCGCCGGCACGGCGGCAAAGGCGGCGTCATCGTCAATGTGTCGTCCATTGCCGCCAAGCTCGGCGGCGCGGGCGAGTACGTCGACTATGCCGCCGCCAAAGGGGCCATCGATACGTTCACCGTCGGTCTGGCGAAGGAGGTCGGCGCGGACGGCATCCGCGTGAACGCGGTGCGCCCCGGCATCATCCGCACCGAGATTCACCTCTCCAGCGGCGACCCCGGCCGGGTCGAGCGCATCGGCGCCGTCGCGCCGCTCGGGCGCCCCGGGGAGGCGGCGGAAGTCGCGCGCGTGATCCTGTGGCTCGCTTCCGACGAATCGTCCTATATGAGCGGCGCGCTGGTCGACGTCTCCGGCGGCCGTTAGCCTTTGCCGCGCGCGCTCGTCCTGCTCGGGCCGACGGCGAGCGGCAAGTCGAGCCTCGCCGCCGACCTCGCCGCCCGCCTGCCCGTGGAGATCGTCTCGATGGACTCGGCGCAGGTCTACCGCGGCATGGACATCGGCACCGCCAAGCCCAGCGTCGAAGAGCGCTCGCGGGTGCCGCACCACCTCATCGACGTGGTCGATCCGGACCAGGCCTACTCCACCGGACGGTGGAGAGAAGAAGCAATTTCCAGGATTCAGGAAATACTCGGCCGCAAGCGCATTCCTCTCCTCGTCGGGGGCACTATGCTCTACTATCGCGCGCTGGTCGGCGGGCTCGATGCGCTGCCGCCGGGCAATGCTGAGATCCGGGAAGAATTAGACGAGCAAGCGGCGCTGCGCGGCTGGCCGGCGCTGCATGCCGAGCTCGCCAGCGTCGACCCGCGCTCGGCACAGCGCATCTCGCCGGGCGATTCCCAGCGCATCCAGCGCGCGCTCGAGGTATGGCGCCTCACCGGCAAGCCGCTCTCCGCGCTGCACGGCGCCGCAAAGAGCGAGCTGCCCTTCCGCCTCAAGGCGTTCGCGCTCGTGCCGCGCGATCGCGCCGAGCTGCACCGGCGCATCGCGGCCCGCTTCGCGGCCATGCTGCAGGCGGGCCTGGTCGACGAAGTCAAGGCGCTCAGGAGGAACTACCGGCTGACGCAGGGGATGCCGAGCATGCGCGCCGTCGGCTACCGGCAGGTCTGGCAGTACCTCGAGGGCGACATCGACGCGGCGGCGCTCGCCGAGCGCGCTGTCGCCGCCACCCGCCAGCTCGCCAAGCGCCAGCTCACCTGGCTGCGCGGCTTCGCGGATGTCGAGGACCTCGACGTCTCGCCGGCCGGGGTGGACGTCGAGGCGCTGGCGAGCCGCATCGCTCACTCGTTCTTGTAGATGCCGCGCGCGTTGAGCGCGGCGAGGAAGAACTGCAGCGCCACGAGCGCGTACGCGCTGTCGTGCAGGCCCCACGCCACCCACAGCACGTTGCCGGCGAGGAAGCACCAGAACCCGAGCGCGCGCCGGTGCGCGGAGCGCGAGGCCACCAGCCACGCCGCGACGACGTGACCGCCATCGCGGGCCATTGCACAAGATCGAGCCACATGTAACGCTCAGACCCTCGCATCGGGACCTCGTTCAGGAGCGGACATGCAAGTCGGGATCGTCGGGCTGGGCAGGATGGGCGCAGGCATGGCACGGCGGCTGGCGCGCGCCGGGGCGCAGGTGGTGTGCTACGACCATGCCGAAGCCGCCGGACGGGCGCTCTCCGGGGAGCGCAACGTGCACTGCGCGGAGAATCTCGCCGCGCTCTGCGCGCGCCTCCAGGGCGAGCGTGTCATCCTGCTCATGCTGCCGGCGGGCGCCGCAGTCGAGGAGGCGATCGGCGACCTCCTGCCGCTCGTTTCGGCGGGCGATACGCTGGTCGACGGCGGCAACAGCTACTACCGCGACTCGATGCGGCGGGCGCTCACGCTTTCCCAGCAGGGCCTGCGCTACATCGACGCCGGCGTCTCGGGCGGCGTCCACGGCCTCGAGCACGGCTTCTGCCTGATGCTCGGCGGCACGCCGAAGACGATCGAGATCTTCGAGCCGTACGCGCGCATCCTCGCGCCCGGGCCGGAAGCGGGCTGGCTGCATTGCGGCCCGAGCGGCGCCGGCCACTTCGCCAAGATGGTCCACAACGGCATCGAGTACGGCATCATGCAGGCGCTCGCCGAGGGCTTCGCGCTGCTCGCGGCGCGGCGCGACCTCGACATCGATCCGGCGCGGCTCGCCGAGACCTGGCGCCACGGCAGCGTGGTGCGCTCGTGGCTGCTCGACCTGTGCGCGGCGATCCTGAAGGACAACGAGTCGCTGGCGGGCGTGGCGCCGGTGATCGACGACTCGGGCGCCGGGCGCTGGACCGCGACCGAGGCGATCGAGCTCGGCGTGCCGGCGCCGGTGATCACCACCGCGCTCATGGCGCGGTTCTCCAGCCAGGGCCGCTCCGACCACGCGCGCAAGCTGATCGCGCTCATGCGCGCGGGCTTCGGGGGGCACATCGTCCACCGCAAGCCGTGATCGTGCTGGTGATGGGCGTGGCCGGCGCCGGCAAGAGCACGCTGGGCGCCGACCTCGCCCGGCGGCTCGGCTGGCGGTTCATCGACGCCGACGACCACCACCCGCCGCGCAACATCGCCAAGATGGCCTCCGGCATCCCGCTCGAGGACGAAGACCGCTGGCCCTGGCTGGATCAGCTGAACAAAATGCTCGCGGAGGAAAAGAACGTCGTTCTCGCCTGCTCCGCGCTCAAGGAGAGCTACCGCCGCAGGCTGCTCGCGGGCGTCGGCGCGAGCCGCATCGTGTACCTGCAGGGAAGCTTCGAGCTGATCGCGGCGCGCCTGGCCACCCGGCGCCACCGCTACATGCCCGCGTCGCTGCTCGAGAGCCAGTTCGTCGCCCTCGAGCCGCCGGCAGGCGCGATCGCGATCGACATCGCGGCCGAGCCGGGCCGCTGCGTCGACGCGATCGTGCAGGCGCTTCGGTAGCCGCTCAGTTTCCGATGTGAACCTTGTAGCGGGCGCCGTTCGAGAACATGCAGGTGCCCGCGCCCTGTGCCGGCGAGTTCATCTGGTACTCGCAGCTCATGAAGGAGCCGCTCGGGCCGTAGGCGCTGGCGATGCCCTTGCGGTCGTCGCCCGAGACGCGCGTCGCCTCCCCCGTCAAAGTCTCCCCCGCGTAGGTGATCTGGAAGCGCCCCTTGCCGGTCATCATGTTCGTCACCGTGCCCGACACCATGCCGGTCTGGGTGGCGAGGTCGTTCTCCGGGTACAGGCGCGCGCTGAGCACCCTGGGCATCGCCGGCTGCCCCTGTGCCGGGCCGGCGGGAATGTAGAACGAGTACTGCCCGTCGCGCTCCGGGATGACGTAGCACCCGGAAAGCGCGAACGCCTGCACGAGCATCGATGCGCAAAGCCTCTTCGTGATCTGCATGACTCCCTCCTTTTCGGTGGAGCAGGGATCGCTTCCCTGCGTTCGCCCATCCTGGGGAGGGTGCGGCTGCGGATCGCTTACCGATCGCTCACCGATTGCTTAATTCTTTCCAGGCACTCGCTGGCGCGTTCCGGCTGTCCGTTCTCCTGCCAGTAGCGCAGCACGCGCCCCATGGCGCGCTCGAGGCGCCCGCGCATGCGCTCACGCGCCTGCAGCACCCAGGCGGCGTCGACGTCGTCGGCCATGAAAGGGCCGCGGTATAGCGCGAGCATGCGCTCGGCGAGCTTCTCGACGCTGCCCGGGTCGGCGGCCGCCTCGACCTGCGCCGCGAGCTCCTCGAACTCCCAGGCATCGACCCAGAAGTAGCGACGGTCGAGCGTCAGGCGGCCTTCATGCAGCAGCACGGCGCGGTCTTCGCCGAGGAGCTTGCGCAGCCGGTGCAGCGCGCTGGTGAAAGAGCGATGCGCGGAGTCGCCGTCCACGCGCGGCCAGAGCGCGTCGGTGAGGCGGCTCTCGCTCACCTGCACGCCGCCGTAGGCGATGAGCGCCTTGAGGAGCTCGAGCGGACGGCGTTGCGCCTTGCCGCTCGCCGCGAGGGGCTCTTCGTGCCCTTGCAGGCGGAAGCCGCCGAAGGTCTGGACGCGGAAAGTCCACGGCCAGTCCTCCGAGGGGCGCGCGTCCTCCGGGACGAGGCGCCGGCGCCTGATGAGGCTTTTCGCGTACTCGGGCTCGACGCCGGCGGCGAGCGCCGCGGCGAGCACGTGCGCCACCACCTCGGGCCGCCAGCCGAGGAAGTGCGCATAGCCGTACTGCCGGCCGAGCTGCAG
>Ga0105107_10000267_pt1 | contig 31688 bp, 32 predicted proteins | sample PPLLaktember2015_6_FD_79335 | JGI IMG/M metagenome (GOLD analysis project Ga0105107, IMG submission 79335) | Freshwater sediment microbial communities from Prairie Pothole Lake near Jamestown, North Dakota, USA - PPLs Lake P8 Core (1) Depth... | ecosystem: Environmental > Aquatic > Freshwater >...
GCGCAGCCTCGCCGGGCTGCCCGCCCTCGCCGAGGCGGGCGCGACGTCCGCCAGCTTCGCCCTCGGCGCCTTCGCCGCGACGCGCGCCGACGTGCGGCCCTTCCTCGAGCGCCTGGCCAGGGCTGCAGGCCGGTGAGCGCAGCCGGCCGCGCGCCGGCGCCCGCCGCGGCGCCGCCCTTCACCCCCGGCTACGCGCGCTACGTGCTCGCAGTGCTGCTCGCGGTCTATGTGATGAACTTCGTCGACCGTCAGATCCTCGCGATCGTGCTCGACGACGTGAAGGCCGAGCTCGGGGCCTCGGACACGGCGATGGGGCTGCTCTCCGGGCTGGCGTTCGCGCTGTTCTACACCCTGGCGGGCATCCCGATCGCGCGGCTCGCCGATCGCGGCACGCGGCGCAGCATCGTGGCTGCGGGCCTCGCGGTGTGGAGCGCGATGACGGCGGCCTGCGGGCTCGCCGGTAATTTCTGGCAGCTCGCGCTGGCGCGCTTCGGTGTCGGCATCGGCGAGGCGGCGGGCACGCCGCCCTCCCACTCGCTGATCTCGGACTACTTTCCGCCCGAGCGCCGCGCCACGGCGCTGGCCGTCTACGGCATGGGCATCTACTTCGGCGTGATGTTCGGCTTCCTGGCGGGCGGCATGATTCGCGACGCCTTCGACTGGCGCACGGCCTTCCTCGCCTGCGGCGTGCCCGGCGTCCCGCTGGCGCTGCTCGTCTACTTCACGGTGCGCGAGCCGCCGCGCGGCGCCTCCGAGCAGCGCAGCGTCGCCGACGAGCCGCCGCGCCTGCGCGAAGTGGCGCGCATCCTGTTCGCGCAGCGCGCCTTCGTGCTGCTGACGCTCGCAGCCTGCTGCCAGGCGGTGTCGGGCTACGCGGTGCTCACCTGGGGGCCCGCGTTCATGGGCCGCGTCCACCAGCTCGGGGCTACGGCGATCGGCACCTCCTTCGGCCTGATCGCCGGGATCGGCGGCGCCCTCGGAATCACCGTGGGCGGCTTCCTCGCCGACCGGCTCGCGCGCCGCGACCCGCGCTGGCACGCCTGGCTGCCGGCCGCCGTCTCTCTGCTCGCCTTCCCCTTCGCCGTGCCCTTCTACCTGGCGACGGAGACGCGCACAGCCCTCGCCTCGTTCGCGCTCTTCTACCTGATCAACAACATGTACGTCGGCTCGCTCTGGTCGCTGGCGCAGGGCCTGGTGCCGGTGCGCGTGCGCGCCGTCGCCTCGGCGGCGCTGCTCGCCATCCTGAACCTCGTCGGCCAGGGCCTCGGCCCGCTCTTCGTCGGCCGGATGAACGACGCCCTCGCCCCCGCCTACGGCCCCCAGGCGATCCGCTGGTCGCTCCTCGCCACCGCGGCCATCGGCGCCTGCGCCGCCCCCCTCTTCCTCCTCTGCGCCCGCCACCTCCGCCAGGCCCTCGCAGGCGCTTCAGAAAGGGGTCTTCAGAAAGGGGTCTGGCCTGAAACTTCAGAAACCGATTTCTAAACTTCGGCGCCTGACCCCTTTCTGAAGTGACCCCTCTCTGAAGTCCGGGCGTGGTAGGATCGCCCCGATGATCAACCGCCGCGATTTCTTGCGTCTCGGAACCGCCCTGGCGAGCACCGCCGCCCTCTCGACGTCGCTTTGGCCGCGCGCCCTGCGCGCGGGGGGAGCGCTGGCCACCGCCGGCGAGAGCCCCTACGGGCCCCTCCAGCCGGCCGACGCCAACGGCATCATGCTGCCCGTCGGCTTCCAGTCGCGCGTGCTGGCGCGCGGGAGCCAGGTCGTGCCGGGCACCTCGTTCGTCTGGCACACCGCGCCCGACGGCGGCGCCGTCTTCCCGATGCCGGACGGCGGCTGGGCCTACGTCTCGAACAGCGAGCGAGTCTTCCCGAGCGGCGGCGCCTCGGCGCTGCGCTTCGACGCGAGCGGCGAGGTGGTGGGCGCGTACACCATCCTCTCCGGGACGCTGCTGAACTGCGCGGGCGGCGCGACACCCTGGGGAACCTGGCTTTCCTGCGAGGAGCATCCGGCCGGGCTCGCCTGGGAGTGCGACCCCGCCGGCCTCGCGCCCGCCGCCGCACGGCCAGGGCTCGGCACCTTCCAGCACGAGGCGGCCGCCGTCGATCCGAACGACGGGCGCGTCTACCTGTCGGAGGACGTCAGCGACGGCCGCTTCTACCGCTTCACTCCGGACACCCCCGGCGACCTCTCAGCGGGTCTGCTGGAGATGGCTTCCCTCGACGGCGACGGCTTCGTCACCTGGCTCGAGGTTCCGAGCCCGAACCCGGACATCGGCGCCGGGGAGACGCCCACGCGCCAGCAGCTCGGCGCCGCCACCACCGCCTTCGCCGGCGGCGAGGGCCTGGTCTACAGCCACGGCCAGGTGTACCTCACGACCAAGGGCGACGAGCGCGTGTGGGCCTACGACGTAGCCCAGGCCCGCATGATGGTGCTCTACGACGCCGCGCTCGAGACGAGCCCCGTGCTGACGGGCGTCGACAACATCACGGCGACGAAGAGCGGCCGGCTGATCGTCGCCGAGGACACCGCGGGCAACATGGAGCTGGTGATGATCACCACCGACCTCCAGGTGGCTCCGATCGTGCGCGTGCTGAACCAGACCGGCTCCGAGATCGCGGGCCCGGCGCTCGACCCCTTCGAGGTGCGCCTCTACTTCAGCTCCCAGCGCGGCGGGGGCCCGGGCATCACGTACGAGATCCTGGGTCCCTTCCGCCGCGTCTTCGGCTGCTGACGCGGAGCGCTCAGCCTCTCCTGCGCGCGCCGAGCGTCACGAGCAGCGAGCCCGCCACCACCATCGCCGCGCCCGCCAGGCTCGTCCAGGAGATGGCCTCCGCGTGGAACACCGCCGGCCAGAGCTCCTCCGCCAGCACCGAGAAGCCGAGCGTCGCGAGAGGCGTCAGCGCCAGCACCGCCGAGACGCGCGACGCCTCCCAGTGGTTCAGCGCCGCCGCGAAGGCGCCGTAGGCCACCAGCGTATTGGCCGCGCAGTAGAGCAGCACGCCGAGCTCCGCCTGGCCGAGGGCGCGCAGCGCTGCGGGATGCGCGCCGACGGAGAAGCACAGGAAGCAGCCGACGTAGATGAGGAGCATCAGCGGCTGGGAGGGCAGCGCGCGCAGCAGCTGCTTCTGCGCGAGGCCGTAGCCCGCCCAGGTGACCGCGGCCACGCCCAGGATCCCGGAGCCCAGCAGGTAGCGGTCCGCGCCCACCGTCGCCGCGCGGAGCTGGCTCGAGAAGAACGCCAGCAGCCCGAGCAGCAGCACGCCGAGCCCGAGCCACTGGAGCCGCTCGTAGCGCTCGCCGAACACCAGCAGGCCGCCGAGGCCGAGCAGCATCGGAGCCAGCTGGATCAACACCTGGGAGTTGGCGGGCGTGGTGAGGTCGAGGCCGACGAGGAACGCCAGGAAGTTCGCCGCCAGCCCGAGCACGGCGATCGCGAGCAGGCCCCAGCCGCTGCGCCCGAGCCCCGCCAGCGCCGGGAGCTGCCTGCGCCAGGCGAGCCACGCGACGAGCACCAGCGAGGCGACCCCGAAGCGGAACCAGGTGATGGTCACCGCGTCGAGCGAGCGCAGCGCCAGCTTCAGGGCGAGCGGTAGCGTGCCCCAGAGCAGCATCGTGGTGGCGGCCAGCGAGAAGCCGAGGCGGCTCCGGCCGGTGGGCTGGTGGAGGGCCATGGTCGGGTCTCAGACGAAAACCTTCTCCCAGCCGGTCGCGTGCGGGGAGAGGAAGACGACGGTCAGCTTCATGTTCTGGTGGAGCCAGCGCCCGTCGACCTTCCGATACTCGTCGTCTTCGAAGCCCGCCATCCAGTGCGGGCGCCCGTCCTTCGGGGTGCAGGGCGAGAGGATGTCCCAGCGTGCGCGCGCCGTGTCGCCCGCCACCTCGACGTGGGGCTTCAGGAAGTAGTGCCAGGAGAAGAGCAGAGTCGGCTCGCGCATGCGCGCCGCGATCTCCGCGCGTCCGCGCGCCACGCCGAGCGCGCGGCCGCCGTCCCAGGTGCCGTCCTCGGCGAAGAGCTCCGCGATCTGGCCCGCCAGCTCGGCGAGCTTCTCGGGCCCGACCACGGCGCCGCGCGAGTAGCGCGCGTCGACGAGCTGCGCGTAGCGCGACTTCAGGCGCTCGATCTCCTGGACGGCCTCGACCGCGGCGAGGCGCCGCTCCAGCCGCTCGAGCCGCTGCAGCACGTCGTCGGTCACCGGGTCCTCCAGGGGCGCTGCGCAGACTCTAGCTGCTAGCCTGCCTGCTGCCTCGCTGCCGAGGGAGGTCACCCGCGTGAGCTGGCAGGACGAGATCGACGCCATCGAGCGCCGCCGCGCGCTGGCCCGCGAGCATGGCGGCCCCGACGCCGTCGCGCGCCAGCGAGAGCGCGGCCGCGGCACCGTGCGCGAGCGCATCGCCGCGCTGGCGGACAAGGACAGCTTCCGCGAGTACGGCGAGACCGCCGGTCAAGCGGAGGTTGGCGAGGACGGCACGCTGCGCGGCTTCACGCCCACGAACCTCGTGATGGGCACGGCGCGCATCGACGGCCGCCCGGTGGTGATCGGCGGCGACGACTTCACGATCCAGGGCGGGGCCTACGGCCAGGCGGCGCTCAAGAAGGGGCAGTACGCCGACGCCCTCGCCGTCCGCCGGCGCGTGCCGCTGGTGCGGCTGCTCGAAGGCGGCGGCGCGAGCGTCTCGGGCTCCTACCAGCAGCGCGGCCGCTCCGGCTACGACCTCACGTCGCCCTCGCCGATGAATCAGCTCGCGGTCGAGGCGCTCGCCACGGTGCCGGTCGCGTGCGCCGCGCTCGGGCCCTGCGCGGGCTTTCCGGCCGGGCGGCTGGTGGCCTCGCACTTCTCGGTGATGACGCGCGACACCGCGCAGGTGCTGACCGGCGGCCCGGCGCTCGTCGAGCGCGCCCTCGGCGTGAAGGTCCCGAAGGAGGAGCTCGGCGGCGCGCAGGTGCACCTGCGGAGCGGCGTCGTCGACAACGGCGCTGCGGACGAAGCCGACGCGCTCGCCCAGATCCGCCGCTTCCTCTCCTACCTTCCTTCGAGCGTCTACGAGCGCGCGCCGCGCGGCGAATGCGACGACCCGCCGGACCGCGCCGAGGACGAGCTCGCGGCGATCCTGCCGAGGAACGCGCGGCGCGCCTACAAGGTGCGGCGGATCGTCGAGGGGGTGGTCGACCGCGGCTCCTTCTTCGAGCTGACGCCGCTCTTCGGGCGCAGCCAGGTGACGGGCCTCGCGCGGCTCGCGGGGCAACCCGTGGGCGTTCTCGGCAACGACTGCATGCAGCAGGGCGGCGCGATGACGGCGGAGGGTGCGCGCAAAGTCCGCCGCTTCGTCGAAATCTGCGACGCCTTCCACCTGCCGATCGTGAGCTTCGTCGACGAGCCGGGCTTCATGATCGGCCCCGACGCCGAGCGCGCCGCGACGATCCGCTTCGGCATGGAGGCGCTCTTTGCCGTGCAGCAGACGCGCGTTCCGTGGCTGGCGGTGGTGCTACGCAAGTCTTTCGGCGTGGCCCAGGGCATCCATTACGGGCCGGGCTGCACCGTGGTGGCCTGGCCCTCGATGCAGAGCGGCGCGCTCCCCGTCGAGAGCGGCGTCGCCCTCGCCTTCGGCCGCGAGATCGACGCCGCCCCCGACCCCGAGGCCCGCCGCCGCGAGCTCGAGGAGGAGATGGCGGCCGCCCAGTCCGTCTTCCCGCGCGCCGAGGAGTTCGGCGTCCACGACCTGATCGACCCGCGCCGCACGCGCGCGGTGGCGTGCGGCTGGGTCGACGAGATCCAGCACGAGCTGCGCCTGCTGACCGGGCCTCGCAGCTACACGATGCGGCCGTAGCGGGGACGGAGTCAACTAATCAACTAACTTCACCCGCGGGGGAACTTAGTTGATTAGTTGACTCCGTCCCCCTCCTACCGCGTCGGCTTTGCCGGCGGCGGAGTGAAGCCGGGACCGGGCTTCCAGCCCGACTCCACGATCAGCTCGATCACGTGGGTCATGTTGAGGAGGTCCTCCTCGCGCGAGAAGCGGCCTCCGCCGGCGTAGGTGATTACGGAGATGCCGGGCGACTCGTAGAACGAGCCGTCCGGGCGGCTGCCCGGAAGGCGGTTCATCCAACGCGTCACCAGGCGATCGCCTTCGACCATCTGCCACTCCTGCGGGAAGGTCCAGCCTTCGAGACCGGCCATGCTCTCCCGCAGGAAGCGCACGATCGCGTCCCGGCCCTCGACGCGGCCCCAGGCCGGGTCGACGAAGACGGCGTCGTCGGTGAAGAACGCGCCGAGCGCGTCCCAGCCGACCTCGCCGCGCTCGGCGCGCCGGCGGGTCTCGAGGTAACGCTCGTGCAGGTCGAGGATTTCGCGCTCGCGGCTCATCGGCTCACCTCCCGCGGTACTTCGGCTCGCGCTTCTCGGCGCGCGCGGCCTTGAACTCGGCGTAGTCCGAGGACGCGAACACCATGGACTGGGTCAGCGCCTCCTCCGCCAGCGACTGCTGGACCAGCGGGTTCGCCAGCCGGCGCAGCGTGCGGAGGAACATCTTCACGGTGAACTCGGGGGCGGCGGCGATGGCGCGCGCCATGCCCAGCACCGTGTCGTCGAGCTCGGCGTCCGGCACCACGCGCGACACGATGCCGTGGCGCAGCGCCTCTTCGGCGCCCATCACGCGGCCGGTGAGCGCGAGGTCGGCCGCCAGGCCGTGTCCCGCCATCTGGAGCAGGCGCGCGGTCCCGCCCGAGTCGGGCACCACGCCGTGCAGGATCTCGGGCAGCCGCATGCGCGCGCTCTCGCCCGCGACGCGGATGTCGCAGAGCAGCGCGCGCTCGAAGGAGCCGCCGATCACCCAACCCTTCAGGGCGACGAGGATCGGGCAGGGCATCGTCAGGAACGGCGTGCTGCCGGCGTGACCGCGCTCGATGAACTGGAGGTCGGAGAGGTCCTCGGTGCGGACGCCGAGCTGCGTGGTGTCGCGGCCCGACGAGAACGAAGCGCCCTCGCCCCGCCACACCACCGCGCGCAGGCCGGGGCGCTGCGCGAGCTCGGCGAGGATCTCGAACAGGCGCTTGTCCATCGCATCGTTGAAGGCGTTGTGCTTCTCCGGGCGCTCGTAGCTGACGAGCCCGATCGGCCCTTCGTAGTCGAGTCGCACCCCGTCGCTCACGTCATCTCCCCTTGAAACGCGGCGCGCGCTTCTCCTGGTAGGCCTGCACCGCCTCGAGGTAGTCCTCGGTGCCGGCGCTCTGCACCATGCGGTCTGCCTCGAGCTCGAGGCACGACTCCAGGCTCTCGGTGAGCGCGCGGTTGAGCCCGTCCTTCATGTAGCGGAGAGCGATCGGCGGCCCCGCCGCGAGGCGCGCGGCGAGGGCGAACGCCTCCTTCTCGAGCTCGGCGTCCGGCACTACGCGGTTCACGAGGCCGAGCCGCTCGCACTCGCGCGCGTCGATGCGGTCGCCGAGGAAGAGGATTTCGCGCGCCTTGGCCGGGCCGACGAGCTGCGTCAGGAACCACGCGCCGCCGTAGTCCCCCGAGAGGCCGAGCTTCGCGTAGGCGGTGGTCGCGAAGGCGCTCTCGGCGGCGATGCGCAGGTCGCAGGCCAGCGCGAGGGAGAAGCCCGCTCCGGCAGCCGGGCCGGGGAGCGCGGCGAGCGTCGGCTTCTCCATGCGATGCAGAGACGCGGGGATCGCGTGCTCGAAGCGCAGCAGGCGTTTGCGCTCCTCCGGCGACGGGGGGTTCCCGTCGCGCGCCATCCGCTTGGTGTCGCCCCCCGCGCAGAAGGCGCCGCCGGCGCCGGTCAGCAGCACGCAGCCGACCTCGGGGTCCGCGCCCAGGGCCGGCAGCAGCCGCACCAGGGCCTGCTTCATCGCGAGGGTGAGCGCGTTCTTCGCCTCGGGGCGGTTCAGCGTGACGACGGCGACGCGGGCTTCGACGCGGCAGAGGACCTCGCCGGTGCCGGTATCGAGGGGCCGCTCCGCCATGGGCAGCGAGGGTACCACCTTCGCCCGCGGTGCTACCGTCGCTCCCCATGCCCCTTCCGGAGCCTCCGTCCCTCGGCGCCGCCGCGCTGCCGGCGGGCACCTTCGACGGACAGACGGTGCTCGTGACCGGCGGCGGCACCGGGCTCGGCAAGGCGATCGCGGTCGAGTTCGCGCGGCTGGGCGCGCGGGTGGCGATCGTCTCGCGGGGGGAGGAGCACCGGGCGGCGGGCGTCAAGGCGGCGGAGGCGGCGGGCGGCAAGGCGCTCGGCGTGGCGTGCGACATCCGGCGCGAGGACCAGGTCGCCGCGGCCTTCGACGCGATCGAGGCGGAGCTCGGCCTGCCGGCGGTGCTGATCAACAACGCGGCGGGGAACTTCCCGGTGCCCGCCGAGGACCTCTCGCCGAACGGCTGGCGCTCGGTGATCGACATCGTGCTGACCGGCACGTTCCTCTGCGCGCGCGAGTTCGGGCGGCGCCACATCGCGGCCGGCACGCCGGGCTCGATCGTGAACATCGGCGCCGCCTACGCCTGGACCGGGGGACCGGGCTTCGCGCACTCCGCCGCGGCGAAGGCCGGCGTCAAGAACCTGACCGAGACGCTCGCCGTGGAGTGGGCGCCCTACGGGATCCGCGTGAACTCGCTGGTGCCCGGGCTGTTCCCGCACCAGGACGAGACCGCCGACATCCGCGGCGTCCCCGAGCGCGGCCAGCGCGAGGATGCGCGCTCGCCGGCGGGCCGCGTCGGGCGGCCCCGTGAGCTCGGCTGGGCGGCGACGTTCCTCGCCTCGCCCTTCGCCGCCTACGTGACGGGCGCGACCCTCGCCGTCGACGGCGCCAACTGGCAACGCCGCGCCATGCTGATGCCCGAGTTCCGCCCGATCCGCGAGCAGCTCGGCAAGCCGCCCTTCGAGCTCGAGTAGACCGCGGCGGCGAGGCGCGCCGCGGCGCTCAGGGCGCCCCGCCCTCGGCGGCGGCGCCGCTCGGTGGAGCGGCGGCCTCGGGCAGGAGCAGGTCCACCCACACGTCGCCGTTCGGGCGCGCCACGGTCAGCGCCTGCCGGGCTTCGATCCGCGCGATGACGTCGGCCGCGATCGGCGGGGGCTCGCCGGCGGGCGCCACGATGGCGTCGCCCTCCCGCAACCCGAATCGCGCTGCGGCCCCGCCATCCACCACCTGGAACACGTAGAGCGAGCCGCCCTGGGGCAGCAGGTAGGCGCCGATCTTCTTTGCCGAAGCGTAGTCGGCCCCCATGAAGATGATGCGGCGATCGCCGCTCCGCTTCAGCCAGAGGCGCTGGCGCGGGTAGTCGATGCGGACGACGAACTGCCGCAGCAGGTCGTAGCCGATCACGGAGTCGTTGGGCCCCATGTTGTACCAGCCGCGGGGCGCGACCAGGACCGGGAGCGGATCGAAGTCGAAGCCTGCGAGGCGGAAGCTCGAGCTCTCGTAGAAGCTCACCCGCATGGGGCCCATCACCGTGCCCGCGCTGCCGAAATGCGGCAGGGAGGCGACGTCGATGCCGACCCGCTCGGCGGCCTTCCCGGAGAGGATGACGTTGTCCGGCGCGCCGGTGTCGAGCAGCACCTCGACGGACTTGCCGTCCATCTCGATGGGCACCAGGATCCGCGAGCCGACCCGCTTGAACGGGACGGCGCGCTCGTCGCCCGGCTCCACCGCCTCGGGCACGCGATAGCGCTCCGGATCGAGCAGGCGGACGCGGCGGCCGGGGAAGTCGAGCTCCACGACGTAGTCGCCCAGGAACTCGCCTCCGAGCAGGCCGTACTCGTCGCCGGTACGCGATCCTGTGTCGCTTCGCTGGGTATCGATCCAGAATTGCAGATCGCGCCCGAGCCGCGTCGTCCGCCGGTACGGCGTACTCTTGTTGCGCCGCACCGAGACACCGAGCCGGCGCGCCATGAGCGGCGTCACGACGCTCTCGGTGGCCCCGGTGTCGAGCAGCATCACGAAGGGATCGCCGCCCTCGGGCGCGAGGTCGACGAAGACGCGGTTCGCCTCGTTGCCGTCCTGGAACGGCAGCACGCCCACCACGGCTTCGGCAGGGGGCTCGTCGGCGGCCGCGGAGCCGGCGAGCAGCAACGCCGCGAGGAAGGCGCACGGCCGCGTCCGGAGGAATGCGAGCATGGCCCTCTTATAACACAGGGCGGGAACGTGGTAGGATGGAGGTACCGCGCCACGCCGATCCCCTCGGCTCCCCCTCCAGCACACGCGGATCCAGCTCACACGGACGAGGCCTCGGCAGCCACGGACTCGGCGCCGCGCGCAACCCCAGGAGGAAGCGCATGGAACGCCAGGACGTCGTGCGGTGGCTCGAGAGCCACCCGGAGAGCGTGCACGCCAATCCCCGTTCGCTCGTCGATCGCTGCGAGCGCGAGCTCCGGGGCCGGGTCGCGGAGGGTGCGTGGCGTCACGCCAAGGAGATTGCCGAGCGGCACCTCCACCACTGGCAGGGCAGCTTCGGCCTCCCGGCCAGCGACGACTTCGTCGCGCGCGAGGTGTGCCACGAGCTGGCGCGGGACCTGCGCCACCACGAGCCGCAGCCGACCTCCGAGGTGCGGAGCGTCACCGAGACGATGCTCGGCGCCCTCGATCCGCCGGCGCTGGAGATGCTGCGCGAGTGGCTGGACGAGCTGGCCCGGAAGGAGGAGCACCGCACCTGGCTCGAGGTCGTGCACTTCACCGACCATCTGGCGAGCCGCATGGCGCGCGAGGGCGGGCTGAGCCCGGAGGCCCACTGGGATTTCCGGCACAGCTACCCGCGCACCGCCGAGCGGATCATGCGCCTGATGATCCTCGAGTACGAGACCCACGCCCGCGGAGCGGAGCGGATCGACGACATCGAGTGACGGCGGGCCTTGCGATCAGCGGAGCTCGAACACCGCCGACACCACGAAGCGCAGCTCCTCGCTGCCGGGCTCGACGGGCGCCGCCTCGGCGTAGCCGAGCGAGCGCATCTGCATCGGGCCCGGCTGGCGCGCTTCCTCCGAGAGGCACACGACGTCGCCCACGCTGCGCCCGGCGAAGCCCGCCAGGGCCTCGGCCTTGGCGCGCGCGTCCTGGAAGGCGAGTTCGAGACCGCGCCGCTGGGACGCGGCGGTGTCGGACACCAGGAACTGCAGGCTCCCCACCTGGTTGGCGCCGGACTCGAGGGCCACCTGCAGCAGCTCGCCGGCGGAGGCCGGGTCGGGCCGCGTCACCGTCACCAGGTTGGCGACGCGGTAGCCGATCGGGCGGCCCTCCTCCGAGTGCACCGTGCCGACGTCGAGGCTCGAGGTCTGGATCTGCTCCGCGGTGACGCCCTTGGCCTTCAGGGCGGCGATCATCTCCGCCACCTTGGCCGAGTTGGCGTCGAAGGCGTCGCGCACCGCAGCGGCCTGGGTCTCGACGCCCACCGTGAAGGCCACGGTGTCCGGCTTCACGCGCACGGACCCGGAGCCCTGCACCGTGACGGTGCTGCCCGTCTTCGAGGTGCAGGTCTCGGCGGAGGCCAGGGCCGGGGCGCCGGCGAGGACGCCAGCCGCCGCAGCGGCCAGGGCGAGAGCGGTCACGTTGCGCATGGGGAATCCTCGCTGCGAAGCGCTCGGCTGCCGGAGATCCGCGTCTGGAGTGGGCGGTTGATGCTACCACGCATCACGGTGTGCGGGGCGCGAATGCAGGAGGGCTCGTTGCCGGCGCGCTGCGTGCTCGTGTCGCCGCGCCGGCTGCGGGCTCCGAAGCCGTCAAGCAGGGCGCCGGGAGCGCCGATTCCATCGGGTACATGGCAGGGCGCAGACCGATCCTCCTCGTGTGGTGCGCAGTGGGGCTGCTCTGCGCGGTGCTCCTGCTGGGCACCGCGCGACCCCTCGCGACGGCCTGGCGATGCTGGCTGGACTGGAACGGAGGCGAGCACGCGCCGGCCGAGGTCGTGGCGAAGCTCGAGTCGCCGAACCTGGTGCTGCGCATCGAGGGCGGGAGCCAGGCGGGCCAGGCGTGCACGGCGGACACGTCGGCGGCCCACCATGCGGCGCTGGAAATCGGGACGCGGCTCGCCGTGGTCTACCGGCACGACCGGCCCGGAAACTGCGAGCTCGAGGCGACGCTGGCGAACTCCGTCCACCTCATGCTGGCGCTCACGAGTGTCGTCGTCGTACTCGTCCTGTTCTTCGTGCTCCTGGGCCTGATTCTCCAGCGGAGCCTCGGCCGGCGGGCGCTGCCGGCGGCGCGCCTCCCCGTCGAGGCCGAGCAACTCGTGTGCCCCGGCTGTGGCGGCCCCATGGAAGAAGGTGCGCTCGTCCCGATGGGCGGAGTGCACTGGCGGCGCGTCGGCGAGCCGGTCGGGCTGCCGTCGGCGCTCGGCGGGCTGGCCGGGACCGTCGGCTGGCGCAGCCGGCCGTGTCTCCACGCGGCGCGCTGCCCGGCCTGCCAGGTCGTCACCTTCCGCTACGGGCAGGCGGGCGCTGCCACGGCCCCCGCGGCGGCAGGCTGGACTACCCGGGCGGACGCGCGGCCCTAGAACAGCGAGCGAGGGTCGGCCCACTTCGTGTAGCGCGGCGGCCAGTTGTCCGGCTCGCCGCGCTTCTTGTAGGTGGCGAGCAGCGTCCTCTCGACGTCGAACTCGAAGAGCATCTCGTCGCCGCTCGAGGTGGCTCCGGTCGAGGTCATCGTCCGCCGCACCCAGGCGGCGAGGGCCGCGTCGCCGCGCGCGTGGGCGCGCCCGGTGACGTAGAACTCGTCGTCGACGTCGGGCGATGGGAAGCTGTGGATCGCGTAGCGCCCGTCGCGCATCAGGTCGCGCTGCTTCGGCGAGTGGGCGATCAAGCCGTAGAGGCCGCCGTCGTGCAGGATCGGACAGAAGGGGTGGACGCGCGGGCCGCCGTCGGCGCGCACCGTCGCCAGGTAGCCGAGGCCGACGCCGAAGCGGTAGATCATCGCGCGGCCGGCGGCGGCCAGCTCGGGGGCGTCGCGCTCGAAGTCGCGCCAGCTCGCCATGGGGGGCCTCCAGGCGCCTGGAGTCAGCATGCGCCCGGCGGATGACCCCCTCAAGGGGTGCGTGCGTGCTGGAGCGCGGCGAGCGGGCATCCAGCTGACAGGGCTCGTCAGCAGGGGTGCTGCGTCAGCCATCGAGGGGCTGCTCTTCGTAGGCCGTGCAGAGCAGCACCTTCCAGCCCGACCTGTCGCGAATCAGGTTGTAGGTCGTGTGGAAGCTCCAATCCACCTCTCCCGGCCCGCGCTCGATGGACCAGGCCACGTCGACCACGGCGCTCCGCTCGCCCTGGAGGATGAAGGAGGAGGGCTCGTACCGGGCGCGGCGGTAGCCGTGGCTCCGATACTGCTCGCAGAGCCGGGTCATGTTGTCGCGGATGCTCTCGAAGTCGGGCCACTGCAGGTGGCCTGCCCGGGTGACGATGCCCGACGGGACCGCGTAGAGCCGCGCCACGGCGTCGCCGTCTAGCCGATCGAAGGCGTCGCGATAGCGGTCGAGGAACTCGCGGATGGAGCGGGGGATCGTCGAGGTCGGAGCCGCGCTGCTCGGCGGCGCGCCCTCGTCGATCTCGCGCAGGACCTCCGCGAAGAACGCCTCGGCTTCCGCCCGCTTGGCTTCGAGCTCCTCCACGCCGCGCACGAACCAGAGGGACTGGAGCCGGCGCAGCCGCTCCGGGGGCAGGTCGGCGGCGGCATAGCGTGGGCCGAAGTCGAAGCGCTCGGGGCAGTGCCGGATGCGAAGCAGCGTGTGCAGCGGCTGGAGCGTGTGGCTGGAGTAGAAGGCGAGCGCGCCGAGCGGGTTCCCGCGCAGCAGCTCCTTCGTCACCAGCGACTGGAATAGCGGAAAGGCGAGGCGCAGCTGCGCCGTGCGATCCGCCAGGCGCGCGTCGTGCCGCGCGCGATCGAGCGCGGTAGAACGGGCGTCCCCGGTCTTGTCGAAGAGGATCCGCCGCTCGCCGTGGCGCTCCCGCTCGGCGAGCTGGTGGGGCGAGGAGCGTCGCATGACGGCGAGATCCACGAGCCGGAACTCGCCGGCGTCGCGCAGCCTGTAGAAGACCTGGTCGTGCCCGTGCCAGGTGGGCTTCGGCGCCTCGAAGCGGATCTCGATCGGAGACAGGGCCGCCAGTGCCTCGTCCACGACGCGGATCGCATCGGAGACACGATCGTCGTCTACGAGGATCTGCACGTCGAGGTCCGACCAACGGTCCTCGCGCTGCCACGCCGCGGAGCCTCCTTCCCACAGGGCGAGCACGTAGTCTCGGGGCTCGAGCGCCCGCTGGAGCGCGGTGAGGATCGCATGTCGGTCGAGCTCGCTCATACGGGTCCGAGTGCGCTCGGCTTCAGCGGGCCTCGATCACCAGGCCCGAGAGCCCGCGCACGTTGCTCGAGTGCATGCGCTCGATGCCGTCGGCGGGGATGCCGTACTCCGGCCAGCGGCGCAGGAACTCCTCCAGGGCGATGCGCGACTCCATGCGCGCCAGCGAGGCGCCGAGGCAGATGTGGCGGCCGTAGCCGAAGCCGAGGTGGAACTCGAACTCGCGGCGCACGTCGAGGCGGTCGGGGTCCGGGAAGCGCCGCTCGTCGCGGCCGCTCGCGCCGTTCACGATCGCGACGCGGGCGCCCTCCGGCATGCGGCGGCCGTGGAGCTCCACGTCGCGCGTGAGCGTGCGCCCCTGGTAGTGGGAGGGCGGGTCGAAGCGCAGGAACTCCTCGACGGCGTTCTCGACGACGGCGGGCTCGCGCACCAGGATGCGGCGCTGGTCGGGGTAGCGCTCGAGCCAGTAGAAGGCGGTGGCGAGCAGCTTCGTGACGGTCTCGTTGCCGGCGGTGGCGAGCAGGTTGAAGAAGCCGCGGATCTCGGCGTCCGAGAGCCGCTCGCCCTCGAGCTCGGCCTGCACGAGGTCGGTCATCATGTCGTCGCGCGGGTGCTTGCGGCGATCCTCCACGTGCTCGCCGAAGTAGCTCGTCAGCTTCAGCATCGATTGGATGCCCTCGCGGGTAGGCATCGGGTTGCCGGGGTCGCGGTGCAGCAGGTCGTTGGACCAGCCGCGCACCAGGTCGCGGTCCTCGGCGGGGATCCCGAGCATGGAGCTGATCACGTCCATCGGCAGCCGGGCGGTGAACTCCTTGACCGCGTCGAAGCGCGGGCGCCCCTCGAGCGCCTCGAGGTGCGCGACGGCGATCTCGCGGATGCGCGGCTCGAGGGCGCGGATGCGCGCCGGGGTGAACGCCTTGGAGACGAGGTTCCGGTAGCGGGTCTGCTTGGGCGGGTCCATGAAGATGATGATGGAGCCCGCCATCGGCGCGTTCCCCATCAGCTCGAGGACGGTGCCCTGGGCCGACGAGTAGCTCTGCCAGTCGACCAGCGCGTCGTGGCAGTCGTCGAAGCGCGTCAGCGCCCAGAAATCGAGGCGCGGGTTGTAGTAGACCGGCGCCTCGTCCCGCATCCGCCGGTACAACGGATACGGATCCTCGTGGACCTCGTAGGAATACGGATCGTACTCGAACGTCGCCTCTTCCATCGTTCCTCTCGAGTTTAGAAAGGGGACGGACTTAAGAATTTAGTTTTCCCGAGGGGCCAATTCTAAATTCTTAAGTCCGTCCCCTTTCTAAAGTTCGGGGAGGGATTCGAAGGTGGTCCAGGCTTTGTCGCCTTCTTCGACGACGCGGCGGTAGAGGAGCCAGTCGCCGTGGAAGAGGTTGTGGTCGTCGGGGGCGGCGCCGAGGTGGGTGCGCGGGCCGCCGGTGGCGCTCGGGGCGAAGCGGGTTCGCTCGAGGCCGGCCTTGATGCCCCAGCCGGTGAGGATGCCGTCGCAGCGGCGCACCGCCTCGGTGAAGACGCGCGCGCTGTCGTAGGAGAGCACCGGGACCGTGTTGGGGTTCGCGGGCTTGCGGCCGTAGTGCTGTTCGAAGCTCGCCAGGAAGCGCCCGTAGTTCGGGTTCTCCTCGCAGACCTGGTCGATGCCCACCCAGCCCACCAGCGCCTTCATCCAGGCGTGGTTGGCGTAGCAGAACTGGAAGGCCGTGGTCATGATGCGCGGCGGGTCCCAGGCCAGCCGCTCGAACATCGGCCGCATCAGCGACGTCGGGAAGCCGAAGCCCATGTAGGCGAGGCCCTCGGCGCCGCCGTCGCGCAGGTTGGCGAGGCGCTGCTCGAGATCGGCGGGGGTCTGGGTGATGGTCTCGACGCCGCGGATCTCGAGGCCGAGCTCCGCGGCCGCGCGGCGGAAGGAGAGGAAGTACTCCTGGCCGTTCGGCGAGATCTCGCTCATCACACCGACCTTGCGGATGCCGCGGTGCAGCAGCCAGGAGGCCATCAGCTGGCCTTCCTCGGTGCAGCCGCCGTTGCCGAGCCGGAAGCAGTAGTCGCCGTACCAGTCCGAGGTGCCGGCCCAGGTGACGCAGGGGAGCTGGATCTCGCGGTTGATGGCGTCGCGCAGCGTGCGCGCGTTGTCCGAGACGAGCGGCCCGATGACGCCCACACAGCCCGCGGCCTTCAGCCGGCGCAGGCCCTCGAGCGCGTTCTCCCAGCGGTTCTGCGGCAGCGCGAAGGCGCGGTCCACCACCAGCTCGAGCGGCCGGATTGTGTGGCCCGCGGCCACGGCCTCCTCGAACGCCAGCAGGATCGGCTCGACGTACATCTTCTCGATGTAGGCGTCGGGCATCCAGAAGTCGACGAGGAAGCCGATCCGCACCGGGTCGAAGGGGCGACCCGAGATGCCGAGCCGCTGGCGCAGCTCCGTCTTCGTGACGAGGCTCGCGAAGGGATCGCTCATGCCGGGCTCCGCACGGCGGGCATCACGCGCCTGGCGAGGAGCTCGAGGCTCTCCCACGCGAGGGCGGGCGGAAGGCCGCCGCAAAGGGGTTGGGTGAGCAGTACGCCGCGCTGGCGAATCGTCGCGACCGCCTCCTCCGGAGTGAAGATGGCGTAGGGCCGTCCCTGGGCGCGCAGCTCCGAGACGCTGGTGGCGCCGGACCGGCTCACGGCCGCGCCTTCCCCCAGCCAGGAGGCGTACATCCGCGCGTCGTGGAGCAGGTAAGGCCCGAGGCGCTCCCAGGCGGCGTCGACGTCTTCGGCCACGAAGGCCGAGGTGACGAGGTCCGCGGGCGGGTCGATGAAGAAGCCCGGCTCGCGGCCGAGCTTCCTGCACTCTTCGCGGTAGAGCTCCGCGAGGCCGGCGACGCCTCCCTGGGTCACCATGCCGAGGCCGAAGCGCGCGGCGCGCCGCACCGCGGCGGGGCTCCCGCCGCCGAGCAGGAGCGGCGGCCCGCCGGGCGTCGCCGGGCGCGGCAGCACGCGCAGCGTGCGGCCCTCGTACTCGAAGGGCTCCCCCGTGAAGGCGCGCTGCAGCGCCGAGAGGCAGGCGTCCATGCGCCGCCCGCGCGACGCGAAGTCGCGGCCGAAGGCGGCGTACTCCTCGGGCCGGTAGCCGACGGCGAGCACGTAGGAGACGCGCCCGCCCGAGACGAGGTCGAGCACCGCCATCTGCTCGGCGAGCGCGATCGGGTCGTGGAGCGGGAGGATCAACGCCGCCACCTGCACGGGCAGCCGCGTCGTCCGCCCGGCGATCGCCGCCGCCAGCACCAGCGGCGCCGGCAGGTAGCCGTCCGGCGAGCAGTGGTGCTCCGACACCGCGACCGAGAGGCAGCCGTGCTCCTCTCCCCACGCCGCCATCTCGAGGGCGGCGCGGTACAGCTCGGCCGGCGGCGCGCCGCCGTCCGGTGCGCGCAGGTCGAAGCGCATCATGAACACGCCGCGCTACTCCTTCGGCAGCGTCGCGTACCAGTCGAAGTCGGCGCGCTTCACCCAGCCCGGCGCCTTGGAGCCCTGGGACATGCGCCGCTTCATGCCCTCGGAGAGCTTCCCGGCCTGCGCCATCGCGAGGAACGCGGCGCCCGCGTTCGCGTGGTCGAAGAAGTCGCGCTGCCAGATCCACTGGTAGTTGCCGCCGTAGCGGAACCAGGAGCCGCCGGTGCCTGCGATCTCGTACGGCTTCCCGTCGTCCTGGAGGACCGGCGCCACCTGGCGCCAGATGCCGATCACCTCACCCTGCTGGTCGTCGATCAGGACGCGCACGTAGGGGTAGGTCCACTTCTCGAGGCCGGCCATCTCGGTGCCGAACACGAAGTCGCGGATCTCGTCGCGGCCGCGCGCCACGAACTCGTGCTTCGGGCCGTTGTTCCAGGAGTAGATCGCGTCCTTGGCGTAGAAGTCCGCGAGGGGACCCCAGTCGCCGGTCTCGCCGGCCTTGTCGTTGGCCGCTACGAAGCGATCGATCATGTCCTGCAACTCGCTGCGGGGGAAGGCGGGCATCGGCATCTCCTCAGTCTTCGCGGAGCGAGAGCGCGCGGGTCGGGCAGTGGCGGACCGCCGCCTCCACCTTGGCGCGCAGCGCGGGGGGGACGTCCTCCCGCAGGATGGTGAGCTCGCCGCGGGCATTCACCTCGAACACCTCGGGCGCCTCGCCGGCGCACACGGCGTGGCCCTGGCAGAGGTCCCGGTCGACGCGCACCCGCAGCGTACCGGCGGCGCGCGCCTCGTCGCCCGCCGCGGCCGCCGCGCGCGTCGCGCCCGCCCCGGCTTCCGCCCGGCGCCGGTAGCGCACCCGGCAGGGCTGGGCGAGCTGGACGACCATCTTCGAGTGGTCGTTGCGGTAGCTCGCGGGCGGCTGGGCCATCTCGAACGCGTAGCGCCGCAGCAGCACGCTGAAGATGGCCTTCAGCTGCATCATCGCGAACGCCGCGCCGACGCAGCGGTGACGCCCGCCGCCGAAGGGGATCCAGGCGAAGACGCGCTCGTGCTCGCTGCGCGGCGGCGCGTAGCGATCCGGATCGAAGCGGTCCGGCTCGGGAAAGCAGTCCGGCATGCGGTTGGAGACGGCCGGCGAGACGGCGACGGTCTTCCCCGCGCGCACCGTCCAGCCCTTGTAGTGGAGGTCGCTCATCACCTCGCGCATCAGGATGATGAGCGGCGGGTGCAGCCGCAGCACCTCTTGGACGACGTGCTCGAACTCCGGGATCTCGCGCAGCGCCTGGTAGCTGACCTCGCGCCCGTCGGCGTAGAGGCCCTCGAGCTCGTCGACCACGCGCTTCATGAACTCCGGATGGCGCAGCAGCTCGATCACCACCCAGGACGCCGCCGTCGAGGTCGTGTGGTGGCCCGCGAACATCATCGAGATGAACATCCCGGTGATGACGTCGACGGAGTAGCGCGGGCTGCCGTCCGGGTTCTTGATCCCGCGCAGCACGGAGAACAGGTCCCGGGTCTGGCTTCCGGCCGCCTCGCGGCGCTCGAAGACGCCCTGCAGGAAGGCGACCAGCCGGCGCCGCGCGGCGTCGCGCCGCCGGAACGAGGGCAGCGGCAGGTACGGGTTCACGTAGGCGAGGGCGTCGGTCCCCTGCTCGAGGTCGTGGAAGATGCCGACCAGGTCGGCGGAGAGGTCCTCGCGGAACTCCTTGCCGATCAGGCACGCGCTCGAGGTGTAGATGGTGAGCTCGGCGAAGAAGTCGAGCAGGTCGATCTCGCCGCTCTCGCCCCAGCCCGCGATCGCGCGCTCCGTCTCGGCGGCGATCACCTCGGCGTGGCTGCGCATCATCTTGTCGCGCAGCGCCTGGTTGCGGAGCGCCTGCTTGCGCTGCTCGGGCGTCGCGTCGAAGACCACGCCCTTGCCGAAGATCGGCGTCATGAACGGATAGGCCGACGCCTGGTCGAGCTGCTCGTCGGACGCGCGGAAGAAGGACTCCTGGGCCTCCTCACCGGAGAGCATCACCACCCGACGCCCCGCCAGGCGGAACTCGCCGATCTCGCCGCACTCGTCGCGCAGGCGCTGGAACAGCTCGATCGGCGTGCGCCGCATCTCGAGCAGGTGCCCCAGGAAGGGAAGCCCGCCGGAGAGGCGCGGGGGCTCCTTCCCGCTCCGCTCCGCGGAGAGCGCATCGCTGCGTCCGGCCGCTGCCGCCATGGCGCCCCCTAGCCCTTCTTCCCGGGCAGCCCGATCACCTTCGTCTCCAGGTACTCCTCGAAGCCCTGGAGCCCGTTCTCGCGGCCGAGGCCGCTCTGGCGGTAGCCGCCGAAGGGCGTGTCGATGTCGAACCACATGCCGCCGTTGACGCTGAGCGTCCCGGCGCGGATGCGGCGCGCGACCGCCAGCGCGCGATCCTCGCTCGCGGAGGTGACTGCGCCCGAGAGCCCGTAGAGCGAGCGGTTGGCGATGCGCACCGCGTCGTCGTCGTCCTCGAAGGGGATCACCACCAGCACCGGCCCGAAGATCTCCTCCTGCGCGATGGTCGCGTCGGGGTCGACGTCGGCGAAGAGCGTCGGTTCCACGTAGAAGCCCTTCGGAAGGTGCTTCGGCACGCCGCCGCCGGTCACCAGCCGCGCGCCCTCCTGGCGGCCCTTCTCGATGTAGCCGAGCACGCGGTCGCGCTGCTTGCGGCTGACGACCGGGCCCATCAGGTGGGCCGGGTTCGTGGGATCGCCGTAGGCGAGGTTCTCGAAGCTGGCCTTGGCGAGGGCGACGCCCTCCTCGTAGCGCGAGCGCGGCAGCAGCAGGCGCGTGGTGATGGCGCAGCCCTGCCCGGCGTGGGTGCAGATCATGCCGATGCCCGCGAGGTTCTTCGCCAGGTCGACGTCGTCGAGCACGACGTTCGCCGACTTGCCGCCGAGCTCGAGGAACACCTTCTTCACGGTTTGCGACGCGCACTCCATCACGCGCCGGCCGGTGGCCGTCGAGCCCGTGAAGGTCACGAGGTCGACGCGCGGATCGGTGGCCAGCAGCTCGCCGACGCCGTGGTCCGAGGAAGCCACGACGTTGACGACGCCCGCCGGAATGTCGGTGTGCTCGGCGATCAGGCGGCCGAGGTGCGTCGCGGACCACGGCGTGTCCGGGGCGGGCTTCAGCACCACGGTGTTGCCCGACGCCAGCGCCGGGCCGAGCTTGCAGAGGTTCAGGTAGAGCGGGAAGTTCCAGGGCGTGATGGCGCCGACCACTCCGCTGGCCTCGCGGCGCAGGATGCGGCGGTTCGGCTGGCCCATGAAGCTGATGTCGCTCATCGGCTGCTCGTAGGCGTAGCTGCCGGCGAGCTCCGCCCAGTAGGGCATGGCGTCGACGTAGTTGTTGGTCTGCACCGCGAAGGTCAGCAGCACCGGCGAGCCGGCCTCGGCGACGACGATCGAACGCAGCTCTTCCTTGGCCGTCTGGAGCGCCTCGCAGAGCTGGAGCAGGCACTTCTTGCGGAAGGCGGCGTCGGTCGACCAGTCGGTCTCGTCGAAGGCGCGGCGCGCCGCCGCGATGGCGGCGTGCATGTCCTCGCGCGTGCCGTCGGCGCAGGTGCCGATCACCTCCTCGGTGGCCGGGTTCACGTTCTCGAACGTGGCGCCATTGCTCGCGCCGACGAGCCGGCCGGCGATCAGGTTGCGCGTCTCCGGGTTCAGGGGAGCCAGGGCCATGACAGAAGACTCCTTCGTCTCACGAGTTGGCGAATTCCTTGCGCCGGCCGCCGGGCATCACCTCCACGACGGTCGGGTAACTCTCTTCGACGGGCGTCTCGACCACCCGGACGAGGGTCCGGGCCACGCTCTCCGCGGGCATCCAGTGCAGATGGCGCTGGACGCCCCAGTAGCGCCAGGACTCGAGCGCCTCCTTCAGCAGGGCGTGGTCCATGCGAGTGCCGAACTCGCTTCCGGTCGGCCCGACGCGGATCACGATGCTGCGCACTCCGGTTCCGTCGAGCTCCATGGCCAGCACGCGCGCGAGGCCCTCCAGCCCGGCCTTGGCCGCGGTGTACCCCGACTGGTAGGTGCGCGGGCGCACGGCATTCTCGCTGGACACGAACAGCAGGTCGCCGCGGCGCCGCTCGAGCATCGATGGGATGGCGCGGCGGCAGAGCAGCATGGGGCCGAGCAGGTTGACGTCGAGCTCGGCGCGCAGGTCCTCGGGCTTGGCGTGCTGGAGGCGGTTCAGGATCGACATGCCCGCGTTGTTGATCAGCACGTCGATCGCGCCGAAGGCGGCCTCGGCGGCCGCGTAGAAGGCATCGATCGAGTCGGGCTGCGAGACGTCGAGCGGGTGGGCAAAGGCGCGTCCGCCGGCCGCGTCGATGCGCGCCGCGACCTCTTCCAGGCGATCGGTGCGCCGCGCGCCGATCGCGACCTGGTGCCCGAGGCGTCCCAGCTCGATCGCCGTGGCCGCGCCGATCCCGGAGGAGGCGCCGGTCACGATCACCGTCTTCGGCAGCGCGGCGCTCACGACGCCAGCCGCATCGGCAGCGCGGCGAAGCCGCGCACGTTGACGGAGTGCACCCGCACGCGGCCCTCGGGCTCGACCCGCCACTCCGGGAAGCGCCGCCACAGCGCCTCGAGCGCCACGCGACCCTCGAGGCGCGCCAGCGCGGCGCCGAGGCAGAAATGGGTGCCCTGCCCGAAGGAGAGGCTCTTCGAGGTGTTGCGCTCGATGTCGTAGCGGTCGGGGTCCGCGAAGGCCCGCTCGTCGCGGTTGGCGGAGCCGACGAGCAGCACGGCCTTGTCGCCCTCGCGGAGCTTCTCGCCGTGGAGCTCGACGTCGCGCGCCACCAGCCGGGCCAGCGCCTGGGTGGAGTTGTCGTAGCGGAGCGTCTCCTCCACCCAGCGCGGGATCAGCGAGGGGTCGCGCGCCAGCTTCGCGCGCTCGCCCGGATTGCGATCCAGCCAGTAGACGGCGTTGCCGAGGAGCTTGGTCGTGGTCTCGTTGCCGGCCACGACCATCAGGAACAGGAAGCCGATCACCTCGCGGTCGGAGAGCCGGTCGCCGTCGATCTCGGCGGCGAGCAGCGCGCTCGTGAGGTCGTCGCGCGGGCTGCGGCGGCCTTCGGCCACCATGCGCACGAAGTAGTCGAGCATGCGGAGCGCCGCGGCGCCCGCCTCGGGCGGCATGCCCTGCACGCCCTCCTCGCGGTGCACCACGGTGTCGGCCCAGCTGCGCAGCTCCGCCCGGTCCGCCTTCGGCACGCCGAGCAGCTCGCTGATCACGTCCATCGGCAGCTTGCCGGCGAAGTCCGCGATGAAGTCGCAGCGCGGCTCTCCGGCGAGGGCGTCCAGGTGCTCGCCGGCGATCGCCCGCACGCGCGGCTCGAGCTCCGCCACGCGCCGCGGCGTGAAGCCGCGCGAGACCAGCATGCGCATGCGCGTGTGGCGCGGCGGATCCATCGCCAGGAACGACATGGTGGTGTCGGCGTTCTCGTGGAAGGCGTCCCGGTCGAGGGACACCCCGTGGCGGTTCGAGAAGGTCGCCGGGTCCTTGAAGGCCGCCAGCACGTCCGCGTGGCGCGAGAGCGCCCAGAAGCCGAGGGCCTCGTTGCGGTAGGCGGGAGCCTCGTCGCGCAGCCGCGCGTAGAAGGGGTACGGATCCTCGTGGACCGCGTAGGCGTAGGGATCGAAGTGGACGTCGGCAGCGGGCAAGCGCACCCCGGGCGAGCGGGCACTCTAGCACCATTTCCATATCACATGCAATGTAAATTGTGATAGCATCCCGCCGGGAGGATCCCCATGCCGCTGCGCGCTGGATTCATCGGCCTCGGGAACATCGGCAAGCCCATGGCGCGCCGTCTGGTCGCCGGAGGCCTCGAAACCACCGTGCTGGACGTGGCGGAGGCGCCGGTGGAGGAGCTGGTGCGCGAGGGCGCCAAGGCCGCGCGCTCGCCGCGGGAGCTGGCAGCGCTCTGCGACGTGATCGGCGTCTGCGTGCGGGACGACGCAGACGTGCGGGCCGTGCTGGGCGGCGAGGACGGCCTGCTGGCGGGCGCGAAGCCCGGCAGTGTGATCGCGATCCACAGCACCGTCCTGCCGAGCACGGTGCGCGAGGTGGGCGCCCAGGCCGCCGAGCGCGGCGTGGGCTTGCTCGACGCCTGCGTCACCGGCGGCGCGGCGAACGCGACGGCCGGCAAGCTCACCTACATCGTCGGCGGCGACGCGGCGCACCTCGAGCGCGCGCGCCCCGCCTTCGAGACGGCCGCGTCGCTGATCGTCCACACCGGTCCCCTCGGCAGCGGCGCCGCCACCAAGCTGTGCAACAACCTGATGACCTATCTCGCCTGGCTCTCCGCCTTCGAGTCGCTGATGCTGGGGCGCGCCGCCGGCCTGGCCGAGGACAAGCTCGAAGAGGTGACCCGCTCGAACGGCAACCTGACCGAGCCGATGCGCGCGTTCCTGATGGTCCACAAGCTGCCGGAAGAGACGCGGCACAGCAGCGGCTTCCAGGCGATGCTGCGGGGCTTCGTCACGCTCGCGGAGAAGGACCTCTCCGTGACGCTCGCCTTCGCGCGCGAGTGCGGCGTGACGCTTCCGGGCACGGCCCTGGTCTCGCAGCTCATGGCGCGCGTCTACGGCCTCGAGGACGAGAAGCGGCGCTGAAGGAGGAGAGGGACGTGTCGGACGCGGATCGCGACAAGGGACGCGAGTGGTTCCAGAAGGTGATGGGCTTCCCGGCCCCGCCGCTCCAGGGCGACCCGTTCTACGACGTCACCCTCGAGCACCTGTTCGCGAAGGTGTGGGCGCGGCCGGCCCTCGGCGTGAAGGAGCGGCGCATCGCCACCCTGGTGGTGCTGATGGCCCTCGGCCACGAGCCGACCCTGAAGCTCCACATGGGCGCCGCGCTGCGGACGGGCCAGCTCACCGACGCCGAGATGGACGAGCTGGTGCTCCACGTCGCCCACTACGCCGGCTGGCCGGTGGCCGCCGTCTCGAACCAGGCGCTGCGCGCGGTGCGCGCCGAGATCGCGAAGGCGACCGCCGGTGGCTGAGGCCCGGGCCGCGGCTCCGGCCCGCGGCGCGCGCGGGGCCGCGCGTTCGCGCGGGCGCACGCGGCGGTCCCACGCAGCGCGCACGGCCGAAACGCGCGCCAAGCTGATTGCTGCCGTGGTCGAGAGCATCGCCCAGAGCGGCCTCGCGCGGACCACGGCGCCCGAGATCGCGCGGCGCGCCGGCGTCACCTGGGGCGCCGTCCAGCATCACTTCGGCGGCAAGGACGGCATGCTGGTCGCCGTCCTCGACGACTCCTTCCGGCGTTTCGCCGAGCGCATGGAGTCGATCCCGCTCGAAGGCACGAGCCTCGCCGAGCGCGCCGCGCTCTTCATCGACCGCGCCTGGCTGCACTTTTCGAGCCCTCACTACCGCAGCACCTACGAGATCCTGCTGCACTACCTGGGCCGCGCGGGCCGCAGCGGCGGCGACTGGCGCCAGCGCATGTTCCGCGACTGGGACCAGCTCTGGCACCGCCTCTTCTCCGAGGCGCGCGTGCCGCGCGCGCGCCACTACGTGCTCCAGCACTACACCATCTCGGTGCTCTCCGGGCTGGCGGCGACGCTGATGCTGGAGGGCGACGAGGCGGCGATCCGCCCGGCGGAGCTCGAGCTGCTGAAGGACACGCTGGCGCGGGAGCTGGCGGGCGGCGGCTGAGCCTCAGGCCAGCACGGGCAGCGACTTCAGCCCCCGCAGCACGAAGTTCGCCCGGTACTCGAGCGGCGCCTCGGGCCGCGCGAGCCGCAGGTCCGGGCAGCGCTCCAGCAGGGCCTCGAAGGCGGCGCGTCCCTCGAGGCGCGCCAGCGCCGCGCCGAGGCAGAAGTGCGCGCCCAGCCCGAAGGAGAGGTGGCGGATGTCCGTGCGAGCGAGGTCGAGCCGGTCCGGCTCGGGGTGCACCGCCGGGTCGCGGTTCGCGGCGCCGATGCCGCAGATCACGAGCGCGTTCGCCGGCACGAGCTGGCCGCCGAGCTCCACGTCCTCGGTCGTGACGCGCACCGTCGCCTGCACCGGACTGTCGTAGCGCAGCAGCTCCTCGACGGCGTTCTCCATCAGCCCCGGCTCGGCGCGCAGGCGCGCGAGCGGGTCGGGGCTCCGGAGCAGGGCGAGGCTGCCGTTGCCGATCAGGTTCGTCGTGGTCTCGTGGCCGGCCACCAGCAACAGGAAGCTCGTGGCGAGGAGCTCCTGGTCGCTGAGGGCGTCGCGCTCCTCCTGGGCCTCGATCATGCCGCTGATCAGGTCGTCGCCCGGGGCGCGGCGGCGCTCGGCGATCGCGCCGCGCAGGTAGCGGAGGATGACCTCCACCTTCTCGGGCAGGTCGTGGGCGACGCCGAGCGGAACCTGCGGCACCGTCTCGATCATCGCGGTCGACCACTGCTTGAAGGCGCGGTGGTCCTCGGGGGGGAGGCCGAGCAGCTCGGCGATCACGATCGCGGGCAGCGGCTCACCGAGGTCGCGGATCACGTCGAGCTCGGGGCCGTGGGAGAGCGCCTCGTCGAGCAGCTCGCCGACGAGCTTGCGCACGCGCCCTTCGAGGGCGGCGACACGGCGCGGTGTGAAGGCCTTCGAGACCAGGCCGCGCACGCGGGTGTGGTCGGGCGGGTCCATCACCAGCATCGGGCGCAGGGCGCCGGGGCCGGAGAGGAAGAGGTCCGGGATGCGCTCCCGGTTCAGGCGCGCGGCGTCGGCGCGCATGCGATCCACCGAAAAGCGCCGATCGCGCAGCGCGAGGTCGACCTCGGCGTGGCGGCTCAGCAGCCAGACGCCGGCGCCGGTCTCGACCGGCAGCGGCAGCCGCAGCACCGGGTTCGACTGCCGGAGCATCGCGTAGAACGGGTAGGGGTTGGCGAGCAGCGCGGGGTTCGTGAGCGGGTTGACGGGAGGGGCGCTCGGGGCGGGGGCGGACTCGGCCATGGGCTCTCCTGCGGGCGGGCGCGGAGTTGAAAATGACCAACTGGTTGGTCATCATAAGACATGCCCCGCGTTGCTGCCAAGGACCGCCCGGCCTTCCTGGAGGAGCGGCGCACCGCCATCCTGGCGGCCGCGGTCCGGGTGTGGGCGAAGCGCGGGTTCGACGGGACCTCGGTGGCGGAGGTGGCCCGGGAGGCGGGCCTCACCAAGGGCACCCTCTACCTCTACTTCCCCAGCAAGCGCGCGCTGCTCGAGGAGACGCTGCGGCGTTACTCCCTGCGGCCGGACGTCGAGGCCGGCCTCGAGCGCCTGCGCGGGCAGCCGCTCGACGCCGTGGTGCGCGGGCTCGTCGTCGTGATCTGGCGCGGGCTCGAGGAGCGCTGCGGGCTCGCCGGGGTGCTGCTGCGCGAGCTGCCGAATCATCCCGAGGAAGCGCGCCGCTTCCTGGAGCAGGTGATGCTGCCCATGAACCAGCTCCTCGCCCGCTACCTGGAGGAGGTGCTGCCGGCGGCGCGCCGCGCTCAGCTCGATGCGATCGTCGCGGCGCGCAGCCTGCTCGGCATGGTGGCGACGTTCTTCCTGACCCAGCGCATCCTGGGCGGCGAGGAGCTGCTGCCCATCCCGGAGGAGCGCATCCTCGCCACGATCACCGAGCTGTTCCTGCACGGCGCGCGGGGCGCGGAGGCCGCTCCCGCGGAGCTATCCTCGGCCGGGTGATCGCCGACTTCGTGCTCTCGATCGGCGCCTCGGCCGCCGTCGCGGCGGTGCTCGGGGTGATCTGGTACTCGCCCTTCGGCTTCGGCGACACCTGGGTCGAGGCGAGCGAGCGCCAGCGCGAAGAGCTGGGCGGCACGACGGGCCCGATGCTCGGCAGCTTCGCCGCGCTCGTGGTGAGCGCCGTGACCCTCGGCGTGGTGCTGCGCGTCGCGGGGGTGACGACCGCCGGGGCCGGCGCCTGGTTCGGGCTGCTGGTGAGCGTGCTGGTCGGCGCGTCGATGCTGTCCGACTACCTCTTCCAGGCGCGCCCGCTGCCGCTGTTCGCGATCCAGCTCGGCTACCGCGTGGCGTACCTCGTGCTGATGGGCGTGCTGCTGGCGGTCTGGCGCTGAGCGCAGCCGGCGACTCCGCGATCCGCCTCGACGTCCGCCAGCTCGCGCTCGCGCGCCTCGATCGCCTGGGCGGCGTAGTCGTCGCCGGGTTCGCCGGACCGCGCGCGCAGGAAGGCCAGCGATTCCTCGAGGGCCGCGGCGCGCTCGGCGAGGGACTCGCAGACGGCGCGGCCCCAGCGCATCGCGATTCCGTCTCCCGGCTCCGACGACACGAAGCGCGCGTTGTAGTAGAGGTCGGTGAGGTCGATGCGCGTCGACCGGTCGGCGTCGCCGTCTGCGACGGGCGCTCCCACGTCGATCGACTTGGCGCGCATCAGGTCCAGCACCCACTCGGGCTCGACCTCGCGCGCCTCGACGAGGGCGCGCACGCGGGCCATGTAGCCGAGCATGCGCGCGTCGCGGTTCGGCGTGGAGTAGAGCTCCCAGAGCGCGCCGCCTTCGCGGCAGGCCCCGCGGCTGCGGCCCTTCGCGCAGGCCCGGTGGCCGGCCAGCACGATCGGCACGCGCTCGCGGGCGAGCCGCTCCACCTGCGCCAGATAGCGCAGCACCTGCACGATCGGCGGCGCCGCCTCCGGCTCGAGGCGCCGCGCGACGGCTTCGGCGTAGGGATGACCTGCGACGAACTCCGTGGCGAACTGCTCCTCCGAGTAGCCCGACTGGCGCTCGAGCGGCACGAGCCGCCAGCCGCCGCGCCCCTTCTCCAGCCAGCGGAAGCGCCGCAGCCCGTCCCCCGTGCCGGCCTGGGGCGCCGGCGGGGAGAACACGCCGACTCGGAGCGGCCGCACGGCGGGCGGCAGGGTCGACTCCCAGGTGACGAGGGGATGCGGCTCGGTGCCGTCGAGTATGACTTCCGCCACGACGAACGCGTGGTTCTCGTCCTTGTAGACGACCCCGGCCCGCAGGTGCTCGCGGTCGATGGCGACGGGGTAGGTGTCGAGGGGCAGCGTGCGCGTGCCGGTCAGACCGAACACGAAGCGCAGCGCCGCCAGGAAGTTCCCGTCGCGGGTCCAGTCGCCGTGACCGGCGGGGCCGAAGCGCTCGCTCCAGTGGCCCACCAGGGTGCCGTCGGGGGCGCTGGCCGCGGCGGGGAGGCGACGCTCCCGCGCGTAGATCCAGCGCAGCCCGTAGAGGATGTCCGCGCAGTCGTGGGCGAGCCGCGCGCGCAGGAAGAAATCGGAGTCGACGCGCTGCTCGACGAAGGCGGCGAACCCGGCCTCCTCCTCCTCGGTCCAGACGCGTTCGGCCTCCCAGAGCGCCGCGCGGGAGGGCGCGGCCCCGAGCGCCAGGCATGCGGCGGCGAGCAGCAGGACACGGCGCAGCATCACCAGAGAGCGTAGCCTACGCGGCGGACGCCTCAGCGCGCGGGGCGCCAGCGGATGCGCACCTTCCGCTCGCCGAACTCGAGCGCGCGCGCCTCGTCGACGCCCATGTAGACGTCGATCTTGCGGCGCCAGCGGGAGTGCATACGGTCGAGCACGATCCACTCGCCCGCCAGGCCTTCGATCTCCACCCGCGCGCCGAAGCCGAGGCCGGCGTCGAAGAGGTCGTCGGAGACGGCCAGCGCGCGGAGCCCGGGGTGCAGCCGCTCGCCGGAGGCCGTCAGATGCGGGTTGCCCTGGGTCTGGTCGGGCAGCGAGTTGTAGGCGGTGGCGGTGACCTCGAGCTCCTGCGCGAGGGGCTCGGGCCGCGGCGCGGGCGGCGGAACGGCGGGGCGGAGGCCGGCGCAGGCCGAGGCCAGCCAGGCGGCCCCCAGCAGGCCGAGCGTCCCGCGCGACGTCGCTACCCCAAGCTGCCGCTCTCCTTGAGCTTCGCGATCTTCTCCGGACCGTAGCCGAGCACGCCGCTCAGCACCTCTTCGCTCTGCTCGCCCACCGTCGGCGCGCGGCTCGGCGCGGGCAGCTCCTCGCCCAGGTAGCGCACCGGGAAGGGCAGCATGTCCGCGCCGTGCCGATTCGCCGGGTACCAGGGGAAGCGCGCGCGGAACTGCGGGTCGTCGGCGATCGACTTCGGCGTGTTAACCGGCGCGATCGGCACGTTCTTCTCGGTACCCAAGGCAATCCATTCGGCGGAGGTCTTCGTCTTGAAGATCTCGTGCAGCTCGCGCTGCAGCTCGCGGTTGCCGCGGGCGTGGTCCGCGAACTTCGCCCCAGGCCAGCGCTCGAAAAGCTCGGAGCGGCCGACGGCGGCGCAGAAGTTCTTCCAGAACTCCTGCTCCGACGCCATGAACAGCACGTGGCCGTCGGCGGACTCGTAGATCTGGTAGCGCACGCCTTCGCGCATGCCGGCGGTGCCCGGCGCGCGCCGTGCGTAGCCGTCGGCCTTGTTGCCCGTCACCTCGGACTCGGGACGCTCGTAGGCCTTCCAGCTCTCGATGCGGTACCAGTCCATGTAGGCTGCGGCGTCAGACTGGCCGATCTCGAGCTGCGAGCCCTCGCCCGTCTCGCGCGCGCGGATCACCGCCGCGAGGATGCCGAGGGCCCCGAACAGCGGGCCGGCGTGCATGCCCATCGAGGCGTGCTCCGGGATGTAGCTGAAGCCCTCGTCGTCGACGGCGGGCGCGACGATGCCGGCCCAGGTGTCGAAGGCGATGCCGTGGGCGGGAAGGTCCTTGTACGGCCCCGTCATCCCGTAGCCCGAGATGTTGCAGAAGACGATGCGCGGGTTGACGGCGCGGAGCTGCTCGTAGCCGAGCCCGCGGCGCGCCAGCGAGCCCGGGCGCATCGCCTCGACCACCACGTCGGCGCGGCGCGCCAGGTCGAGGTACACCTGCACCGCCTCCGGCTTGCGCAGGTCGAGCACCAGGCTCTTCTTGCCGCGGTGCACGTGCAGGTGGAGCAGCGAGACGCCGTCCACGATCGGCCAGGTCATCTCGCGGATGTAGTCGCCCGAGGGCGGCTCCACCTTGATCACCTCGGCGCCGAGGTCGGCGAGGTGGGTGGTGATCGCGCCCGGCCCGAGCAGCGACGACTCGATCACGCGCAGCCCCGCCAGCGGTCCGCCTCCGCTCATCGCGCCCTCAGTCCAGCACCGTGCGGGCCACGAGCTCCTCGAGGGTGCGCGTGTCCCACCAGGTGATCTGCAGCTGCTTGGCGCGGCGGAAGTAGAGCTGGATGTCGTACTCGATGGTGAAGCCCACGCCGCCCCACACCTGCTGGCACATCGCGGTGACATCGCGCCAGGTCTGGCAGGCGAACAGCTTGGCCATCGGCGCGAGGCGCGCGATCGGGCGACCCGTGGCGCGCGCCCAGGCCGCTTCGTATACGAGCGTCTTGCCGCCGTCGATGGCGGTCGCGGCGTCGGCCAGGTAGTGGGAGATGGCCTGGAAGGCGCCCAGCGGCTTGTCGAACTGCTTGCGGTCCTTGGCGTACTGGACCGTGATCTCGAGGGCGCGCTCGGCGCCGCCCATCGCCAACGCGGCCAGCAGGATGATGCCGTCGTGCATCACCGCGTCGAAGCTGGCCCAGCCCGAGCGCTCGGGGCCGATGCGATCGGCGGCGGGGACGCGCACGTCCGCGAGGTCTACCTGGTACTGGGTGTCGGAGGCAAGGCTGCGCTGCTGGGTGAGGGTGACGCCCGCGGCGCGCGGATCGACGAGGAACAGGTCCACGTCGCCGGGCGCATCGCCGATGCGAGCCAGCACAACGAGGCGCGTCGCGGCCGAGGCGAAGGGGACGTGCCGCTTGGTGCCGGAGAGGACGTAGCCGTCGCCCTCGCGGCGGGCGCGGAGCTGCACACCCTCCGGGCCGAAGCCGTTCCCCGGCTCGAGCCACGCGGGCGTCAGGATCGCGTCGCCCGAAACGATGCGCGGCAGCCAGGCCACCTTCTGCTCGTCGCTCCCTGCCCGCAGCAGCAGGCCCGCGGCGACGACCGCGCTAGGGAAGTGGGGCGAGGGAGCCAGCGAGCGGCCGAGCTCCTCGTACACGATCGCGCCCTCGAGGTGCGTCTGCGCCGCGCCGCC
>Ga0105107_10000268_pt1 | contig 31657 bp, 47 predicted proteins | sample PPLLaktember2015_6_FD_79335 | JGI IMG/M metagenome (GOLD analysis project Ga0105107, IMG submission 79335) | Freshwater sediment microbial communities from Prairie Pothole Lake near Jamestown, North Dakota, USA - PPLs Lake P8 Core (1) Depth... | ecosystem: Environmental > Aquatic > Freshwater >...
AATCCAAGGTGCACAAGTTGGTATGTGGGTTGACTGTTAATCAATTGTATTCCGTGAAGACGGTACGCAGGTTCGAATCCTGCCCTTGGAGCAAAATTAATAATACCTCATAAAGGAGGAACACCATGTCAAACGGAAAGACAAATTTAGAATTAAAAGCTAAACTTGTTAAAGAATTTGGTGACATGTGTTGTGTTTGTAAGAATAAATATCTTATTGAGGTGTATGAATTTTATAGTATAGAAGATCTTAAAGTAGTTGGTGAGAACAGGAACCCCTTCAAAGCCAGATTAGTTGACACAGATGGTTGTGTTATGGTTTGTGCTAATTGTAGAAAGTTATTGAAGCAAGGTAAAACCAGTCTTCCTTCAGATGCTATGAAAATAAAAATTTCGGGATTAAAAGAAATTATTTCAGTGAAGAAGCCTAATGTAGTACAGAAGCAACCTTCTTTACTGGAAAAAGTAAAGATTAAAGTTAAGGACGTATTTGGAAGTTATTAGTAAAGGGTCGGTTCGATGTTTCGGTACACTGCCTGCAAAGTAGTGGATTAGGGTTAAATTCCCTACTGACCCTCCAAGCGGGAATATCTCAGTGGCAGAGAATCTGGTTGCCGACCAGAAGACAAGAGTTCAATTCTCTTTTCCCGCTCAAAATGCCGGGGTGGTGAAGTTGGTAGACACACTGGGCTCAAACCCCAGAGAGGTAAAATCTTGTGAGGGTTCAAACCCCTCCCCCGGCACAAATAAAAGGCATAGATATGTTATTTGATAAGACAGAGGTTCTTAGAATTAAAGATTGGGATCAGTTTCAAAAGGTTTTAAAATTGCTTGTAGTTATAATGGACGGACACAAACTAAACACAAATAAAGGAGTACATCATGGGACAGAAATTACCTATAAGTCTATATGTTGAGGAAATAAAAATGTCTGTAACAATTATGGATATTTTTGAACAAGGGGATAGTTTGATGTACTCTGTTGAGTATGATGATGAGTTAGTAAAATCACTAGGTATAACACAAGAAGACGTAGAGTTGGCTATTGAAAAAAAGATGAATACTCTTATAAATTCATATTTAGAGTGTATAGCTGAAGATAAAGTCGAAGGATAATGCCCATATAGCTCAGTAGGCTAGAGCGTATGCTTGGTAAGCATAAGGGCATCCGTTCAATTCGGATTATGGGCTGATGGTCACGTATTCGAGTGGTAACAGAAGCCAGCCCCTCAAGCTGGTTACGCCAGTTCAAATCTGGTCGTGACCTAATAAAAAACGCTCTGTGTAGCTCACCGGTAGTTAGCAGAAGACTGAAAATCTTCGTGTAATGGGTTCAATTCCCATCCAGAGCATAGAATATAAGGTAAAGTAAGATGAACAGATTTTTAAATTATATTAAAGGTAATTGTATTTATTGTGGTAAGAAAAATGCTGTTTTGCCTTTCAAGATAGGTTATTGTAGTGAGGCTTGTGCTTGTAAGGATGGCACATATTCTAAATATTTTGGGCGTATAAAAGAACCTAAGTTATTTAACCTGTCTTTTGTAAAGGAGTTTATTGGTTATGAAGAAGTATTCAAAGATAGGTAAATATACACCAAAAATTAGAATCCCTATAGCAAAGCCAGGGAAACCTCATGAGCTGAACAGTTATGATAGGTTGAAGGATAACCCCTGTAAGGCATGCGGGTTCCAGCCTGGTTCAAGATGTAAGTATTGTGATTTATAATAATAGGAGATTTGGCAGAGTCTGGTAATGCACCTGCTTGGAAAGCAGTGGTCATGATAAAACATGCGGGGGTTCAACTCCCTCAATCTCCAAGAGCTTAAATATGAGAAGAAGAGTAAAGAGTAAACCTGAGAAGAAGAGTACAAAGAAGCAGAGTTCTTATAAAAGACTTACACCACAACAGTACGCAAAAGCACTTCAACACCCTAAATGGCAAAAGAAGAGGTTGAAGGTATTCGAAAGAGATAAATGGAAGTGTGTAGATTGTGGAGACACAGAGACGACTTTACATGTTCATCATCTAAAGTATACAAAGCGGTATCCTTGGGATGAACCGATCAAAAATTTAAAGACGCTTTGTATAAGGTGTCATAGAAAGAATCACGGGGCGTAGCGCAGCCTGGTTAACGCGCCTGCTTTGGGAGCAGGAGATTCGCAGGTTCAAATCCTGCCGCCCCGAAATAAATAAAACTAGGATACAATGGAGGATATGTTTAATTATAGTAATTCAAACAAAATACCTACAGTATAAATATTTTAACGGAGGATATCCTTGTGGAAAACAGCTATTGCTTTGTATTAAGCATTTTACAGCTGGGTTTAGGTGTTTTTATTTTAATTTTAAGTGTAGGGTTATGTTGGGGTTTTTACAAACACAAAAAAAAGAGATAGCTTAGAATAAAGTTGTTGACATTTGTTTTTATATGTGGTACTATACTAGTACAAAATAAAAAAGGGGTTTAGCTTGATTTATAAAAAGGGATTTCTAAAATGGGCTGGGGGGAAAAGAAAGCTATTACCCATATTACTTGAGAAAATAGGAGATGTTTCTGGTGCATATGTAGAGCCTTTTTTAGGGTCTGGTGTTGTGGCAATGAATGTGAATTCAGATAAGTATATTTTATCTGATATAAACAAAGACCTTATGAATGTGTATTCTATTCTTAAAAAAGAATGTATACCCTTTATAAATGAATGTAAAAAGTTATTTACTGAGGAGTATTGTACAGAAGATCAGTTTTATAAACTAAGAGCTTCCTTTAACAAAAGTACTTTTTCTTATGAAAGAGCTATTTTATTTATATATCTAAATAGAAACTCTTTTAACGGTCTTTGTAGGTATAATTCAAAAGGGGAGTTTAATGTTCCTTTTGGTAAATATAAAACCAGACATTTTCCAGAAAACGAGATGTTGGTTTTTTGTAAGGACAGCAATAAGTATACTTTGGTTTGTTCCGATTTCAGAGAACTAATGTCTAAGTCAGAAAAAGGAGATGTTATATATTGTGATCCACCATATGTACCTTTATCTAGTACAGCAAGTTTCACTTCATATAGTAGTGGAGGATTCAGTGAGGAGGATCAAAAAGATTTAGCTTTTTTAGCTATGACATGTAGAGCAAAAGTGATAATATCAAATCATGATACAGATTTTACAAGAGAGCTGTATAGAGGTGCTGATGAAATAGTTGAGGCAAGTGTACAACGATCTGTTGGGGCTTCTTCAATAACTAGAAAGTCAGTAAAAGAACTAATAGTAGTTTATAATAAGTAGAGGTCATTATGTAAGTATGTAATTAGTATGGAAAGGATGATTTACAATTTGCTAATTAAATTTGATTTATTAAAACACTAACAAGGAGTTTAAGTATGAAGACTTTTAATAAGAACACAACGATTAAAGTTTCTGGTATTGTAATGCCTAACGGTAAAAACGCAGATGTTGATCTGGTAGATCCTCAAGGATACCGTGCTAATTTAAGCGGTAGACAGTTAGAAAAAGAGATTGCCACTATCTTGAAAAAGAAAGGTGCTTTTATTTCGTATTGGCGTTTGAAAGATAAAGTTAATGAGGAAAAGCACAATCACATTCTGTATAAGTGTGCCCCTTATATTTCTAATTGGGGGTGTAAGTGTCGTGGTGAGTTTGTTTTTAAGTCGAAGAAAATCGATGGTGCTGTTAGAATTGAAGCGAGAGCCCAGCATGTAGCTGGATCCGTAGATGAGAAGCTGAATTATCTTAAGGATAATTGTGGTGTATTTGAAGAGCCTAATGTTATCGTTGTATTAGAAGGAGACGGGTTTAGAAAGGAAGCTCGTCCTTGGTTTAAAAAGCAAATAAAGGCTATTTCTCATAAGAACGTCAGGGTGATGGATCTTAATGAGTTTGAAACTTGGGTTAATGATAATATCTAATAATGATTAATTGTGTCTTCTCAAGAGGTTGATTATTCAGAGCCTATGGAACACACCCCATGTCATAAATGTGAGTATAGAAACTATGATCAGCCTTAGATCCGCAAACCACGAGCATCGCTCGTGGTTAGGCTAATTTTCCATACATAGTGACAATCACGGTATGGGATTTTGTAGTAAGGGTTTAAAAGCCTGGGCTCGGATGGAGCCTCGAACTAAAATCTGGAACTCACGCCGCAAGGCCGGAGATCTCCAGACTGGAATCATCGGGCGGCGCCTGATGAGCATCAAAGACTTATTGTAGACAAATGGGGAGGGTGTGCTTATTGGAAAGTAAGTATATTCTATAAAGACGATTTTTAAATCTTAGAATTATATAATAGTGTGGGCATTTTTGTTGGGGTGCGCTCTTTTATTAGTACACCTCAACAGCCAACACTATATAATGGGGGGTTGTCTAATGGTAAGACACCAGCCTTTGAAGCTGGCTGCATATGCAATTACAGGTTCAAATCCTGTTCCCCCAGAATGGTCATGTAGCTTAAAGTAAAGCACCACCCTGTCACGGTGGTAAATGGCGGTTCAAATCCGCTCATGATCGCAACAAGGGGGTGCTGACGGGTCAGATTTGTGCCTTGCAAGTACGAACTAGAGGGTTCAACTCCCTTCACCTCCAAATATAGGAGTGTAGCTCAGATGGTTAGAGCACCCGCCTGATAAGCGTGAGGTCGGAGGTTCAAGTCCCCCCATTCCTAAATGTAAAATACTCTGATAGCTTAGAAGATTAAAGCGCCTCTCTTACAAGGAGGAGAACGGTGGTTTGACTCCATCTCAGAGTACCATCGGAAGGTACCGCTAAATGGTAGGCAACTGGGTCTGAACCCCAGGGCACGGTAAAACGTGGGCGTTCGATTCGTCTACCTTCCAAATAAAGATATATGGTGATTGAAGGCAAACGGTGAGCCAGTGGTCTGTGAAACCATTTTTAGCGAGTTCGACTCTCGTCATTCACCCCATTCAAGAAAAAAAAACAACGGAGGACAAAAGATATGAAGACTTTTTTTGCTACGATGATGGTGTTATTCATGTTGTCGTTTTCGTGTGTATATGGTTGTGGTTCTAAACCAGATATAACACCCCCTACGCCCGTTACACCACCCCCGGTTGTAACACCTGTTACACCGCCTGTTACACCACCTACTGTTACCGAAAGGGTAGAGTATGGTGAGTATAAAATAACAGGGTCTGAGGTAGACTTTTACTTTAAGAAGCCTATAGCAGAGTATGGTACCTTTAATTTGTTCATTGGTGGAAAAAAGATTGCCACCATCAAAGGGAATTATCTCAAAGGCAACATTGAGGTTAGAAACTCTAACAGTACAGGGAAGTTAGTTGTCATCACAGATTTAGTCTATAAAGGTAAAACTAGTCATATAATCTATAGTGATTCTGGTGCGCCGCCCCCTACTCCAGAGCCAGAACCAGAACCAACACCAGTCAATACAACCACAGAAAATGGGCAATATAGAATAACAGGAAGCGAGGTAGATTTTTATTATAGCAAACCCATTGCAACTTACGGAACTTTTACTTTGTATATTGCGGATAAAAAGATTGCTGAAATTAAAAGTAACTATAAAGTAGGAAATGTTGAAGTTAGAAACTCTAATAGTACTGGTAAAATGGTTGTTATCACAGATACAACATATAAAAATAAGACCAGCTATATTAAATATAATTCAGATGCAAGTGTGGAACCAACTCCCCCACCAACACCTCCATCTGATGAAGCCGAAGAGTCAAGAAGATTTGCCCATGCTAATCATATGAGTTGGAAGGGACAGGGGACTACTATCGTATTCTGCGCGGGGGACGATGTAACCAGTGTGACTTTTCATGACACCCCGTTCCATTTTCACATGAAAGATGGATTGGACAAAGGACCTGGTAGAGAACAGTGGACTAACCACTATTTTCAGGGTAAGTCTGAGACAGGAACTGCTGGTTGGTTTGTCTGGGTAATCGGCGGGAAAAAATATAAATACTATTCCGATGGTAGAGGAGATGGCTTGAGTGATTATGTAAAGCATACCGGCGACTGCTATCAAAAGTATAATTAGATTTTAACCATTTTTGAGTTTGTGGCCCGGGTGGTGTAATTGGTAGGCACACGAGACTTAAACTCTCGTGATCGTATGGTCGTGGGGGTTCAACTCCCTCCCCGGGCAAATATAGGAGTATAACTTAATGGTAGAGTAGTGGTCTCCAAAACCAATTATGGGGGTTCGATTCCCTCTACTCCTGAGTGTTTTGATTAAATATTAAAGTTAAAGTAAGGTAGTTGAACCAGTATGGAGGCGTTATGAAAAAAAATATTGTTGCGTTAGTTTTTGTTTTTATGTTATCTTTTGTATTTTCTTGTTTCGCCGGTTACGGTCCTGGACCTGCACCGAGCAGTGGTGACGGTATTCAAGATGGACCTGGTTGGGAGGATTTTGATCCTGGTAATTAATTACAAACATCCAATCTTTTATTAAGAGGTAGTTGCGGATAGATAGGACAAGGGGCGTCCAGTAGCCTTCCAAGCTACAGTCTAGTACGCGGAGTTCGACTCTCCCTATCCGCTTATAAACTATAAATAGGAAAAGACCATACACATAACCCCAGTAGGCATAAAAGACTTTTTGGTATTTTGGTGGCATACCAATGCTTTGTGTGAATTTGTGCTTTGTGTAATGCTGTTATGTTTTTGTGGATGTGCCCAAAAGTTACACCCATTACTGGAAGAGCATCATGGGGGTTTACCATTAAGTGATGCCGATGTTGATATAAGGATAGAGCGTAGAGATTATGTGTCTCTTCAGGTTGTTTGTGCTGTTGAGTGTTGTAATTTAATGTCGGTGCTGGCTTTTGGTACTACATTTGGATGTGCAAAATTGCGATGTGCAACAAAGAAAATGTGGGAGACAGAGAAGATGTGTACTTGTATTATTTGGCTGCCTTATAATATAGATTGGCCATTAAATCACGAAAAGAACCATTGCTATGGTTACCAAGATGTGTTGTATTAAAAAATATAACTTCAACAGGTATGGGTGTATATATGGTAGTTTCTTGTTCTGCTTATAGATCTTGTTGCTTCAATAACAAAAAGGTAACTTCTCTCAAAAATATACCTAAAGACTTACCTATTTTTGCTTCTAAAAACAGAAAGATAGTTGGGATGGTGGTTTTTCAAGGAGGGCGTTGGTATTTATCACTAAAACCTGATTTTAGCCCTATGGCTTATCCTTATACCGCCTATGGGGTTTTTAGCACTAGAGAAAAGTGTATTGATCATGGTGTTAAACTTGGTTATGACTTTTTTATAGGTGACTAATATGAGATGCCATTTATGTTTTAAAGAAATTGATTTAGAGTTGACAGAAGAGGAAGAATCAGATATAATAAACATTATGCAACAATTCAATGTTTGTATGGTTTGTATTGAGTGTAGTAATATTACAAAAAAGGTAGAAGAAGATCCAGATATTTTAAAATATTGGTCCGCTATATGAGTTGTAAACAACACAGTAGTATTATTTTTGATGGTTGGGATTGGACAGAGTTAGCTCAAGCATGGAATGTGTATATACCTAGTAGTTATGCCGGGAAAGACATGTATGCCTATGCGGAGAAGAGACGCTTAAATCCAGTGTCTGATAATAAGGTTGTATTTTCAAAAGAAACTAATCTTGAAGATTTTATGTCAGATATAGATTGGTCAATAAATGAATTTGAAAACTTTGAAGACTATGACCCTATACTTTGGTACATAAACCTAGCCCTCAAAAGAGGATGGGAACAGGGGTATGAATTAAAGAGTAGAGTGATTGCAAGGATGGCAAGTGATGTGCGCTGTTTTGCTTATAAACTTTCAAAGAGTTCTCATAACTATCTGGCTCCTCTTTGGGAGGGTCTTTCCAGGATTGAGGACGATGAAACACTTCTTAGACTTATTAGCGTACATTATCCCTTACTTGCTTCAATGTGGGATTAGTGCTTTTAGGAGAAGTCCCATAACGGTATTGGAGCGGTTTGCTAAACCGTCGCTGGTAAAACAGTTCCGGGTTCGATTCCCGGCTTCTCCAAAACAATAAGAGGGTTTATGGAACAAGTTGACACATTTATTGCCACAATATATTGTGGCTTACGCGCAGGGTACTCTGATAAGATTACAGACCTTGATTTAATCAGAGATTGGTGTAAGTCATACTGCAACTCTGTTGGGTTTTGTGTTTCATTCACACCGACTGAGTTTATATATAAGGATGGTTCCGAGCCTGGGGTTATCATAGGGATAATAAACTATCCGAGGTTTCCTAAAGATAAAAAAGACTTAAAAAGTATTGCTTTGTATATTGCAACTAAGGTAGCCACTATTTCAGAGCAAAAAAGAATATCTATTTTGTTTCCAGATACAACTATTACATTGGAGATTTAGAATGAAGCAGGTAGTGATTGATATTGATGGTATCTTGTGGAATATAGCACCATACTGGCACAAAGAGCTTATAAAAATAAACCCGGACTGCCCTTTTCCAGGGCTCACAACTTGGGAATTTTTTAAAAAGTATATGTCTTGGTCAGAAGCAGCCGCCGCTGTTACAAAAGTTCATATGAATCAAGACAAATATAAGCCTTTTAATAATGCAAATATACTTACAAGCAAGTTAAATGCGGCTGGGTATAAAACAATAATAGCTTCACACAGACACGAAGACTCTAGGGATGTTACAGTTAGATGGCTTCGTAAAAACAATATTTATTTTGATAGTTTATATGTAGGAGCAGACAAGCATGTTTATTTAGAAGACAAAGACACTGTTTTGTTTATAGATGATTGTCCTGCTAGTCAAAAAATAGCAATAGATAAAGGTATTACTACAATGTCTATACGTTATCCATATAATGAGCATATGTATAATGTTATTTTTTATGAAGATTTAGATCATTTAATTTCTGGTATAGATTTGTGGTTAGAACATCAGACTGGAAGGCATATAGGAAGGCGAGTTTCTTGCGCTTTGAACAGCCTTAGAACCGCAATCCCCGAACGGTGTTCGGGGTCAGGTTCTTGTAAAACACCACAAGTTAGGAATAGTTCTTGACTTTTACTTCTAAACAGGGTATAGTGATTAAATGATAGTTAGGGAGCTCAAATTAAAATTGACCTCAAATCAGGTCTCCAAGTTAAACACTCAACTGTTTTATTTAACGGGGGTGTATAACTGGGCTGTGCGTACTATTGAGCTTAATGCTGTCAATAAAATCTACTACTCAAAGTTTGATTTCGTCAACTTGTTAGCTAACCACAGCAAAACTCTGGGAATTCCTTCTCATACATTGCAGGGAATTTTAGAGCAGGCTTTTATAGCCTGGCAGAGATGTTTCAAAAAGCTTGCTAAGAAGCCCAGGCTTAAGTCTGTTAGGAATAAGTTGAATTCAATACCTTTTCCTGATGCAATTTCTGGCACAAGGATCACGGATAAAACTATTGGAATTCCTGGGTTGGGTCAAGTTAGATTTTACAAACAAGATCTTCCCAAAGGTAAAGTTAAGTGTGCCCGAGCAGTACGAAGAGCCTCTGGTTGGTATCTTCAGCTTTCCATAGATGCTCAGCACCACTTCCCCATTAAGGAAACTTTTGATAAGGTAGGCATCGACACAGGGTTTAAGCATTTGGCTGTTCTATCCAACGGTACTAAGTTTGAAAACCAGCGCAATTTTATTAAAGGACAGAAGCGCTTAGCTCAGGCACAACGTGGCAGCAATAAAAAGCTTGTCGCCCGGCTGCATGAGCGTACCAAGAACAGACGGAAAGATTATAATCACAAGATTTCCAGGCAAATAGTTGAAGCTTTTCAAGAGATTTACATCACTAATGATAACTTGCAAAGTCAATCTAAAATGTTCGGTAAATCAGTACACGACGCAGGGATCAATCAACTAAAACAATTCATTTTATACAAGGGTGACACTCACGGTAGAAAATGTGTTTTAGTTGATTCAAAAAACACCACCATGACCTGTTCAAACTGTGGAATTTTAAGTGGTCCCACAGGATTGATCGGGCTTGTTGTAAGGAACTGGGAATGCAGTGCTTGTGGGGCACAACATGATCGCGATATCAACGCGGCTAAAGTAATTCTCAATACTGGGCTCGGATGGAGCCTCGAAAACACTGAAACTCACGCTGTAAAGCCGGAGATTTTCAGACTGGAATCGTCGGGCGGCGCCCGATGAGCATCAACAGTACAGATCAATCAGGGGGAGTGGTGTAGTGGTAGCCACGACAGGCTTAGACCCTGTTGCTCGAAAGGGTGTGGGAGTTCGAATCTCCCCTCCCCCACATCCACATGAGGAGATATTATGGGTTATAGACTCGATTTTGCAATAATAGTTACTGAGTTGGATCCAACAGCAGAAAAAGAAGAGGGGGTAGATAACCTGGTGTCTTTTGTTTCGGCTGGGGGTGAAAAAGTGCTTGCTCCACAAATCACTGTGTATGGAGATACAATAGAGACACTTTTTGAAGATCTCAATCTACATCTTAACGGCGTTAAAGGATTTTTGTACAAATAATAATGATAAATCCCTCTAAAATAACTAATTACGATCTTTCTGATAATGAATTGGAGGAAGCCATTCTTTTTTGGATATTAGCAGCAGGAAAGAATGGTACAGTAGCAGCCAGATGTCTTGATACGCTAATGCGTAAAACAGGTGGCTATGTTCTTGGTCCTTTTGAGGCAATAAGACTTGCTCTGCGTAATCAAAACGCAGGTTGGCTTCCTTTTGGTACATACAAGAAACTTTCATCCTGGTTGAAAGAATCAGGAGTAGGTTGTTACAACCATAAGGCACGCACAATATCCGAATTAACTGATTCGTATATAGATTTAAGAAGGTGTACCCCTGAGGATCTTGAGTCTATTTATGGGATAGGGAGAAAAACCTCCCGTTGCTTTATTCTTCATAGTAGGGCAAAGGCTCAATGTGCTGGGTTAGATACCCATATTCTTTGTTTTCTAGATATGATAGGAGTAGGGGCTGTCCCAAAAAATACTCCAAGCTCAAAAAAAGAATACCTTAGACTGGAAAAGGAGTTTTTGGATCAAGCTAAAAAATATGATAAAACCCCAGCAGAGTTAGATCTTGTTGTGTGGAATGAGCTTAAAATTGCTTCTAAAATAATGTAACCATGTATATAGTAGTCTCTTTTAATCTTAATGTAGGTAATAGTCCATGGTTACAACCAATGATTATATAGGAAGGCGGGATAACATCACCAGGTCTACAATTGCTAAAACTACGATCTCTGGTGATTTAGTGCCTGCAGCAACAGGACTTGTGGCTTATGATTATATAAGCATAACAAATACTGGGGGTGCTACAATAAATCTGTTTACTACTAACTCTGGTACCTTTGGTGAGGGGTATACAGTTATTTCTGGTAGTACATTTACAGACGCTACTAGCGCAACTTTTTATATAAAAACAGCAGGTGCCCCCACCACTGTGGAGGTTTATACAAGTAAAAGACCTATTTTATATAGGTAACCACAACTTAGAGGAATATTATGCTTGGAACAATTTTACTTATTATTTTGATTCTTTTGTTAGTAGGGGCGTTACCATCATGGCCACACAGTCAACAGTGGGGTTATGGTCCAAGCGGTACCTTGGGTTTGATATTGATAATTTTAATTATACTATTATTGTTTGGTAGGATATAAATACAAGAAGTCGATGCCTATACCAAAGCCCAGAGCGTACTAGGTCATTGAATATATTACATAAGACTTATTAGGAGTAGATACTATTAAAAGTGGGCAATAACATACTCAATTCCTGTTTAAATTAAACAAGCCCTTTACAGGAACAGGGCTTTATGATGGAGGACATTATGATGCACGACAAAACGTCTGGCTACGTTATAGCCATTCTCAACAACGGTAAAGTTTTACGCGAAGTAAATGGTAAAGTTTATCTTCCTTTTTATTCAGATTATTCAATAAGAATTAAGAATCCAAAAGACACAAGAGTTGGTGTTTCTATTGATATTGATGGCACTGATGTTACAGATGGTAAAATAATTGTAGATGCCAGATCTCATTTTGATTTTAATCGAATGATTGTAGATGGTAATTTATATGATGGTCCATCCTTAAGGTTTGTTCCTATAGGAGATGGAAGGGTGCAAGACCCTACCAGTAGAGATAATGGTATTGTCTTGGTTAAATTTTATCCTGAGCGTACAACCTATTATCGTAAAGCCAATTTTGGACCGCTTAGACCAGATTATTATTATAATACATATAGCACTACAAGTAATTTATTTTCATGCTCTACTAGTGATTTAACAAATACTTCTTTGAATAAAGGAGCCACAGTTCCTGGTTCAAATATAAGCCAAGCATTTATTACAGTTTCATTTAATTGTGATCCTGTTCCGGTTGCTGAATTAAAGCTTCAGTTGTTGGGTTCTAATAAAAGTTTACTTGTAGAAAAGACACGTCGGTCTTTTTGTGTAAATTGTGGTACCTCTGTTAAAAACAGGGATAGGTTTTGTTACAAATGTGGAGCACGTTTGAGACAGGATTAAATGATTTAGTATGGATAGAGGGGGGGTAGATAACCCCCTTTAAGTAACTATAATATTATAAGTCTTGCCGGCAGTCATGATCAACTCAACGGAGTTTACCCATTTATGCCTAAATCTATTGTTGTTGATACTAATCTTTTACTGGATGACCCTGGAATAATATTCAAATTAGGAGATAATGATAGAAAAATTATAGTGCCTCTAGCTGTGTTGTCCGAATTGGACAAACACAAGTTCAATCCAGATTTATCCTATTCCGCAAGATCAGCTATTTACTCAATTTTAGATTTTAAAAGTAAACACCCAGATAAAATAATTTTTGATATAGATGTTGGTTCTGCCTCTTCTAATGATTTGAGGATAATACAATCTGCGGACAAGTATAAGGCTATACTTTCTACAAAAGATATATCCATGTCACTTGTGGCTGAGGCTATGGGTGTAGATACCCAACTATATGGTGTTGTTACAGATGGGTTTTTTGATCCGTATTATTATATCAGTGATGAATCTGTTTTTGAAGAGTTTAAGGTGTTGAAGACGTACAATGGTCTTAAATATGACGAGGTTATCCATTATCTAAATGGTTTTCTTGATAGGGATATTGATGTAGAGGCTTGGATCTTTGTTTTCTTTGAAGTTAAAGAAAGTATAGTATATGTTTATGCCAACAATCCACTTACACAAGAATTAATACGTATAGATAATAATCCGGAGTATAGATGTATTGATGACACTAGGTTTACTTTGAAAACACAAGATGTGTACCAAACATGTGCTGTGTTTTGTATGAAAGAGTCCCCTAATACTCTATTATGCGGTACTTATGGTTCAGGTAAGTCTTTATTAGCCACTGCTTATGGTTTGGCATATAACGATAAAAAGACCTATATTAGCAGACCAAACCTAACAGTAGATCGTCGTTTTGAATTGGGATTTTTACCGGGAAGGCTGGAGGATAAACTTTTGCCGTGGATGTCTGGGTTTACTTCAAGTTTATACTATTTGTTTAGTGATACTAAAAATCAAAAAACAGACAAAGATTCTCAAAAAGTTAGCTATGATTATGTTATGGATCAGGTTTTTAGTAAGAGTTTTGAGATGCTGGCATTAGAGACCTTACAGGGGATGTCTTTTCAAGATGGAGACTTATTGTTGTTGGATGAAATACAACTATGCTCTATTTCAATATTGTCTGTTATGTTAAGTAGATTTGGAAAGGGATCAAAACTAATAATGACGGGAGATATCAGACAGGTATATGATGTAATTAGACCATCCGAGAGTGGTTTACTTAAATTACTGAGGGTTCTTCCTCATAAATCCCTCTCCTACGTTGAATTAAAAAATAACTATAGATCAGAGCTGGTTGAAATAGCAGATCTTCTTCAGGATAAATCCTTTTAGTGTTTTTATATAATGTGTTGTGGAACAAGAGCATGTAATTATGTAACCTTAAATAAATAGCAATAGTTTCAATAGTAAAATTAAAGGTTAGGAGCATATGGGCAATACTACATTTGAAGTAGACAAGTTTGATGAATTTTCAATACCAGGAGGGTTGAAGGCTCAGTTATTACACAACATAAGACTTACTAGAGAAAAGGGATCTGTAGATATTGAAGTCCTTGATTTGATGGAAAGTCTATTATTGACGGATTCAGTCAGACTTATGTCTAAATATTGGGATGAGAATAGATAAATATTTTTGTTGCTTTTTTGTTTAATATAGGGTATAGTGTATTTATGGGTTTTTAATAACTAATTATTTAAAGGAGTTTAATATGACAATCCCATATGTGATTGAAGCAGGAAAGAATGGAAACGACAAAGTTTATGACCTGTACAGCCGTTTATTAAAAGACAGAATTATATTTATTACAGGGGCATTTGAAGATGTTATGGCAAATTCTGTAGTAGCTCAACTTCTGTTTTTGAATGCTCAAAATGACAATGATATTTATATTTATATTAATTCCCCCGGCGGAAATATAAGTAGTATGTTTGCTATATATGATACCATGTGTTATGTTACACCAGAGATAAATACAATAGGTATCGGGTCTGTAGCAAGTGCTGGTAGTTTTATTTTGGCTGCCGGAACCAAAGGTAAACGTTCTTGTCTAGCAAATACCGAGATTATGATTCATGAATTCAGTGCCGGTATTGAGGGAAAAGCTCATGATTTATTTTATACCATGGATAGATATAAAAGATTGTATGACAAGATGGCGGGACAATATGTTGAGTTCACTGGGCAAGATTTGAATAAAATACAAGAGGATATGAAAAAGGATTTTTGGTTGTCCCCAGATGAAGCCGTAGAGTATGGATTGATTGATAAAGTGGTTAAAAGATTACCTGACAAAAAGAGGAATTAAATATGTTTCGTACTTTTTTTTCGATTGTTCTGATGTTGTGTTTTCTTACAGGGTGTTCTTCGTACAACGACTATTACCAGGCAGGCTCAGATCACTTTTTGAATGATCGTAGTAGGATAAATTCTGGGCAGAGTGCGGTTACAACTATGCATCAGGATGTTCTTTCAAAGATATATGCATCTTCTCCTTATTTAGTAGAGATGATTGTGTATGATGCTAAAGGAAACCCTACCCCCTTAAAAATTAAAGACACAAGCCGGGATTTAAGTGCCACTTTACTTACAATGCAAGCTGCGGAAAACATAGAAGAAATAAATAAACCTACTCCTTTTACAATGAAGGAGCCTATAACAATAGAATCTGTTTTGTTAAAAGCGGTGGATTATATTCCATGGGTTACTATTCCTTTCATGCTTAGTGCTGCTGGGGTGGGGGATACCCCTGCTCCAAACCAGACATATACTGCTGACCATGGGTCTGGTATTACTGTAGGAGGGGGTAGCTCCAGTGGTGCATTTGATTGGATTCAGGATGCATTTAATACTTTACCAGAATAGTACTTAGTAGTTATGTCAAATGGAGTATAACAAACCCAGCAATAAAAGCAGAATAATAACGAGGGGTCCAAGAGACAGCCAGCTTAAGAGTATGGGTGCTGATCTTGTTAATAAACTACAGGATCAGTTGGCAACAGTTACTGCTGCTTTATACGCAAGAGAGAAAGAAATAAACCAGATATCTTCCTCTGGAAAGATTTATACACAGGAAGAGTTTGAAAAAGCGTTATATAATCAACTACAGATTGAGCTTTCTAAAAGAAACGATAGTCCATTTAAGCCAGAGGAGCTGCTTAAAGAAGTTGATACCCTTAAGAATAGAATTAGGGAATTAGAGATAGGATTAAACACAAAAGAGGATCTAATAAGGCTTTTAGTGACAAACACGGATAATAAAACAATATCCAGGCAGGGTTTGTTGGCTCCTGAAGTTGAGAGAGTAGTCATAGATCCAACAGAAGATACAAATATGACGTCTCATATTAATATTAGTTCCCACAAAGAAGATCAACCCCCAAAGGAACAATTTGCAAATAGTGTATCTAAACTAAAAAATTTGATTGGCAAAAAAATATAAAAGAGGTTTATAATGATAGGAGTAGATGTAGGTACAAATCGTCTGGTTACTGCCACTGTTGGAACAGACGGAGACATTGTGTACAAAACAGAGAGGGATTGTTTTTATAGAATAGTACCTAAAAGTACTGTAAATAGAAATGCAATAAAAGTTTCTTTAGAAGGTCGGGGCTCTTCTTTTATCGAAGATGGTAAGGACCTAATAGTGGTAGGAGAACAAGCATTACAGATTGCGCTAGATCGTAATGATCAGTCTATGCGCCCAATACAAAAAGGGGTTATTAGTCCAAAGGATAAGGCTAATTTGCCGATGTTAAAGCTTTTATTGAAAGGACTAGTGTCTTCAGGACCTGGTAAACTTGTGTACAGTGTTCCCGGTGAACCAATTGAGGGGGGTTTTGATATAGAATATCACACCTCCCTTTTGAATATGTTTTTTTCCGAGTTAGGATATGAGGCGGTACCTATAAACGAGGCTTTTGCAATCGGAATTTCTGAACTTTTAGACGAGGATTTAACGGGAATTACAATTTCTGCTGGCGCTGGATTGTCTAATATAGGCATTATAGCCCAAGGAGATCCTGTAATTACATTTGCCACTTTACGTTCGGGTGATTATATAGACCAGGCGGTGGGTGCTGCTTTAGATCTGTCCCCATCTTTGGTGCAGTTGGAAAAAGAGGCGGGGGTTGATTTAAACAAACCATCTAATAAGTTGATGGAAGCAATTGTTATATATTACCAAGCCGTAATAAATTATACAATTAAAAGTATACAATATGAATTGACCCGGCGTAAACAGAGCCTTCCTGTTTTTAGACAACCTATTCCAGTGGTTCTTGGTGGTGGTCTTTCTTGGGCTGAAGGGTACGTGGAATTCTTTGAAAAAGGACTAAGAAGCAGTTCATTTCCTTTTGAAATTGGGGTTGTGCGAAGAGCCAATAATCCTGATTATTGCGTAGCTAAAGGCGCCCTGTTGGCGTCACAGCTATAAAAGTTATGGTATTTTATAGACAACCTCGACGCGCCGGGGTTGTGTGGGGTGTATGATGAGTATCAAGATCGTTATCGAAAACATTACAATTGCTATTATCCTTGATGAACTATCAACACCACTAACTAGAAATAAATCTACTAGTAAGAAAAAACTTACTAAGAAACAAAAGCGTCTTGCTAAAGCCAGGCACACACAGCCAGAAGTTTTTGAAAAGAGTATTTCTAACGCAGATATTTTTCAAGTAGAGTTTTCTAATAGAAAAGCGTTTCTTGATATGCTTGCTTTCGCAGAAGGCACAGCCTCAAACGGCGCTGACGGGTATAATGTTGTAGTAGGCGGTACTTTGTTTAAAGACTATTCTGATCATCCACGACAAAAGGTGTGGTTGCCAAGATATAAAATTAATTCCACCGCCGCAGGCAGGTATCAGCTTCTTGAACGCTATTTTGATGCATACAAGAAGATGCTTAGATTGAAAGATTTTTCCCCTGCTAGTCAGGATGCTATAGCTATACAGCAAATAAAGGAGCAGCGTGCTCTAGACGACATAGACGCTGGGCGTTTTGACTTGGCTGTTAGTAAAGTGCGAAACATTTGGGCTAGTCTCCCCGGCGCCGGATACGGTCAAAGAGAGCAAAATCTTGATGAATTGCGTGCTGTGTATTTACAGGCAGGAGGCACGTTATCTCCAGATAATGATTACATTGCTCGTAGTCTTCCTACACCAAGCTTCAGTGCATCGTCAAAAAAGAAGTTAGAAGAGTGCCATCCTGATTTACAACGGCTTTTTAATGAAGTTATAAAGCATGTTGATTGTACAGTTATTTGTGGGCATCGTGGAGAAAAAGAACAGAATCAAGCTTTCGCTGAAGGTAAGTCTAAATTAAAATATCCCAATGGGAAACATAACAAGATTCCAGCATTGGCTGTAGATGTTGCCCCTTACTATCCTGGAACAAAAATCAGATGGAATGACTCCAAAGGCTTCATCTATTTTGCAGGATTTGTTATGGGAGTAGCCTCTCAGATGGGGATAAAAATTAGATCTGGAGCTGACTGGAACCAGAACTTTGATCTTTTAGATGAGACCTTTATTGATTTGCCTCATCACGAGCTTTGTGATAGATGATTGCTTTCGGTTAGGACAAGGATTTACTGGTATTGTACAGGACAAGGATTTATTGATAAGAGCATTTAGCAGCAATACTTAGTTTTAATATTTAGATAGGAGGTGTATAGGTAATGGCTGATACTGTAAAAGGTACAGTCCGCTGGTTTGATAATGGTCGTGGTTATGGCTTTATCACTCTGGATAATGACAAGTCAGGAGCTGAGTATTTTGTTCATTATTCCAGTATTGTGATGGAAGGCTATAAGACTTTGACTTCAAACCAACCGGTTAGTTTGCAGCTTGTGAATACGGATAAAGGTATTCAAGCTGCAGAAGTTAGACCTATATGATTTTGTAGGGGTATTGGTTGACAGTACCCCTTATTAATTTATGATGATTTCAGATTTATATATAAAGAGAGAGCAATTTTTAATAAAGTTGCACCTTTTAGGGGAGCTTTTAAAAGGAGTTAGTTCTTCTTCTGCCGAAGTTCAAAGTAAGGCTTTTAATTATATAATAGATCAACAACTTAAGACAATAGATCTTATCAAAAATTGTGATATTATTATAGGTTCTGCTAATTGTGAAGTTCTAGTAGAGGCAGACGGTAAGCTACTTAAATTGGGTGATTTGGTTATATGGATTAAAGCAGTTGAGGATAAAGTTGAGGTTATAGATACCTTGGTTTTATTGGGGGTTAGAAGTGTAAACATAGAGCACTTAATGAACCAAAGGGCAGAGTATATAAATCAACTATGTAAATATAAAGAAATATATAATAAAAAATTGGCTGAAGTAAATATTGACAATCTAGGAACCAATGAGGAGTAAAGATGGCTAACATAACTTTTGTAATTAATATTGATAAAGTTAAAGGTGTTTACTTTAATAAAAATGGTAAATATAACTATGTATCCTTGACTGTAGAGGAAGATGATATGTTTTCGAACCATTCTTTGGAGTGGAGAGACGGGGCTGCAGTTCCAGATTTTGTTATGGATGTTGTGGAAATTATTAAGCCCAAAGGAAAGGAGCTGTCTGGGGTTAAAATGGATGAGTCTACAAGAGAGTTTTTGAGCAGATTAAAGCTTGTAAGTGATCAAAATGCCAAGCAGAATAGTTAGTTTTGAAAGAATAAAGTATACCTATCCATTTTCTACTGATAAAAAAGATAAGTATCTTGATTATAAGGCAGATAAACGTAGCTATAGAGCCGACTCTGGTTTTCCTACTCCGGGGTATAATCCTCATCATAATTTAACTAAACCACAAAAAGTTGTTCTAACTACCGAAGAGTATACACTATTACCATATTAGGGGTTTTATGAGTGATATTATTGTTTCAGAAGTTGCACCAGAAGTTAAGATTTCTGCATTTAGATTTGAGTTGGATTTAATTGAGGACTTAGCAATTAAAGAGTTTACAGAGCTTTGTTTAATAGCTGCCCCTGATTATATTTTTTTGGACTGTCCGGCTTCTTCTTCTGGGAAGTTTCATCCCATAGATGAGTTAGGATGGGATGGTGTTATAATACATACCCGCAAAGTAGTTTCTGTTGGGTATGATTTAGCTAGGGGACTTGACACGGCTGATCGTCAAGATGAGATAGTATCCGCTTGTATAATTCACGATCTTAGAAAGCAAGGAATAACTAAGAAAGGGTATACTCAAAACAATCATCCTAAATTGGCTGCAGATTTGGTGGCTGAGGTTCATTTCGATACAGGGATAATTACCAATACTTCGTTTGAGATCATCAGATCTGCTTGTGGTTATCATTACGGTCCTTGGAGTAAAGCGCCTTGGCTTAAACCCTTAGACCAGTACACACCCACGGAGTTGGCGGTATACATGGCAGATTATATAGCTTCAAGAAAAGGTTTAACTGTTAATTACCTTACTCGGGAGTGGAATTAATGGTAAATAAATCTTTAAGTAAAGATATAGATAGGATTTTTAGTGCTGATAATTCTAAGACAGAATTGTCTCCGGGGAGTAAAAGAAGATATGATCCTATACATGGAGAAAGGAAACACAACGCACGTATCCACAGAGAGAATGCTATAACAGATAAAAGTAAACCACTTCCTTTTTCTTTTTCTAAACCTCCAAAATCCAAAAATGGACATTTGGTGATAAAAGTATGCTCTACTTGTGGCAAAGAGGTATTTGTTAAAGAAAATTGTATAGGAATTATTTGTTCTGGTTGTAGAACCTATTCAAGTTTAATAATGCCTATGGAGTTTCAATAATGGTTGATGATTTTTTAAAAAGAAGAAGGGGGCGTCCAACAGGGTTTAAGCTTAGTGAAGAAAGCAAGAAGGCTATAAGCCTGTCTAAGTTTGGGCACGTACACGAAGAAAAGACTAAAGAACAGATCTCCACCAGTCTGCTTGCTTTTTACAAAAATAAATACCCACTGTCCGGAGAAATGTTAGAGGCTTACCACAAAAAGTGTGGGGAAGATGCAGCAGCTTGGATTGCTAAGAACTTTGATAAACTAGATGATTTGGTTGATGTAATAACGGAGCGTTCTTTATCAAATGCCAGAAGAAGGGAATACCAATTTAATGGTAGTTTTTATAAAAATACAATGGAATTGAGTCCAGAAAAGACTTTAGATCTAAAATATCTTTTACGTTCTTTGGGGTTCGAGCCCAAAGATAAGGAAGTTTTTGAAATTATAAGAATTTTAGTAGAAGAACTAGGTATCTTGTTTTTATTAGAAGATGTCAGATCTATACTAGAGGATTACTAATGGCTTTAAGTCCAGGTCGTCCAAGAAACCCACCAACACCCCGCCAGTTACTGAAGGATATAATCCCCGTAAATGATCTGTTTAAGGAAGATGAGGTAGTTTTATATACTTCCTTTATAGATTATTATCTTAATGATTTCAAAGATGATGATTTGTCTGCAAGCGATCTAGATGATATTGCAAGTTTAGCTACCAACAAGGTAATGGAACTTCGTTTACTAAAAGACAGTAAAAATAGTACAGCCAAACAAAGTACTGTATCCACATCTTTAGAGAAAATTCGTAAACACAATGAAGCTTTGAAAACAGGACTATCTTCAAGAAGAAAGGATAGGATAGATCCACATGAATATAAAGGGTTTTCTATTGTGGATCTTGCAATTGCTTTTGATGAGGAGCGTAGGCATAAACTAGACAATAAGTCCGTGGATATTAGAAAGCAGGCAAGTGAAGCGGCTAAGCTTATAAGAAGCTATGGAAATAAGGACGATATAGACGGAGAGCAGGGTGTCGAGTAGATTATCTAAAAATAAAGATCTTATTCTGAGTCAGGGAACTCAGATGATTGATTTTTATCGTAAGAACCCTGTAATAGCAGCCTATGATTTGTTAGGGGTTGATTTGGCTCCTATACAGGCAATGATTCTAGAGGACATGTGGTTTAAAAGTTACGTTGTTACGGTAACGTCCCGTGGTCTAGGAAAAACGTTTATAGCCGCTGTACTTGCAGTTCTTAGTACTCTTTTATATCCTGGGTATAGGGTGGGTTTAATATCTTCGTCTTTTAGACAGTGTTTTATTAATAATCCTAATGGTATTCATACTTTCTTTACTTCAGAAGGGCTATACTCTTCTACAGATTCTTTTTATGAATCTATTACATGTAATAGATCTCATGTTCAATCCTTAAAGCATACTAATGTTGTCTTGAATAAATGGAAAAACAATCCTCGTCTTTGTAGGACAATAAAGACTACCAAGGGACTAGAGTTAGGTGGTACAATAGATCATAGAATACTAACCCTATCTGCTGGTTTTTCGTTGACTTATAAGGAGCTAAAAGACATAGACGAGGAAACCACTATAGTCATAAGAAAAGGATTTAACTTTTTTGGTAATAATATAAGTTTACCTCAATTAGAGTATACTGACCATTGGGCAACCAAACCTTGTTGCATACCAAAAACCTTAACACCAGATTTATCTTATTTATTAGGACTTATTGTAGGGGATGGGCATATTACAACCAAATCGTCATATCAAGTAGGGTTTACAAGCTCTGACCCAGAGTTGGTAGATAGGTTTATACATTTAATGTTTAGTGAGTTTGGTTTAAGTAAACATTATATACAAATAAAGACAGGTAACTGTGTTACTATTACTTATACATCTAAAACAGTGTGTGTTTTTTTATTAGGAGTAGGTCTTACAGACACAACCGCCTTAGATAAGAAGTTTCCTTTTATTATAAATAGAGCTCCAAAGGACTGTATTTTATCTTTTATATCTGCTTTGTTAGACACAGACGGATGCTGTTATACACAAAGCAAATGTAATACCTGTACTGTTGATCTTGCCACATCGTCTATTAGACTTGCAAAAGAATATCAAGCTCATTTGTTAAATTTGGGTATTTTAGCTGGTTTGTGTGTGTCAAAAAAAGCAGAACGTAGACAACTAGTCACCAGAACTAATGGACTTTCAGACTGCGCGGAAGCGTATAAAGTTAGAATTACTGGAATTAAAGATTTAATATTATTTAGCAAGGTAATTGGCTTTAAATTACATAGGAAACAAAATAAGTTGAATAATTATCTACTGGAGAATAAACCATACTCTACTTCGGATAAAATACCTTATTCAGAAAAATACTGTCTTACTTTAATATCAGAATTAAGACCTTTATTAAAACGTGGAACTCCTGATTTAAAGTTTATAGGTATGCTTAAAAATAATACAACTAAAACTAAAACAGGAGTAACTAGATGGCGATTAGAGAAGCTTATACATATAGCGGATAAGTATAATGTTTCGACTGAGTCCTACTGTAGATTGAAAGATATTATTTCTAAAGATCTTGCTTTTGTTAAGCCCGTATCTTTTATTACTTCTATGGAGGAGACAATAGACATAGAGGTGGCATCTGAACATTGTTATTGGGCTTCCGGTTTCATTCACCACAACTCTAAACTTATTTTTGCAGAAGTAGAAAAGCTTTACGGGCAATCCAGTATTTTACAAGAAGCCTGTGAGAAGAGACCAATTCGAGGGGCTGACCTTTGTTATTTACAATTCAAAGGTGCCAAAGGACAGCATGGATCTTATATAGAAGCCCTTCCTATAGGAAATGACGGAGCTAAGATTAGAGGTTCTCGTTTTTACTTATTAATTATGGATGAGTTTGCTCAGATTCCTAAAAAAATTATAGATAACGTATTAACTCCTATGGCAGTGACCAAACTAAATCCAATGAAGCGGGTTAGGGATTTAGAAGTAAAAAAGAGACTTATAGCGCAGGGATTGGCAGTAGAATCAGACTTTGAAGAGGAAACTCTTAACAAGTTGGTGGCGGTTTCTTCCGGGTACTACAAATTCAATCATATGTATAGACGTATGCGTGAATATTGGAAGTTGATGGATCTTGGATCTGAACACCACGTCGTTCATCAAGTACCATATACCGCTCTCCCTGATGGATTTTTAGATAAGGAAAATATAGATAATGCCAGAAGAACTATGTCTGATTATGAGTTCAGAATGGAATACATGGCAGATATGGTTAGTGATTCAGATGGATTTTTTAAAGCATCTTTACTTTTAGGTTGTTCTGAGGGTAGTGGTTTTTATGTAGAGGATATGGGGGTATCTGGGGCAAGTTATATAATAGGAGTAGATCCAAACCAGGGGGGTAGAGCTAAATGTGGATTTGTCGTAATCAAGCTGGGAACCGTATGTAAAGTAGTGCAGGTATTTGAGTTTGAAGGGCATAAAACTCAAGACATTGTGAAAAGAGTACAGAGGCTGTGTAAGGAGTTTAATGTCTCTAGGATTTTTATGGATAGAGGTGGCGGAGGAAAAGCTATAAGTGATTTACTTGCAGAGGGATATGGAGGGGAAGAGCCTATTATTGATATTTTGGAAAAATCCTATGAAAAGCTGCAAGGTAGAAGAATACTAGAAGCCGTTCCTTCTAACCCAGGGTGGGTGGCAGAGGCTAACTTTGCTACACTCGCTTTGTTGGAAGCTAAAGGTATTTTATTTCCAGAGCCTCCTCTAGAGGCAATAAAAGAAGAGACAGAAGATGCTTATAATAGTGTAGAGCTTTTGAAAAAGCAATGTTTAAATATTGTGATCACAGAGACTTCTTCCGGGGTGTTACATTTTGATACTCCTAAAAAAGGACAAAACAAAGATCTATATTCAGCATTTGTTCTAGCTTGTTGGGGGGCAAAGAAAGTACTAAAACCGGTGGTCGAAGAAGACTTTCAAATATTACACGGAAGTTCCGGATTAATTAGAATGAAGGAAGGTGCTTGGATGCCTGTGTCTGGGAAATCTGTTGTTGCTAATGCAGACTTACAAGCAGCCGTCCTTAAGAGAAAAATAAACTAACTTGCCCTATATAAGAGTATTTTATTTTTGATGGAGCATATATGGAAGTCAATAAACTGTCGAAATTAATAGAGTCAGTAGACGAAATACTAGGGGATGATTCAGAAAAGGATACCTTAAAGGCAATTGTTATGGATCATTTGCTGAATAAGAAAGAGTCCACAGCTTTATTGGGACTACTTAAAAAGGTTACTTCTGGGGAAGATTCAATTATCACCAAAAACTGGAGACCAGTTACTGTTGTGATTGTTGGTCTGCTTCTTGTAAATAATTATTTAATTTATCCTTATTTACATATGCTAAATGTAGGGGCTCCTTATTTTGTATTAAGTGATGATACATCCCAGGCTCTTATTGGTTTCTTGATAGCTTATGCAGTAGGTAGATCCGGGGAAAAAGCGGTTACTACCTTTAAAGCTGCAAAAACAAGGGATGAATAGTGGTGTGTGGTGCTTGTAAGCCTTCCACATTTTACAGAACAACCATCTCTTTTTTAGATGTTAGTGTTGGTGATTTTATTTGTAAAAAGATAGAGAATGAAGAGTGGATTAGTGTAGTAAACCGTGGCGTAAATAAAGCACATCTTTTAATAGAGAAAAGATCTGGGCAGGTTACCAATACGATATTACCTCCCTTAGGTCAAGAATTGTTTAAAATGAAATATGGGTATTCTATTTCTTTGGGGTCTTTCTCTGATACAGCTTCTTTAATAGTGTATAAAGTTATTTTTAAACAGGTTTAATGATGACAGATAATGATAAAATAGCAGGAGTTTTGCGTGATAAATTCCCGGAGCTGGACGTTAGGGCTGTTGAGTTTGATAGGGATCACGGAACTGCTTCTTTGTATGTTGGAAATACAAAAAAACTTGCATATTTAGAAGACCCAATAGTTGGTGGTATGGTTGTTCCAAGAATTTATAAAGACAAGGCGTCTACCATAACAAGAGATATGATGTCAAGATCTGTGTTAGATCTTGCTAAACCGGTTAGTACCTATGATGAAGATCCGCATACCCTATTTAAGCAGGCTATGCAGTATTACTATGAAGAGCCTTTAGTAGGATCTGTTACTGATAAACTAGCTTCAATCGCTTGTAAGGGTTTCGAAAATGATATAGATGATCCAAAGATAAAAGAGTTTTTTGATGCTTGGGTTTTTGATGTAAAGTTTACTGAAGTCCTTGAGTGGATTTTTTTAGATCTATTTAGAACCTCCCATGTTGTAACCTATAAAGTAGTTTCTAAATATGAACCAAGGGTTTCTAATTTATCTCCTATAGCAGGTAAAAAATTAACTTTATCCACTTTAATGGATAAAATAACAGCCGCCAAAAAGAAGAAGTGGGCAAAGTCACATATACCTGTGGGATACACCATATTGAATCCTGAATATGTAAATATAACAGGTAACATGTTATTTAACCAGACATCTATTACTTTAACCCCTCCCGACGGACTGAAAGATCTTTTAAAAAAGCCTCAATCAGAACTAAGTCAATCCGAAGCAGACCTTATAAAAGCACTTCCTAGTGATCTAAAACAGGCAGCTAAGGATGGAAAGGAATTTACTCTGGATCCATATGCTGTTGGTGTAATTGCGTATAGGAAAGCTCCTTATGAAAGATATGCCAAACCGAGATTGGCGAGAATATTTGAATCTTTAAATTACAAGCAGGCTTTGAGGAATGCAGACCTTAGTACTCTTGATGGTATTTCAAATTATATTCTTAAGATAACAATAGGTAACGATGAGTTTCCAGTAACTTCTCAAGAAGAGCTGGAGTCTGTTGCTAAACTGTTTAATACTCCTTCTAAGTCTTTTGATGTGGTTTGGAACCATACATTACAAGTTGAAAAAATAGTAAGCCCCGAAATAGAGGCTATACTCGGTGCGGATAAATATAAGCAGGTTAATTCTGATATTGAAGCAGGGATTAATGTAACACGCGCCCTTATTGATGGAAGCTCGGGGGCTAATGCACAAGAGGTTGATTTTGCAGTTAAAAGTGTTAGAGAAGAAGTAGATTATGCTAGAGGTCTTGTTACTCGTTGGATTTATGATGAGTACAGGGATATTGCAGAGTCTATGGGGTTTGATAGATTTCCTAAAGTTAGATGGGATGATAGTGTTTTGCGTGATGACATCCTTTATATGAATGTTATTGCCCAATTAGTAGACAGAAGAATGCTTAGTTATCACACAGCCCTTGAAACATTAGGTTTTGATTACGAAACGGAAAAGACTTATATGTCGGAAGAGATTCAACTAGTAGTTGACGGAGTTTTTGGTTTAAAAGGAAGTCCTTTTCAACAAACAGGAGTTCAGCCAAATCAAACTGCTCCCACAGGTACCCCCTCAAACGGGAGACCCACAGGGCAAACTAAGAAAAAAACACCTTCAAAAGATCCAAACAACCAACCAGACAACAAGACAGTTAATCCTAAAAAATCAGCATCGCTTCAAGATGTTATGTCTAATTTATCAAATGAGGAGTTACAAGCATTTGCTAATTTAGTAAGCACCATTGTAAAGGAGCGTTTAGATGGAGGAGCTTAAAGTGGACCCTGAATATAAATATAAAATAAAACTAGAGGCAGAGATTGTACCCAGGAAAGCCACAGTAGCTTCTAGAAAGGAAGCGGCGTCGGTTTTGGGACTGCCCCCGGAAGAAGAGAGACAACCAGATTTAACTTATTTTACTTCTATTTTTGTATCTAGTGGTGTGAACTTAAATAGAGCCTTTTTCTTACCTTCAGAAGTAGTAATGGCTAGTCATTCAATACCAACAAAAGCAGTAGATATTGAACATAAAGAGGATCAAGTCATAGGACATATATATAAACATACTTTTTTGGATTCTGAATATAAAGAGTGTCCTTATGATACACTAGCTTCTATGCCTACAGATCAACTAGATGGTACACCCATTCATGTGGAAATTGCAAGTGTAGTATATAAAGATAGATTTCCTGAGATTTCCAAACAAATAGAAGATAAAAAATGGAAAGTATCCATGGAGGCTTACTATAAAGATTTTGATATTAAAGTGGGTGACTTGTTATTTTCAAAGAATGAAGCAAAGGCTTTGGGTTTAGATGTAGATCAAGATGCTACTTTTTTTAATACGATAGTTAAAGTAGTGGAACAAGGGGCTGTTTTGGTTGAAGATTACCCAGCAAAGGTATTACGAGGCATTCATTTTTCAGGGGTTGGTATTGTGGAAAACCCAGCCAACCCACCAAGCGTTATATTGGAGACCTCTTCCGATACAAAAACAATAATTTTTGATAAGGAAAAAATATCAAGAAATACAAATAATAATGTAACTACTGTGAATATAGAAGGAAATAACATTGAAGTTACTGACTCTTGTAAGGAATCTTCTGAACTAGTGTATAAAGATACAGTAGGTATTTGTGTTAATTATAAGAAAGAGTATCTTTCAGATAGTCCTAAGGATCAGGACACAAAGGTCTTACACACAGACTGGTGTACGGCTTTTGATACTCAATGTACCTCTTTTGGTCATGACGCTACTGATCCAAGTTGTTTGAGGAATCAAGCAAAAGTAGTAGCTGGAGTTTTAGCAAGTGTGTACGAGCCGCCTGTTACTAAAAAACGGCTTAAATTAAATAAGTTAATTGAAAAAATTAACAAATTGTATAAAAAATAACGTTGGGAGGATATCATGCCAGGACAACCTTTGACAGGCGAACGTGCTAGCACGCCTAAATTTGTAGAGCTTGTAGCTCAAGACAATGGAAGTGTTTTATCAAAAAAGATGGGTAATGGACACATAACTCGGTATTTGTGGGCAGAGACCGTAACTGTTTCTGGAACTGAGTACACCATTGCCAGTGGTATTTCATATAATGGAAAAGCATTTGCTACTTATGCTAATGTTGTGGTAACTCCAAGGGAGTTGGTTACCGACAATTATTATGTCGATTACAACACCACTACTAACGTAGTTAAGCTTGTATCCAGTGGTTCTATTAATGCAGATTTTAATATTCAAATTGTATTAGCCTAACTTTGGTTAGGTTCTACATAGCACAGAAAATGTGCAGGTAACGGAAAAGGTTTTAATTAGGTTGGTATATTTATTTTTTTAGTCAACATAGGAGGCTATAATGGATGAAAAATTAAGAGCCGATATTGAGGAGATTGTCAAATCAATATTTGCTAATCGTGAAGAGAGTGATCAGCGTGCAGCTCTTGAGCAGACTCTGGAGAAGTCAGCTAAGGTTATTGAAGACCTTACTGATGAACTGGCGGCTGTGAAAGAAGAGTTGGCTACGTCTAAAGAAACTGCTTCTCGTGCAAACGAGGATCTTGTTTCTAAGTTAGCTGCGTCTGAAGATAGTATTGAAAAGAAAGACATTGAAATTACAGCTCTTACAGAGAAGTTTACTGCTTCAGAAAGCAAGATAGAGGAATTAACAAAAGAAAAAGCTGAGCTTGCTTCTCAGCTGGAAAATATTAAACTTGACCAGTTAGTTGCTTCAAGAATGGCTGAGTTGGTAGAGATGAAGATTGCTCGTAAAGATCAGGACGTTCAGTCCAGTAAAGTAAGAGCAATGTCTGATGAAGAATTTGAGGCTTATAAAGCAGAGCTTGTAGATGTTCGTAACTCTATTATGGCTGAGCTAGAGACTACTACCGAAGATGGTAGTGGTTCTGTTGCCCCAGCAGCTATAGATAAAGAAAAAGCTGCAGCGGCTGCTTTGAATGTTGAAGCAAGCAAGAAAACTGTAGCCAGCGATTATGCTGCACTTGGTGTGGCTTTGGCTGAACTTATTAAAGAAAAAAGTAAATCTTAAGTAGGAGGAGAGTATGTTTATTCCTAGACATCCAGTTGTAGAAAACCAGTTCTGCAAGTTTGGAGAAACTGCGACCGCAGGTGGTGCTGGTGATGTGTTGTGCTACGCGGGGTCTGTTTTATATCTTGACTCTGCTGCTACCAACCAAGAGGCTATTGTCAAAAAGATGTCTTATGCTGCTGCAGCGGAGACTCCTTTTGGCTTTGCTATGCAAAAAGTAAAGACCGGATACCACAGTATTCATCCCGTTGGAATGATGCTTCCCGGTGACTTAGGATCCAGCGATGCAATTGCTGCGCCTAAGTACAGTTCAAGTGGTACAATTTCAGGTACCTTGGCTACTCCTATTGGTGTAGCTCATTTGGGTATTTGGGATACTGTTCACTATGTTTGTGCTCATACAGCCAACGTTGTGGCTGCTGGTGCACATATGAAGCCTGGGGATGCTTTATATCCAGCTGCTGATGAAGCTAAGGTAACAAACAGTACTACAGATGCCGACGGTAGTGATACAGCCGGTGAGAAGTGTGGTTCTGTTGTTGTTGCCCGTGTTGTTGTGGGGGCTTCCGCTGCAAAGTGTTCGGCTACTATTGCTAATACTACTCTTTATCCTATTAGGATAAAGTTGCTTATCTAAGGACATTAGGATGAAGGGGCTCTTTATATGAGCCCTTCCTAAAATAAAAAAACATTATGGAGGCTATTATTATGGAAAAAGCTGTCATGGAAAAGCTGTTTGCTAAAACAGCTGAAGTGCAAACCGCGGAAGGGCTGGCAGCCCTTAAGGAATTTGCGGCTGCACTGACTACGCCTATTCTGCAGAAAATTGAGCTTGAGTCTATTATGCGCAAGCTTTTTGCAGTTGAAAAACTTGCTCCTGGCGCACAAGCCAGCTACCCCGTCGCTATCTAATTTGGCGCCCTACATAGTAATATGTAGGTGATAAAAGGACTATATGCTGGAAACTCCCGCTAAACCTTAAGTACCACAGTGTAAAAATCTTAAGGATAGGGACAATCAGCAGGAAAGATATATTATAAATATGATTAAAGATAATAAGGATTTGTTGTATAAACTGTATGTAGAAGAAGGTAAGTCTTTAGCTACTATAGCAAGTGAATATAGTGCTTCTGTGAGTTCTGTAAGAGCTTGGTTGAAAAAAGTAGGTATTACTGTAAGACCTTCAACTCAGGATATTTATAAAGAGCTTAAAATAACAGACTTTAGTGCGTTGCAAAAAAACCTAATTGTGGGTTCTTTGCTGGGTGATGGTTCTCTTACTAAAAGTAGAGACTGCATCAGTGCCAGGTTTGTAGAAAGACACAGTGTTGACCAATTAGACTACTTACAGTGGAAGAACTCTATTCTAAAACCTTTTGTAACATCAAAACTAGTAAAAACCCCGGGAGGGGAACACATTATATCAGGTGTGCCTTGTATTGTAAAGGATAGTTATATGCTTTCTACTATAACACATCCGTACCTTACTGGTTTACATAAGATATGGTATAAAGATGGTAAGAAAGTTATACCAGGTAATTTATATAATACAATGAATGTTTTATCTTATACAGTGTGGTTCTGCGATGATGGGTGTTTTATACATAACAAAAGGCTTGGAATTTATAGGATAGATATACACAGCGAAGCATTTAGTTATAAAGAGAATGTTTTTTTGTGTAGAGATTTGTTATCCAAGTTTTTTGGTGTAGGTTTTAGAGTGAACAACAGAACTTATGTCTCAGGAAAAGCATACTACATATGTATTAGTGGTGAGGAAAATATCAGACATATAGTGTCGATATTGAAACCAGTAATTCCTGATTCAATGATGTATAAATTTAAAGATTATTTATAATATATATCCTCAACGACTACATGTTCTTCTACCAGATTGGTAGATGATATAGTCTGACCTGCGCGGAAACGTGCAGAGGGTGGGTCGAAGAACCTGCCCCGCCTCGAAAGAGGTCATTAAAGTAACAGAGTGGAAGACTTTGAGGTGCCTGTTTGGGTACTTCCTGGTTTGGGTAGAGCAGCACAGAACTTTATTGAGGGTGTTGGCGAGGAAGTATTTGTACCAACATTTACAGTAAATGCTTCTGGTGATTGGAAGTTGTCTTACGCAACTGATTCGCGTATTGACATTGCTGCAAGAGTTGCGGCTCGTGTAGCAAAAGACCTTATTAACTACGAAGAAGAGTGCGGTTGGCGAGTAATTGTTCCTGCTGCTACCTCTGCTTTCTCTGGAAAAGGACTTTTAGGTTC
>Ga0105107_10000269_pt1 | contig 31629 bp, 36 predicted proteins | sample PPLLaktember2015_6_FD_79335 | JGI IMG/M metagenome (GOLD analysis project Ga0105107, IMG submission 79335) | Freshwater sediment microbial communities from Prairie Pothole Lake near Jamestown, North Dakota, USA - PPLs Lake P8 Core (1) Depth... | ecosystem: Environmental > Aquatic > Freshwater >...
CGTCGGCATCGCCGACGAATGGGCCGGCGACGCGCAGGACCCGAAGCACTGGCGCGACACGCACTTTCGCATCGAGGGGCCGGTGGTGACGCAGCTGCAGGCGGCGTTCATGGAGAACTGGATCGAGATCACCGGGCGCGTCCTGCACGGCGAGGCGTACTTCCCGCCGCTCGCGCCCGCGGGCGGCCATACCGCGCAGTTCTTCGTCAGCTCGCCCGGCGGCGGCGGCGAGAGCATGCAGCTCATGTACCTGCTTTCGATCGCGGCGGCGGCGAAGCACCTGCGCATCTCCGCCTCGTACTTCGTTCCCGACGACGTCGAGGTGCGCGCGCTCGCGGACGCGGCGCGCCGCGGCGCCCTCGTGCAGATCATCCTGCCCGGGGCGCAGATCGACTCGGAGATCGTGCGCCGCGCCTCGCGCGCGAGCTGGGGCGAGCTCTTGCGCGCCGGGGTGGAGATCTACGAGTACCAGCCGACCATGTACCACTGCAAGGTGATGGTCGTCGACGGCCTGTGGGTGTCGGTGGGCTCCACCAACTTCGACTCGCGCTCGTTCAGCGTCAACGACGAGGCGAACCTGAACGTCCTCGACCCGGGCTTCGCGCGCGAGCAGGAGCGCATCTTCGCCGAGGACCTGAAGCGGGCGAGGCGCATCACCCTCGAGCAATGGCAGTCGCGGCCCTGGAGCGAGAAGCTCTGGGAGCACACCATGGGCCTTCTCAGTTCGCAGCTATGATTGCGGCATGTGGCTGCGCCTTCTCGCCCTCGGCCTCGGTGCCGCGGCGCTCGCTACGCTCCTCGCCTCCGGTCCGGGCGCGCGCCTCGGCCTCTGGGACTGGCGCGCCGGCCTCGGGCTGCTGCGCTACGCCGCCTACCTTGGCATCGGGGCGTCGGTGGTCTCCCTGGTCGCGCTCGTCATCCCCCCGATTCGCCGCGGCCACGCCCGAGCGCTGATTCTGGCATTGGCGCTCGGCCTAGCGAGCCTGGCGCCGCCGCTCATGTTCCAGCGCCAGGCGCGTGCGGTCCCGCCGATCAACGACATCACTACGGAAACCGAGTACGCCGGCAAAGCGCAGCGCGACGCCTACCCGGACATCCAGCCGATCACCCTCGCCGAGCCGCCGCAGAAGGCGTTCGAGCGCGCCCTGGCGGCCGCGCAGGCCATGGGCTGGGAGATCGTCGCGCGCGACCCGGCGGCCGGGCGCATCGAGGCGGTCGATACCACCTTTTGGTTCGGCTTCAAGGACGACGTGGTGGTGCGCGTGGCGGCCGCGCCGGCCGGCGGCAGCCGCATCGACGTGCGCTCCAAATCGCGCGTGGGACGGGGCGATGCCGGTACTAATGCCCGCCGGATCAGGGGCTTCCGCGAGCGGCTGTCCTGATTTAGGGGTACCCTTGCGGCTAGTCAGTGGATTCGTGGAAGGGGACCTGCACATGAAACGCATCGCAATCGTGCTGGCTTTCACTCTGGCGGCCCCGGTCTGGGCCCAGGAGCAGAAGCCTGCGCCGAAGGAGCCCGAGAAGAAGGAGCCAGTGGCGGAGAAGAAGGAGCCCGCCAGGATGGCGTCGAAGAAGCCGAACCCGAAGCGGCAGGAAGACGCGCGCCACTGCCTCGAGAAGGCGACCAACACCGAGATCATCAAGTGCTCAGAAGAGTATCTCTAGCCGGCGGCCGGGGTAGCACCTCCGGCGGGCGCGGCCGGCCGAGGTCCACCGCCACGTAGAAGTCGGTTTTTCCCCGGCGCACCAGCAGCCCGATGCGGCCATCGGCGCGCTGGCCCACCAGCCGGCTGAACTCCTCGAAGCTGCGTACGCGCGTGCGGTTGACGCCGTAGACGATGTCGCCCACGCGCAGCCCGGCGCGTTCCGCCGCGCCGGCCGCCTGCACGACCGCCAGCCCATAGGGAAGCCCGAGGGATTGCAGCACCGTGCCGGGCAGCTCGCGCAACGCGAGGCCCAGGGCATCGGCATCGAGGGTCACCAGGCGCAGCTTCTCGGCCGGGGGCGCCTCGCATCCGGCGAGCAAGATCGCCAGCAGCACCAGGCAAGCCCTCATCGCGGGTAGGGCCGCAAGCAAGCGGCGAACCCGCTCGCCCCGAGCAGATGGTGGTCCGGCTCCTAGCCGACCGGCATCGGCACGTAGATCGCGCCCTCGCCGCGGCGCACGAGCAGCGCCACGCTGGTGCCCTTCTCCTGCTGCGCGAGGAGCTTGTTGAACTCCTCGATGCTCGAGAAGCGCTGCTGGTTCACGGCGAGGATGATGTCGCCGGGCAGGATCGGGCTCGACTGCGCCGGCTGCCCGACGACGTCGACGACCACGAGCGCGTACTCGACGCCGAGCGTCTTGCGGTCGGCCGCGGGAAGCTCGCGCACCGCGAGGCCGAGGCGGTTGGACGCCGTGGGTTTCTCGCGCGTCTCGGCTTTGGCCACGGTCTCCTCCTGCGGGATCTCGCCGACGCCGACCTTGAGGGTCTCGCGCTTGCCGGCGCGCATCACCTCCATGGTCGCCTGGGTGCCGGGCTTGGTGGCCGCCACCAGGCGCGGCAGCTCGTTCGCGTCCTCGAGCTTCTTGCCGTTCCAGGCGAGCACCACGTCGCCGACGCGCGCGCCGGCCTTCTCGGCCGGGCCGTTCTTCTCGACGTTGACGATCACCGCGCCCGAGGTGGAGTCGAGCTTGAAGGACTGCGCGAGCTCCTTGGTGAGCGGCTGGATGCCGATGCCGACGCGCCCGCGCGTCACCTTGCCCTGGGTCTGCAGCTGCTTCGCCACGTCGAGCGCCACCTCGATCGGGATCGCGAACGACACGCCCATGTAGCCGCCGGTGCCGCTGTAGATCATCGAATTGACGCCGATCACCTCGCCGGCGAGGTTGAGCAGCGGGCCGCCCGAGTTGCCCGGGTTGACCGCCACGTCGGTCTGGATGAACGGCACGTACATCTCGTCGGGCAGCGAGCGCTCCTTCGCGCTGACGATGCCGGCGGTGATGGTGTTGGAGAAGCCGAAGGGCGAGCCGATCGCCGCCACCCAGTCTCCCGCCTCGAGCTTGCTCGAGTCGCCGGTGATCGCCACCGGCAGGTTCTTCGCGTCGACCTTGAGCAGCGCCACGTCGGTGCGCTTGTCGAGGCCGACTACCTTGGCCTTGAACTCCTGCTTCGCGTCGGCGAGCCGCACGTTGACCTCGTCGGAGCCGGCGACGACGTGCGCGTTGGTGAGGATGTAGCCGTCCTTGCTGATGATGAATCCCGAGCCGAGGCCCTCGCGCGGGCCGCGCTCGGGCATGTCGGGCATGAAGCGGCGGAAGAATTCCAGCATCGGGTCCTGCGGCACGCCGCCTTGCGCGCCGGGGCCGCCGGGCGCGCCCGGGGCGCCCGCCGCGGCGCTCGGCGCCGGCTTGCGCGTGCTGATCACCGCCACCACCGCCGGTCCCTGCTTCTTCATGAGCGGCCTGAAGTCCGGCAGGGCGGCCGCGCGCGGCGCGGCCTGCGCATCCTGCTGGGGCGTCCCGGTCTTCGGGGCCTCGGTCCTGGCCTGCGCCTGGACCGGCGGGGATTCCGAGGCTCCGCAGGCAGCGAGGGCGAAAGCGGCGATGACAGCGATGGTTCTCACGGAGCCTCCTTGGGGGATCGGCTTGGCTACAGCAAGACACGCGCCCGGCCCGTCCATCCGCATGTAAAAGCGGCATGGCCCTGTAAGCCTTTCAGCGCGTGCCGCGGATTTCCCGGGCGTCGGGCGCCGGGAACGTTTCATGCATCTCCGCGGCATCGAAGACGAGGAGGTCGAGCCCGTGAAAAAACTGCTCTGGACAATGGCCGCCGCGGTGCTCGCGGCCGGCTGCACCACGACCCCGCCGCCCGACGCCGAGATGGGCGCCGCGCGCTCCATGCTCTCGCAGGCGCAGCCCATTGCGTCGCAATACGCGCCCGGGGAGCTGCGTGCCGCGCAGGCGAAGCTCGAGCGCGCCGAGACGCTCTACGCGCGCGAGCAGTACATCGACGCGCGGCTGCTCGCCGAGCAGGCCGAGGTCGACGCCAAGCTCGCCTGGTCGATCGCCGAATCGGAGCGCGCGCGCCAGGGGCTCGCGGAGGTGCGGCGATGAAGCCCTTCAGTGTTCTCGCTTTCCTTGCCCTGCTCGCCGGATGCGCGAGCAACCCGGCGTCCAACCAGGCGCTGGAGCAGGCGCGTGCGGCGCATGGCGCCGCGCAGGCCGACCCGCACGTCGCCTCGCTCGCCCCCGGCGAGCTCGACCTCGCGACGCGCACGCTGAACGACGCCGAGCGCCTGGCGCGCGAGGGCGCGCCCACCGAGTACATCAGCCACCGCGCCTACGTCGCCGAGCAGCGCGCGCGCATCGCGCGCGAGACCGCGATGGCGCGCGCCACCGAGGTCGAGGCGGACCAGGCGCGGCAGGAGCGCCGCGCGCGACTCGAGGAGCGCGCCCGCGAGGCCGAGGCGGCGCGCGAGCGCGCAGAGGCGCTGGCGCGCGAGCAGCAGCAGAAGCTCCAGGCGATCGAGCAGGCGCAGCAGGCCGAGCAGTCGAAGCGGCTCGCCTCGAGCGAGGAGCTGGGCGCCGAAGTGCGGCGGCTGAGCTCGCAGGTGCCCGAGCTGCGCGCCACCGAAGGCGAGCGCGGCTGGGTGCTGAGCCTGCAGAACGAGCTGCTCTTCGACTCGGGCGACGCGGCGCTGCGCCCCGGCGGCCGGCGCGCCATCGTCAACCTCGCGCGCGTGCTGCGCCAGCACCCCGAGCGCAACGTGCTGATCGAGGGCTACAGCAACGAGGCGGGCGGCGACGAGAGCAACCGCCGCCTCTCCGAGCGGCGGGCGCACACCGTGCGCAACGCCCTGGTGCTCGCCGGCGTCGATGCCGAGCGCCTCGTCGCGCGCGGCGCCGAGGCCCGCACCATGGCCGATGCGCGTACCGGCGTGCAGATCGTCATCGCGCGCGAGCCCGGCTACGCCGCCACCGGAGGCTCGCGCTAGCGCACGCGGGGCGTCGCTCGCCGGCCAAACTGCTCGCGCAGGCGCTGCACGGCTTCGGGCGCGCCAAGGACGCGCAGGAACGCGCCCTCGTCGTCGGTGCGCTCCTCGAGCACCTTGCACGTCGCGAAGATCTCGCCACGCACCTTCTGCGCGGCCCAGGGGAGGAAGAGCTCGGCCTCGACGAGGTCGCGCTGGAAGAACGCGGCGATTGCCTCGCGCAGCATCGCGACGTCGGCCGCGCGGCGCGCGCTCATCACGATGCACCCGGGGTACTCGGCACGCAGCGCCGCCTCGCGCTGACGCTGGCCGGCCTCGTCGCCGGCGCGGTCGATCTTGTTGAAGACGAGCAGGCGCGGCACCGCCTTCGCGCCGATCTCGTCGAGCACCGCCTCGGTCACCGCGAGCTGCCGCTTGCACCCCGGGTCGCTGGCATCCACGACGTGGGCGAGCAAAGCGGCCTCGAGCGCCTCGTCGAGCGTCGACTTGAACGAGGCGACGAGGCCGTGCGGCAGGTTTTTGATGAAGCCGACCGTGTCGCTCACCAGCACCGGCGGGACGGTCTCCGGCTGGAGCGCGCGCACCGTGGTATCCAGCGTCGCGAAGAGCTTGTCGGCGACCAGCGCCTCGCTCCCGGTGAGCGCGCGCATCAGGGTGGACTTGCCTGCGTTCGTGTACCCGACCAGCGCCACGCGCGCGAGCCCCTGGCGCGCCTGCCGCCGGGCGCGCTGCGTCGTGCGCCCGAGGTGCATCGCGTCGAGCTCCTTCTGCAGCTCGGCGATGCGGTCGCGGATCTTGCGCCGATCCAGCTCGCCGTGCGACTCGCCGCCGCTGCGGCCGCCGGTGCCGCTGCGCGCCCGGTCCTTCGGCCCGGCCTGCTTGGCGGCTTCGCGCAGGCGCGGCGCCATGTAGCCGAGGCGCGCGATCTCGACCTGCGCGCGCGCGGCGCGCGAGCGCGCGTGGCGATGAAAGATCTCGAGGATGACCATGGTGCGGTCCATCACCTCGCGCCCGACCTCCTTCTCGAGGTTGAACGCCTGCGAAGGCGAGATCTCGTGGTCGACGAGGATCACGTCGACGCCATCCTGCATGGCGCGCAGCGCCTCCCGCTTGCCGACCCCGAAGTACGCTGCGGGGTCGAACCTGGCGCGCTTCTGGGTGAACCTGCCGACGACCTCGAACCCCAGCGTCTTCGCCAGCTGATGCAGCTCGGTCAGCGAGGCATCGAACTCGAGATCGCTCACGCCGGGCAGCTGCACCGCCGCCACGAGGGCGCGCCTGGGCTTCTGATCGGCTTTCAGGCTTCATCCTCCGGCGCGAGCGCCGGCAGGCCGTCGATGCTGCGTGCGTTCTTCTGCCGGCGGTAGGCGGCGAGGCCCCCGGCGCCTTTCTTCTGCGTCCACATGTCCAGCGCTTCGCGCGGCTCGGGCGCGCCGAACCTGGGCACGCCGTAGCCGCACGAGTCGCTGACGCGCGTGACTGCGACGTCGACGATCGCCCGCGCGCCGATGTGCGCCGGGAAATGCCCGCGCAGTTCCGACGTCACGGGCAGCATCCTTGCCTTGCCGTGCAGGCGCACGATCTTCGGCGGCCCGGCGAAGGCGCAGAACATGAGCACGATGCGGCCGTTCTCGCGCACGTGCGCGATGGTTTCGGCGCCGCTGCCCGTGAGGTCGAGGTAGGCGACGCGCTGCGGGCCGAGGATGCGCAGCGTGTCGAGGCCCTTGGGCGAGACGTTGACGTGCCCGGACGCGGCGAGCGGCGCCGTGCCGACGAAGAAGAGCGGCTGGTCCTTGATCCACGCCGCGAGCTCCGGCGTGATCGCCGCGTATTCCTTACCCATGGTTGCGTGTCATCTCCTAGAAGCGCGCGGCGAAGTCGGCGCGGAACTCGACATTGCGCAGCTGCCCCGGGGGGCCCGGCCAGTCGATCGCCTCGCCGCTCACCAGCAGGCGCACCGAGCCGCGGTTGCGGTCGAGGTCGAAGCGCCAGCCCGCGCCGCCGCCGTAGGAGAGCCGCGTCATGCCGTGCGTCGGCGGCGCGGCGCCGCAGAACTGTCCCCACCACGGGTAGATCCAGCAGCCCCCGGCGGGCGGCGCCTGGATGTCGGGGTCGAGGTGCGTGACGCCGACGTTGGCGGTGACGAAGGGCGTCGAGGGGCCGGCGAGCAGGTGCCAGGTCGCGTTCACGCGCAGCGTGGCGCGCTCCATGACGTCGCTCGTATCGAACGCGGCGCCGGCATTGCCGGCGCCGGGCACCACGGTGGCACGGTAGTCCACCGAGGCGATGGCGATGTCGTAGCCGAAGGCGAGGTAGTCGTTCCAGTGGTGCGCGACGCCCAGGCCGATTCCCAGGCCGGTATCGAGCTGCGCTTTCGCGCCGCCCTCGAAGTCGTAGCTGCGCGAGCCGAGCACGTGCGGCTGCAGGCTGTACTCGCGCACCCCGGTGCGGGAAAAGGAGGTTTGCCCAAGAGCCTCGCAGACCGGAAGCGCGACAATCACCAACCCCGTAAAAACCTTCATGCCGTAGCAAGCGCCGCGGCGCGGCCGCGCTCCATGTCGATGCGCCAGAGCAGCGCCAGGCCGATCACGAAGTAGATGCCGGTGGCGAAGATGCCCAGGCGGTGGTTGCCGGCGAAGGCCCAGGTGACGGTGCCGTAGGTGAGCGGGCCGAAGATGGCCGCGGTCTTCATCGCCAGGCCCCACAGGCCGAAGAACTCGGCGAGCCGCGCCGGCGGCGCGAGGTAGCCGACGATGGCGCGCCCGGCGGCCTGCGAGGAGCCCATGCAGAGTCCCGCGAGGTTGGCGGCGACCCAGAAGGTTTCCTTCGATTCGGAGAAATAGGCGGTGAGGATCATGACGATCCATCCCACCAGCGTCACGGCGACGGCGCGGATATGCCCGATCGCGTCCTGCAGGTAGCCGAAGCCGAAGGCACCGACGGCAGCGGTGACGTTGACGACCAGGATGAGGAAGATCGTCTGCTGCGTGGTGAACTTCATCGCCTGCTCGGCGTAGATGGCGGCGAGCGCGATCACGGTCATGATGCCGGCCTGGTAGAAGAGCAGGCAGAACAGGAAGCGGCGCAGGTCGGCGTAGCGGCTCGCCTCGCGCCAGGTCCTGGCGAGGCGCTGCCAGGGGTTCTCGACGGCTTGCGGGACCGCTCTTTCCCGCAGAAAAAGAAAAGTCGGCACCGAAGCGACCGCGAAGAACGCCGCGGTGATGAGCATCGCCACCGGGACGAAATGCGAGGCCGGCTCGCCCTTTCCCTGGGATTGCGTGATGTAGGCAAGGCAGATCCCCAGGGCCGTCAGGCCGCCGAGGTAGCCGAAGCTCCAGCCCCAGCCCGAGACGCGCCCCATGGCGCGCGAGTCGGCGAGCTCCGGCAGGAAGGCGGCGATGAGGTTCTCGCCCAGGCCGAAGAAGACGTTCGAGACGATGACGAAGGCGAGGGCGATGGCCACCGCGCCCGGCGAGGCGAGGGCGAGGCCCGCCGTGGCGAGCACGCAGCCCACGGTGGTGAGGAAGAGCAGCCGTTTCTTCGCCGCATGCGCGTCGGCCCAGGCGCCGAGCACCGGCCCGGCGAGGAGCACGAGCGCGTTGGAGACCGACAGGGCGGCCGTCCAGGCGAACGTGCTCCAGGATTTTCCTTCAGAAACAACAGAAACGAAGTAGGCGCCGAACACCGCGGTGATGACCACCGTGGTGTAGGCGGAGTTCGCGAAGTCGTACATGCTCCACGCCCACACCTCTCGTACCTTGACGTCGGGCGCGAGGGGTCGATGCGGGGCCGTGGACACGGCCGGATTCTACGGGAACCCTTCTTTCAGCGCGGCGCCTGCAGCCAGGCCATCGCCTCCTCGTACGAGGTAAAGGCGTGCATCTCGACCCCCTTGCTCTCGGCGCACAGCGCGAAGAAGGCGGCGTGGTCGAAGCGCTCGTTCGGGCAGAGGATCGCCGTCCTGCCGGCGAACGTCTTCGGGTGCCGCAGCAGGCTCGTCAGGCAATGGCCTTACGTGCGCTCGTACGTGGTCAAGGACGGGCATCGGTTCCTTTCCCTGATGGCCGACGGCGGCATCTACGAGTTCGAGCCCGCGCAGGGAGCGAAGTAGCGGCGCCCCACCATCTTTCACCCCGCGCAGGGCGAATTCCCTGCCGACCCGGGGGCATTTCGGTATAGTGTTGATTCCATGCAAGAAGCAGTGAAAACAGGGAGTACGGCGGAGCGGCGCCTCGCGCTAGGCGAGCTGCTCGACTGGCTGATCGAGGACAAGCTCGCCGACCCGGAAGTGGCGGGGAGTTTCAAGAAGGAGCGCCGCTACTACCGGGGCACGGTGCATCCCCTGGCGGTGATCGCCGAGCAGAAATGGAAGTCGGGAGCGAAGGTCCTCGACCTCGACATGCTCTCCGAGTGGCTCGCCAAGCGCGTCGGCTTCGAGTACTTCCACATCGACCCGCTGAAGATCGATTTCACCGGCGTGACCGAGGTGATGTCCGCGGCCTACGCGACGCGCTTCCGCATCCTGCCGGTGGCGGTGAGCGCCAAGGAGGTGGTGATCGCCACCGCCGAGCCCTACGTGCGCGAGTGGGAGCCGGAGATCGCGCGCATGAGCAAGCGCGCCATCCGGCGCGTCATCGCCAACCCGCTCGACATCGAGCGCTACCAGGTCGAGTTCTACAACCTCGCCAAGTCGGTCAAGGGCGCGAACAAGAAGAACACCGGCGGCTCGGGGCTCTCCAACTTCGAGCAGCTCGTCGAGCTCGGCAAGATCGGCGACAAGCTCGACGCCAACGATGCGCACATCGTGCGCATCGTCGACTGGCTGTGGGAATACGCCTTCGAGCAGCGCGCGAGCGACATCCACGTCGAGCCGCGCCGCGAGCAGGGCATCGTGCGCTTCCGCATCGACGGCGTGCTGCACCAGGTCTACCAGATCCCGCCGGGGGTGCTGGCGGCGATGACCAGCCGCATCAAGATCCTCGCGCGCATGGACGTGGTGGAGAAGCGCCGGCCGCAGGACGGGCGCATCAAGACGCGCACCGCGGAGGGCCGCGACATCGAGCTGCGCCTGTCGAGCCTGCCGACCGCCTTCGGCGAGAAGCTGGTGATGCGCATCTTCGATCCCGAGGTGCTGGTGCGCGACTTCAAGGACCTCGGCTTCTCGGAGGACGACCACAAGCGCTGGAAGGAGATGACCGAGCGGCCCAACGGCATCGTGCTCGTCACCGGGCCCACCGGCTCGGGCAAGACCACCACGCTCTATTCGACGCTGAAGCAGCTCGCCACGCCGGAGGTGAACGTCTGCACCATCGAGGACCCGATCGAGATGGTCGAGCCGGCCTTCAACCAGATGCAGGTGCAGCACCAGATCGAGCTCGGCTTCGCCGAGGGCGTGCGCGCGCTGATGCGCCAGGACCCCGACATCATCATGGTGGGCGAGATCCGCGACCTCGAGACCGCCGAGATGGCGGTGCAGTCGGCGCTGACCGGCCACCTCGTGCTCTCCACGCTCCACACCAACGATGCTCCCAGTGCAGTAACCAGATTGTTGGAATTGGGAGTGCCGGCGTACCTCCTCAACGCGACGCTGAACGGCATCATGGCGCAGCGCCTGGTGCGCACGCTCTGCCCGCACTGCAAGCAGAAGATCGAGCCGCACCGCGCCGAGGACGACGCGGCCTGGGAGGCGCTGGTCGCGCCGTGGAAGTCGAACAAGCCGGGCAAGCTCTACAAGCCGGTCGGCTGCCTGGAATGCCGCATGACCGGCTACCAGGGCCGCATCGGCGTCTACGAGACGCTGCTTTTCTCGTCTGCCATCAAGGAACTCGTTTCGAAAAGCGCAGATGTGCAGGCCATCCGCGAGCAGGGGTTCAAGGAGGGGATGAAGCCCCTGCGCATCAGCGGCGCCATGAAGGTCGGCGCCGGGCTCACCACCATCGACGAGATCCTCAAGGTCGCCCCGCCGGTGCGCGACGGCGCCCTGCGCTAGGCATCGTGGAAGACGCGCTCCACCTCGCGCTGATCACCGGCGCGATCGTCTATTTCGTCATGGTGTTGATCGCGCGGCGCCAGGCGGCCCGGTTGCAGGAGCTTGTCGAAAGCGAAAAGCGCTTCCGCGGCCTCACCGAGCTCTCGGCGGACTGGTTCTGGGAGACCGACGCCGCGCACCGCATCACCTGGCTCTCGGGCGGCACGCCGGTGGCGATGCTCTTCGGCGCCGCGCCCACCTACGGCAAGCGCTTCTGGGAGCTGCCCGGCATCGAGGTCGAGGCGCGCGCGCTCGAGGCGCACCTCGAGCGCCTGGCGCGCGAGCAGCCGTTCTTCGACCTGGAGATCGCACGCACCGACGAACGCGGCGCGCGCCAGGTGCACATCATCTCCGGGCGCTCGCGCATCGGCCCGGACGGGCGCTTCCTCGGCTACCGCGGCGTCGGCCGCGATGTCACCGAGCAGAGGAGCGCCGAGCGCGCGCTGACGCGCGCGAAGGACCGGCTCGAGGGCGCGCTCGACGGCGGCGACCTCGCCGAGTGGCACCTCGAGGTGGCCACCGGGGAGCTCGACGTCGGCGACGGCTGGGTGCGCTTCCTCGGCTACGAGCGCTCCGCCGCGGTGAACCGCCTCGGCGACCTGCTCGCCGCGGTGCACGAGCAGGACCGGCCTGCGGCGCGCGCCGCCCTGGTGCGCGTGGTGAAAGGCGAGCAGCCGGAATACAGCTTCGAGGCGCGCCTGCCGACCAAGCGAGGCGGGTGGAAATGGCTGCACGCGCGCGGCCGCGTCACCGAGCGCGACGCCGACGGGCGCGCCCTGCGCATGTCGGGCACCTTCGCCGACATCGACGAGCGCAAGCGCGCCGAGGAGGCGCTGCGCGACGCCGAGCAGCGCTACCGCTCGCTCGTCGAGCTGGCCCCCGACGGCGTGATCGTCATGTCCGGCGGCCTGGTCGAGTACGCCAACCCGGCCGCGGCGCGCATCGTGCGGGCCGGCTCGCCGCGGCGCCTCGCCGGGATGCGCGTCGAGGATTTCATCCACCCGGAGAGCCGCGAGCGCTACGCCGAGCGCGTGCGCTACCTCGAGGCCGGCCCGGGCACGACGAGCTTCGAGGAGCGCCGCATCCGCGCCTTCGACGGCAGCGAGGTCGTCGCCGAGGTGGCGTCGATCTCGTTCCTCGAGCGCGGGCGCCTGGTCATCCAGACGGTGTTCCGCGACGTCACCGAGAGCCGCCGCGCGCGCGAGGCGCTCGCCGAGCGCGAGCAGCGCTTCCGCGACGTCGCCGAGTCCTCGGGCGAGTACGTGTGGGAGACCGACGCCGAGGGCCGCTATACCTACCTCTCGGAGCGCGTCGAGGCGGTCCTCGGCTACTCGCGCGCCGAGCTGCTGGGCCGGCGCGCGCGCGAGTTCATGCCGCTGGGCGAGGAGCGCGTGGTCGAGGAATGGTTCTCCACGCACGGCGGCGAAGGGCGGCAGTTCCGCGAGCTCGTGCACCGCTCGATCACCAAGTCGGGCGGGGTGATCTGGCAGGCGGTGAGCGGCAAGCCGCTGCACGACGCCGCCGGGGTGCTCGTCGGCTGGCGCGGCACCGCCGCCGACGTCACCGCGCGCAAGCAGGCCGAGGCGCGCATCGAGCAGCTCGCCACGCGCGACGCGCTCACCGGATTCGCCAACCGCGCGCTGCTCGCCGAGCGCGCCGGGCAGGCGATCCTCGCCGCGGCGCGCTCGCGCTCGAAGCTGGCGCTGCTCGCGCTCGACCTCGACCGCTTCAAGCTGGTGAACGAGTCGCTCGGCCACCAGGCGGGCGACGCGCTGCTGCGCGCCGTGTCCGAGCGGCTGCAGAACGCGCTCGGGCGCGAGGCGACGCTCGCGCGCCTGGGCGGCGACGATTTCGTCCTGGTCGAGCCGGCGCTGGGCGCCGAGGACGCGGCGAGCCTCGCCAGCCGGGTGCTCGGCATCCTGGCGCGGCCCTTCACCATCGAGGGGCGCGCGCTGCACGTCGGCGGCTCGATCGGCGTCGCCCTCTATCCCGACCACGGGCGCGACTTCGCCGAGCTCCTGAAATGCGCCGACGCCGCGGTCTACCACGCCAAGGATTGCGGCCGCGGCACCTGGCGCCTCTACGAGCCGGCGCTCGGCGAGCGGGCGGTGGCGCGGCTGCGCGTGGAGAACGACCTGCGCGGCGCGCTCGCGAGGAGCGAGCTCGTGCTGCACTGGCACCCGGCCGTGCGCGGCCGCAGCGAGATCGTCGGCGCCGAGGCGCTGGTGCGCTGGCAGCACCCGGAGCGCGGGCTGCTGATGCCCGAGGAGTTCGTGCCGCTCGCCGAGGAATGCGGCCTGATCCGCTCCGTGGGGGAGTGGACGCTCGAGCGCGCGCTGTCGCAGGTCGGCGCCTGGCAGGCCTCGCTTCCCGGCCGGCCGTGGTTCGCCGTCAACGTCTCGGCGCCGGAGCTTGCGCAGGGGGAAAGGTTTCTCGAACAGCTGAGCAGCTCCTTGAAAGCCAACGGCGTGGACGGTTCCCGCGTGGAGCTCGAGGTGACCGAGCGCGTGCTGATGTCGCACCTGCCGGAGAACGTCGAGACGCTGCGGCGCATCGGCGAGCTCGGCGTGCGCTTCGCCATCGACGATTTCGGCACCGGCTACTCGAGCCTCGCCTACCTGCGCCGCCTGCCGATCGACAAGCTGAAGATCGACCGCATGTTCCTGCGCGGCATCGAGTCCGACCGCGCCGACCAGGCGATCGTGCGCACCATCGCCGCGCTGGCGAAGACGCTGGGCATGGCGGTCGCCGCCGAGGGCGTCGACGGCCCCGCGCAGCTCGAAGCCCTGCTCAAGCTCGGCTGCCAGGAGTGGCAGGGGCACCACTTCAGCGAGCCGCTCGACGCCACCGGCTTCGAGCGCCTTTACCGCGCCTCGCTGCGCGCCGACAGGCGAGCCTAGCCCCGGGAATCGCAAAAGAGGTCAGAGCATTTTGCTTGGCATGAAGAACGAAACTAAGCCCCGCGTGTACGACATCCTCGCCCGAGCCTTCGCGCAGGAGAACGTGCGAACGTGCTTCGCGCTGCTCGGGGACGCGAACATGAACTGGGCCGCGCGCCTGTCCGCGCAGGGGTGCCGCATGGTGTACGTCAGGCACGAGCACTGCGCGCTCGCGGCCGCCATGGCGTACGCGCGCAAGAGCCGGGACCTTGGCGTGGCGACGGTCACGTGCGGGCCGGGCGTGACGCAATTGATCACGGCGCTCCCGGCCGCGGTGCGCGCCCACCTGCCGCTGGTCGTGTTCGCCGGCGAAGCGCCGCTGAAGAGCGGCTGGTATAACCAGGAGATCGACCAGGCGCCCCTCGTCAGCGCGACGGGCGCCGCCTATCACCGCCTGCACATGCCCGAGCGCATGCCCGTGGCGATACGCGACGCCTTCCTGCAGGCGCGCCGCGAGCGCCGGCCGGTGGTGGTCGGCGTGCCGTTCGACCTGCAGAACCGGCCCTGGGACGGACCGGCGGACCTGCCCAGACCCTCGCACCAGCTGCTGCCGCGCCCTGCGCCGATGCCGCCGCATCCCGACGACGTGGCGAGCGCCGCGCGGCTGGTCGCCGACGCCGAGCGGGTCGTGGTGCTCGCCGGCCTTGGCGCGGTCGAAGCCGGGGCGGGGGCCGCGTGCCGGGCGCTTGCCGACAGGACCGGCGGCCTGCTGTCGACGACGCTCCCCGCGAGAGGGCTGTTCCACGACGATCGCTTCTGCATCGGCATCTCGGGCAGCTTCACGCCCGAGGTGGGGCTCGAGCTCCTGGCGCAGGCCGATCTCGTCATCGCGGTCGGCTGCTCGCTCGCCTATCACGCGGGCGGCGGCGGCCAGCTCTGGCCGAAGGCGAAGATGCTGCAGGTCGACATCGACCCGGTCGCGGTCAGCCAGGGCCAGGAAGTGGCGCGCCATCACCTGCGCGCCGACGCGCGCCTGGGCGTCGAGGCGTTGAGCGCGGCGCTGCCGCCCCGCAAGCGCAGCTGGCGCAGCGATGCGATGGCGGCGCGCATCCGCGGCGCGAAACCCGACAGCCAGGTGTTCGAGATCGAGCCGGGGCTGCTCGACCCGCGCGACGTGGTCGAGGCGCTGGAAAAGACCTTGCCGCGCGACTGGGAGATGGTCAACTCGAGCGGCCACTGCTCGTGGTTCTTCGCGCAGATGCCCTCGCGGCCGCAGGAGAATTTCCTCACCATCCGCGAGTTCGGCGCGATCGGCAACGGCGTCTCGTTCGCCATCGGCGTGGCGGCGGCGCGCCCGGACCGTACCGTGGTGCTGTTCGACGGCGACGGCAGCCTGATGATGCACGTGCAGGAGCTCGAGACCATCAAGCGGCACCGGCTGAACATCCTGATCGTCGTGATGAACGACGGCGCGTACGGCTCGGAGCTGCACAAGCTGCGCTCGGAGGGGATGGCCGAGGACGGGTCGGTGTTCGGCTACTGCGACTTCGAGGGCATCGCGCGCGGCTTCGGGCTCGGGGGAAAGACGTTCAAGAGTCTCGACGACCTGCCCAAGCTCGTCGCCGAGTTCGCCTCGAGCGGCGGCGCCGCGGTCTGGGACTTCCACGTCTCCGACAAGGTCGTCTCCCCGACCATCCGCCGCGCCCACCCCCACAAGCGGGCATAGCCCCGAAATCGGGGTCAGAGCCCGATTTCCGGAATGGGTACGATCGTACCCATTTTGCATTCCCACGCCCCTCTCACCATGGCCGGTAGTCGCCAGCGCCCCGCGCCACCGGACATCGCGATAACCCTTCAGAAAGTCCGAATTGCTTTCGTCGTTTGTCGGGCGTAAGGTCTTGAAGAATCGGGAGGATGTCTATGCGATGCAGAGATTTGCTGACTTGCAAACCGACCTGTCACCTAAAAATTGGCACCTATTTAGTCACCTAATACACGTTAGACAGCACATGGGCGCGGCGCACGTGAAGCTCAGCATCATCGCTCTCACAGGTCTGCTCGCGCCTCTTTGGTGGACGTTGGCAGTAAACCAAGCGGCCCACGCCATCTACCTTGCAATCGGTTCTCCCGAGCGCCCGACAAGAGCGTTGCTGTGGGGCTCCGTCTATGCGCCCTCCTTTGTCCTTGGCGTCGTCGCGGGGGTAGTGGCTACCGTTCTGAGCACAAGCAGACCGTTGATGGGCTGGCTTGCATTCTTTGTGTCGCTTGTCGTGAGTAGCGTTGCGTTGGGCCTCTACTTCGGTGAGCCAATGCAGTACCTTGCAACCTTCTACGGGTCCATTGGTAACGGTCTATTCTTCGTCGGCTCTCTCCTTTGGCCAGCAATCGCGTATGCCCGTAAACGTGCTGTCTAACAGCGCGCCGGTGAGCGACGCTTGCGCGGCGGCGCTGCGCGCCTTCTTCAGCGCGCCACAGCGCGGACGTTAGGCCTGCACATGAACGCCGCACGGTGCCCGCGCTGCAATACAAGAGTGCCTGTACGCTGGCTCGAGGGCGTCCGAGCGCCAATCGTTTCCCGTAGCATGGCCTTTGATTGCCCGAATTGCCAGACGCGCCTCGTCATCGACTATTGGGACGCCAAAGCCAACGTGTTCCGAGTGTTGTTTGTCCTCGGTGCCATCGCACTCGCTATTGCGACGTCCTGGCTGGGCCTCGGCACAACCACCTTTGTGCCGGTGTTCACTGCATATATCGTCCTCGGTTGGCTAGTCTTACTGCAATTGCGGAAAGTGGTGTATGCAGACAACCGCTTCAACGAAGCGCTCAGACAGGGCCGGCAGGCCTAACAGCGCGTTGGTGACCAAGGGACGTCTGAAGGCCTGAATCAGGCCCGTGCATCCCTGTCGCGGTCGAGCCGCACCTTCTTCAGGTCCTCCACGGTGATCAGCCGCTCGGCGGCGGCATGCGCGGCGGCCATCTCGGTGTTGGGCGCGAGCACGAGCTGGCAGCCGGTCTTCGCGACTTCTCCGATGAGTTTTACGATGGACCGGTCACGCGCCGAATTCTTGTGCACGGAACGTATGTAGATGGCGCGGATGCGGTCCCTGAAGCGGCGCACGATGCCGGCGTAGATCTCCGGATCGTGCTCGCCGCTGTCGCCGATGAGCACGAACGGAAGCTCCGGGTAGGTCGCGAGGATGTCCGCGATCGCCGTCTCCTTGTGCTGCTTCGGCATCCGCCAGCCGAAGTCGCGCAGGATGAGCGGCCCCGCCGGCAGGCCCTGCAGCTCGAGGTATTCGACGAGCGGCGCGTACAGGTTCCACGGGCTCTTCGAGACGTAGAAGAACGGGTTGGGCGAGGAACTGCCGCCTCGGTGCAGGGCGCGGTAGAAAGCCGCGACGCCGGCGAAGGGCTTGCGCGTGCGCGCGCTCGAGAGGGCGACGGTGAGGAGCATGCGCAGCTTGCGCGTGACGTCGCTGTGCACCACCGTGTCGTCGATGTCGCTGATGACGCCGAAGCGCGCCGTGGGCGAGGGCACCATGACGCGCGCCGTGGCGCGCACCGCCGGCCGCCCGGCGAGCTCGACCGCGACGTCGTTCCAGCCCGCGTGGAAGCGCCCAGCCAGTTCGACGTGGAAATAGCCTTCCCCGTCCGAGACGACAGGTTCTCCGGAAACGAGGAGCTTTGCGTGCGGCACTTCGTCGCTCTCGAGGCGCTTGAAGAACTCGGCCAGGTTGCGCAAGCGGCGCTCCCGCCTGTCGGCGCCCGCGAAGCCCTCGTCCTCGAGCACGCGGCCGCACACGATCGCCCGGCGCGCGGTGCCGTAGCCGAGGTAGGGCAGGATGACGACCGGGTCGCGGCGCCGCCGCCGGAGCAGCGCGCGAAAAGGGGTCAGAGCAATTTTCCGGGAGATGCCCTTACGCTTTCGGGGCGACGGTGACCCCGTTCACCTTGTGCCGGCTGATCGCCTCGCCGATGAGGCCCTTCGCCTTCACGTCCTCGATGAACTCCTTCAGGTAGCGCGCCGCGGTCTCGCGGCTCTTGGGCGTGCCGATCGACTGCTGCACGGCGGTGACCTGCCCGTCGAGGATGCGCGAGCCGGGGAGCCGCTGGGCGTCGGTGATGAGCCGCGGCTTCAAGCCGGCGAGCGCCTCGAGCTTGAGGTCGGCGAACATCTTGTAGGAGCCCTCGATGCCGTCGGCGGCGACGAGCTCGGCCTTCTTCAGCGAGCGCGTGAGGAACAGGTGATAGGCGCTCTGGTCGGCCACCGCGATGCGCACGCCCGGCTGGTCGACGTCGGCGAAGGTCTTCAGCGGCGAGCCCGCCGGCACGAGGTAGGTGACCGGGATCTCGAGATAGGCGGGGGTGAAGGCGATCTCGTTGGCGCGCGCCGGCTCGTTGCCGAGGAAGGCGACGTCCCACATGCCTTTCTTCACGCCGTCGGCGAGCTTGCCGGCGGCGTCGAACTTGACGAAATCGGGCTTCACGCCCAGGCGGCTCGCCAGCTCCCGGCCGAGGTCGGGGGCGATGCCCTGCGGCGAGCCGTCGGGCGCGTCCTTCAGGACCAGCAGGAAGTTGGAGTAGTTGAGGCCGATGCGGAGCTTCCCGGTCGGGGCGAGCTCGGAGACGGTGGCGGGTGAAACGCTCATATAAATAAGACCCTCAACTTCAAGGATTCGCCGAGTAGAAAAGGTTGGTCTGGCTCTTCAGGTCGAGCTGCTTGAACTGCGTGAAGCCGGCTTCGCGCGCGAGCCGCTCGGTGCCCGCGGGGCCGAGGCAGGTGCCCAGGCCCGGGCCGCCGCGCGCGAGCGACTGCGTCATGCAATGGAAGATGCTGAAGCCGTAGAACATGGTCGCGACCGGGTTGCGGTTGTCCTCGACGCGGTCGGCGGCCCGGGGCTCGATGATGAAGAGCGTGCCGCCGGGCTTGAGCAGCGCGCGGATCTCCTTCAGCGTCGCCACCGGCTCGGCGAGGTCGTGGATGCAGTCGCAGATCGTGATCAGGTCGAAGCCCGCGCCGCGCTCGAGCTCGCGCGTGGTCTTCGCCTCGAAGCGGATGCCCTGCGGCGCCGCCGCCCTGGCGCGGCGGATCGACTCGGCGTCGGGATCGATGCCGACCACCTCGGCCTTCGGGAAGGCCTTCTTCAGCGCGATGCACACGCGCCCCGAGCCGCAGCCCACGTCGAGCACGCGCCCACCCGCTCGCAGGCGCTCCACCACTTGCGGGATCGCCGAGAGCCAGTAGTCGGTGAAGCGCGCCTCGTACTGGCCGCGGTTGATGAGGTCGAGCGCCTCGACGCAATCGTGGCCGAACTCCTCGAAGCGCACGCCGCCGCCCTTGCTGAACGCGTCCACCACTTTCGGCGCCACCTTCATCAGCGCCGGCACCATCTCCCACATGCCGCCGACGAAATGGTCGGTGCCGTCGGACGCAAGAAAGTACGCGTACTCGTCCGACAATTCATAAGTCGAATCAGAAGGGTTGTATTGAACGTATCCTGCACTCGCCATGCCTTTCAGCCACTCCTCGACATAGCGCGGCTGCAGGCCGGCGGCTTTTGCCACCTCGTCCGGGGTCATCGCGCCCTTGCCCTGCATGGCGCGGAAGAGGCCGGTGCGCGTGCCGACGAAGGCCATGCCGGCGCTCATCGCGCCCGCCATGTCGCGGAACACGTGGTCGACGGCGAGCTTGACCTTTTCCTTATCCATTCGTCCGGCAATTATCGCCGGGTTTCGAGCAGCGGCACGAAGTCGTACTCGCCGATACCTTGCAGGACGAGAAAGGTCGCCGAGGCGTCGCCGCCGTTGGTGACGAGGTGCGGCCGGCGCGGCGGCACGGCGTAGGTCTCGCCGGCGCGCAGGCGCACTTCCTCCTTGGGGTCCTGCAGGAAGATGCGCAGGCTGCCCTGCAGGACGTAGAAGGTGTCCTGCACGTTGCTGTGGTAGTGCCAGGGCACCTTCTGCCTGGGCGAGATCTGCAACTCGGTGATGCGGAAGCCCGGCCGCGCGGCGTGCTCGGCGCGGCGCTCGACCTCGTAGAGGGGCGCGTCGTCTTTCACGGGTTTCATGTGCTTATCATAGCGTCCCATGATCCACCCGAAACCGGTCACCCTCGAAGGCCACGGCGTGCGCCTCGAGCCCCTCTCGCGCGAGCACCACGACGGCCTGGTCGCGGCCGCCTCCGACGGCAAGCTCTGGGAGCTGTGGTTCACCAGCGTCCCGGAGCCCGAGCAGACGCACGCCTACATCTCCGGCGCGCAGGCCGGGCTCGAGGCCGGCCACATGCTGCCCTGGGCGGTGCGCGAGCTCGCGAGCGGCCTCATCGCCGGCTCGACGCGCTACCACGACATCATCGCCAACGTCGACCGGGTCGAGATCGGCTGGACCTGGTACGCGAAGCGCTGGCAGAAGAGCCACGTCAACACCGCCTGCAAGCTGCTGCTCCTCGAGCACGCCTTCGACCAGCTCGGCTGCAAGGTGGTGGGGCTGCGCACCGACAACTTCAACTTCACCTCGCAGCGCGCCATCGAGGCGCTCGGCGCGAAGAAGGACGGCGTCATCCGCCACCACTGGCCGCGGCGCAACGGCACCGTGCGCGACACGGTGATGTACAGCATCCTCGCGCACGAGTGGCCCGACGTGCGCCGCCACCTCGAGCTCAGGCTCGCGCGCCGGAAAGCCTCTTGACGTAGAAGTACCGCGCCGCCTTCTCGACGACGACCCTAGCCACGCGTGACGTGCGCGGCGACGCAGCGCCAGCGCCCGTCCTTGCGCGCCCAGATGTCGGTGTAGCGCCCCTTGCCGGGCTGGCCGTCGCCTTTCAGGTAGCGCGTCTGCGCATGGATGATCGCCAAGTCGCCCATCTTGCGGATGCGCACGTCGTGGCATTCGAGGTTCTTCACCCCGGCCGGCCGCGCGATCTGCGCGAGGAAGCCGGCGCGCTCGACGAGCGAGCCGTCGGGGTTGGTGTTGAGGAAGTCCGGCGCAAGGTGCTCCTCGAACCAGCCCGTGTCGGACTCCTGCACGGCGCGGACGTAGGCGCGGTTGAGCTCTTCCAGGTTGTCGTTCATGGCCTTCTCCCGATTTCGAGAAGCTCGTTGAAATCCTTCGGCTGCGTCTCGTAGCGCGGCCGGACGAGCGGCTCCTCCGCGATGCGGTACTGCGCCGAGCCGCAGAAGCACCTACCCGTGTAGGGAGCCGGCATCGTTCCGCTTCCGCTCGATGATGCGCCGCCACCACCTCGTGATCTGGTCCTGGCAGGGCGTGAGCACGTGCGAGACCGCGAGCAGCGCCAGGCCGAGGAAGAGCGGAACTGCCGGGATCCAGCGCTCGGGCAGCAGGGCGGCGAGCGCGAGCAGCGCGACGCCGGCGGCAGCGCAGATCCCGGAGACCCTCGCCTTCATGATCTGCCGTACCGGAAGAGCCACCGCCGTCCGGCGGCGGCGACCGCGAAGTAGACCGGGACGCCGACCAGGAGCGCCATCGCGGCGATGCCGGGCGTGACGAACGCCCAGAGCGAGGTCGCGGCGCCGGAAGCCGCTTCGCAGAGCCAGGCCGTGTCGCTCGCTTTCCCGCCGCTGTCCACGCAGACGCGCTCGGCGAGGACCAGCGCTACCGCATTGGCCGAGAAGACGCCGCAGATGACGGCGAGCGAATGGTTACAGCCGCACTTGGCGCCGGTTTCCATCAGCGCTTGGGCATTCAGGCCGTGGCGGCTGCGTCGTCGCTCACCTTGCGGGTCGGGTTGTCGATGACGATCGGCGTCTCGTAGTAGGTGAACGTCGGCTCGCTGCCGAAGGTGTCCGCGACCCGCTTGCGGAAGGCGTCGCCGTGCCAGCGCCTGGCGTCCTCGACGCTCTTCCAGAGATACACGCCGCCGCCGAGGCCCCGGGCCGCGTCGTAGAGGTAGTTCTTGCGGATGAGGTCGGGGTTGGCGCTCCAGATCGGCACGCTCTTGCGGAACGCCTCGACGACCTGCTCGCGGGTCATTCCCGCGGGCAGCTTGAAGGTCACGACTTCGGTGATCATGGCAGCCCTCCTATAGGCTCTCTGTCCCGCACCAGCACGGAAAAGATCAGCGCGACCAAGGCTATCAGGTTCAGGACGGCGCTGGTCGCATGCGAATACTCCCATTGCGCGCGGTGTTGAGTCGCAAGGCTCAGGCTGCGGCGCTGTCGACCTCTCCGCCGACGGCGCCGACGGGAAGATTGCAGTGCTGGCACGGAGCGCGGCGCTCGAGGGTCGTCAGCGATGCGCGATCCCAGATCGAGAGCCGGACAAAGGGCTGCTTGCAGCGCGGGCACGGGAAATTCTTCACCATCAGGTTCCCCAGCACCCGGATGCCGAAGAGCGCGGCCAGAAGCAGGAGGAAAGTCGTCCAGAGGGGCCCGCGCCAGTCGAGCGTGTTGGGGATCAGCTCGAACCCGACGATTCCCCCGGCGAAGACGGCGAGCGGAACGAACCACAGTGCGTCCGCGATCCGCAGCAGCCGCACCGCCCTGCGCAACGCCGCCCAGGCCCGATCGTGGCCGGGATCGCTCATCGCCTGATTATAATGAGCCGCCTTGAGCATCATTTTCTCCCTTCCGATCCGCGCCGCCGGCGTCGAGCTGGAAAACTGAGATGCCGCTTCCCCGGGTCGCGATTCCCACCGGCGACCCGGCCGGCATCGGTCCGGAGATCGCATTCAAGGCCGCGACGGATCCTGCGGTGCGGGCCATCTGTCAGCCCGTCCTGTTCTGCGACCCTGCGGTCCTGCGGTCCCATGGCGGCGATCCGGAGAAGGTGGAGCTGGTCGAGGTGCCGTTCAAGGGAAAGCTGCGGATCGGCAAGATCGACGCCGACCATGGCCGCGCCATCATCGCCTGCGCGGAAAGCGCGATCCGCGCCACGCTCGCCGGCGAGTACGAGGCGGTGGTCGCGGCGCCGCACACCGAGGCGGCGATCCACGCGGCCGGGATCGAGTTCGACGGCTACCCGTCCTTCGTCGCGCGCGTGTGCGGTCTGCCGCCCGAGGACGGCATCCTCATGCTGTGCTTCCAGCACCAGGGGCGCGAGGTGCGCATCGCGCATGTGACGTTGCATGTCAGCGTGAAAGGAGCATTGGCTTTGATCACCCGTGAAAAAATCCTGCGCACCCTGCGGGCGGTGCACCAGGTGCTCGGCAGCCCGAGGATCGCGGTCAGCGGCGTCAATCCGCATGCCGGCGAGGGCGGTGCATTCGGGACGGACGAGATTGAAGTGATCACACCTGCAATCGAGCAGGCGCGGCGCGAGGGGATCGCAGTCGAGGGACCGATCGGCGCCGACACGCTCATCCAGCGCCCCGGCTTCGACGCGTACGTGGTGATGCTGCACGACCAGGGGCACGTGGCGGCGAAGCTGCTGGCGCCGCAGCGCGTCGCCGGCCTCACCATCGGCACGCCGGTGCTCTTCTCCTCGGTGGCGCACGGCTCGGCGCTCGACATCGCCGGGCAGGGCCGGGCGGACCCCGCGGCGATCGTGGAAGCGATTACACGCCTCGTGGGCCGTCGACGTCGCGGCGACGCGACCGAGAAAAACCTCTAGAAACAGCGCGCTGAGTTTTACGCGGTTGTGTGCGGTCTCGCACGCACGACGCGTGGGAAATCCCTGACACGAGCTAAGCCCTTGTCGCGTAAGGCAGCGCGCGGGGTGGTACGAGGCTTGCAAGGTTTCTCGACCCGTACGTTACCCAGGGACCATGCCAATGAACCACCGCCGCCTGCATCGCCAGCGCATGAGAAGCGCATATCTCCACCTGTTCGTCCTGCTCATTCTCCTGCCGGCCTTCCTGCCGCTGCCGCTGCTGATCACGCTGGGCAAGTGAACCTGTCGCTGGCAAGGAGCGCCGGGCGCGCGCGCTTTCGCGTGCTCGACTTCGAGGTCTCGGGCTGCGCGCAGGCGCTGCAGCGCGAGCTCGAGTGCGCGGCGGACTACGCGCCGCGCGAGGCGCTCGCGGCTCTGGAGCAGGCGTACCGCGAGTGCGAGGGCGTGCTGCTGTACTGGACCGGGCCCTATGCAGGGGCACAGGGCGGTGCGGCCGCCGAGGCGAACCCGCTCGAGGACGTGCTGCACGACTGGGCCACGCAGCGCGCCCTCTCGCACCGGCCGCTCGGCGCGCGGGAGCTGCGCGTGGCGATGCGCCGCGCGCGCGAGTTCGCGCTGGCGGCCTATCCGGGCTGGCGCTGGCCGCGGCGGGTGGTCGGTGCGTTCACGCTCGCCTACCTGCTCGCGGCGCTGCTGCGCCGCTGCGGCGCCAACCGGCGCATGGACGACGACGATCCGCTCACCGCGACGTATCGCAAACTCATCGAAACCCGCTCGGCATGGATGCCGACCTGAAGAACGGAGATCTTTGACCATGAGTGCCGCCGCCACCGCTGCCGGCTACCTGTACGCCTCCGGCCGCCTGCGCGGTCGCGGCGCCAAGGACCAGGAGCCCAAGCAACAGGCCGAGAAGAAGCCGCAGCCGCCGCGCGAGCGCCGCGATGTTCGGGTCGCCGTCTACGAGCCGCAGGAGCCGGCGGCGCGCGCGCCGCAGGAAAAGCCGCGGCGCACGCCGAAGATCGAGTACCGCACGCGGCGCTGGAGGCCCGATGGCCCGCGCGATGAATGAGCGCCACCCGCGCAGCGGCGCGCTGTTCGTCGGCCGGCTGGACGCAGAGGGCGGCATCGGCACGCTGCTCGAGGCGCTCGACCTCTACCCCGGCGCGCGCGTCGACGTGATCGGCGCCGGGCCGGAGGAGCCGCGCCTGCGCGCCCACGCGCGCGTGCGCCTGCTCGGCCGCGTCGGCCCCGCCGAGGTGCAGGAGCACATGCGCGCCGCCGCCTACCTCGTGATGCCGAGCCTCGCCTACGAGGCGACGCCGCGGGCGCTCATCGAGGCCTTCGCCAACGGCCTGCCGGTGCTGGCGAGCCGCCTCGGCGCGCTCGCCGAGCTGGTCGAGCCCGGGCGCAACGGCCTCCTCTTCGAGCCGGGCTCGGCGCGCGACCTCGCGCGCCGCCTCGCCTGGGCCGAAGCCTTCCCCGAGAAGATGCGCCAGATGGGCGAGTGCGCCCGAGCGGACTATGAGGCGCGGTTTATCGGCGACTGGAGCTGGCAGAAACTCTACGGCGAACGGCGACGCGCTCTCCGGGTTTCAAGGTAACAAGCTCCTCGAAAGGCAAAACGTTGCTCCAGCCGGTCATCCTCTGCGGCGGATCGGGCACGCGGCTCTGGCCGCTGTCGCGCGAATACCATCCCAAGCCCCTGCACGCCGTGAACGGCGAGCGCACGCTGCTGCAGCAGACGGCGGCGCGATGCCTGGGTCTGGAAGCTTCCGTGGAACCTCTTCTCGTTTGCAACGAGGCCCACCGCTTCCTCGTGCAGGCGCAGCTCGCGCGCATCGGCATGCGCACCAAGGGCATCCTGCTCGAGCCCAAGGGCCGCGGCACGGCGCCCGCGCTCACGCTCGCCGCTATCCACGCGATCACCGCCGACGACCCGGTGCTGCTCGCCATGCCCTCGGACCACTTCATCCCGCAGGGCGAGGCGTTCCGCAAGGCCGCGGCGCAGGCCACCGCCTTCGCGGCGCACGGCCGCATCGTCACTTTCGGCGTGCCGCCGACCGGGCCCGAGACCGGCTACGGCTACATCCGGCCGAACGGCGCCTACGTCGAGGCCTTCGTCGAGAAGCCCGACGCGGCGCGCGCGCAGCAGTACTTCGCATCCGGCGAGTACCTCTGGAACGCCGGCATCTTCGCCGTGCGCGCTTCCGTGTGGCTCGACGCCATCGCCGAGTTCCGCCCCGACATCTTCAAGGCCTGCGAGCGCGCCTTCCGGCAGGGCAAGCGCGACGGCGCCTTCTACCGCGTCGACGCCGCCGCGTTCGCCGAATCGCCCGCCGACTCCATCGACTACGCGGTGATGGAGAAGACCACCGACGCCATGGTGGTGCGCCTCGAGGCCGGCTGGTCAGACGTCGGCGCCTGGGACGCGCTCTGGGCGATCGAGGAAAAGGATGCCGACGGCAACGTCATCCACGGCGACGTGCACGCCGCCGAGACGAAGAACGCGCTGCTCATCTCCCAGCACCGCCTGCTCGCCTGCGTCGGCCTCGAGGACGTGGTGGTGATCGAGACCGCGGACGCGGTGATGGTGGCGCGCAAGGACAAGGCGCAGAGCGTCGGCGCGATCGTCGCCGCGCTGAAGGCCGCCGGCCGCCCCGAGTGCCTGGCGCACCGCAAGGTGCACCGCCCCTGGGGCACCTACGACGGCATCGAGAGCGGCGAGCGCTTCCAGGTGAAGCGCATCGTCGTCAACCCGGGCGCGGCGCTGTCGCTGCAGATGCACTACCACCGCGCCGAGCACTGGGTCGTGGTGCGCGGCACCGCGCGCGTGACGCGCGGCGAGGAGACCTTCGTGCTCACCGAGAACGAGTCGACCTATATCCCGCCCGGCACGCGCCATCGCCTGGAGAACCCCGGCCTCATGCCCCTCGAGATCATCGAGGTGCAGTCCGGCGCCTACCTCGGCGAGGACGACATCGTGCGCTTCGAGGACGCTTACGGCCGCACCCCCGCGACCGCGGGGGGCTGACTTCAGGAATGGGTCAAGGATGACCCATCTAGAACACGAAGCGGCCGTTCAGCATGACCGCGTTGTAGTCATAGTCCCGGCCGAGCACGTTGGAGCTGCGCTCGCCCGTTTCCCAGGCGACGCCGAAGTGGAAGCGGCGCGTCGCTTCCCAGCCGCCGGCGAGACGCAGCAGGTGCACCACTTCCTCGCGCACCGGCACCAGCCCGACGACCGCCGCGTCGAGGGGGAACTCGCGCTCCTCGCGCGCGATACGCGCGGAGAGCACCGTCTTGGCGGTCGGTGCCCAGCTCGGCGCAAAGGCGACGCCGCGCGCGACCACGTGCGTCGCGTCCACCTCGATCACCGAGCGCGGGACCTTGTAGACCTCGAAGCCGAGCAGGGTCTTGTTGCCCGGGCGCCACGCGGCGTCGAGCCGGTAAGTCGTGCCGCTGAAGTCGAATCCCGGCAGCAGGGTATAGCTGCGCTCGGTGTGGCCGAGGCGCGCGCCGAGGCGCAGCTGCGCACCGACGTTGTAGGTGGCGACCGCGGCGATCTCTTTCTCGTCGTACTCGTTCTCCCGGAACTGCCCGGCCGGATCGACCAGCTCGTTCACCGGCGCGTCGCCGCTCGCGTTGCGCGCCTCCACCCCGAGCGTGTTGCCCAACGCCGTGACGTAGTCGACGCCCGCGGTGCCGGTGCTCGAGCGCGTGTCGCCGACGAAGCTGTCGGGCCGGTCGGCGCGGGTCGCGGCGAGGGCGCCGCGCACCCGCCAGTCGGGCGTGATGCGATACGCCGCGGAGCCGTACAGCCGGTTGTCGGTGACCAGGTCCTCGGTCGCGCCGCGGCTCTCGGCGAGGTCGATCTGGAAGCGCCGGCGCGCGTAGCCGAGGGTTCCGGAGAGCTGGTTGCCGAGCTCCCAGCGCCATTCGCCGAGCACGCCGTAGGCAAAGTGGTCGAGGGCGTTGAAGCGGTCGTAGTCGTAGTAGTCGCCGCGCGCTTCGAGGCGCAGCACCTGCCGGCCGTAGACGCGCGCGTCGTAGGTGGTGCCGAAGCCCAGGCGCGTGATGGTCTCCGAGGTCGGGTCGGCGCGGCGCAGCACGTTGTCGTCGCGCAGCACGCCGGCGTGCGCGTAGAAGCGGCCCGGCCGACCCTCGTCGCGGGGATAGGCGGGAAACGTGCCGAGCGAGGGATAGGGCAGGCCGTCGACCGCCTCGAAGGCTTGGGAATGGGCGGCAACGGGCGCGAGAACGAGCAGGACTCCGGCAAGGGCACGGTGGCGCATGTAATTTTTTCCGGTGAGGGGACGTCGCGGAAAATTCTAAGCCTCCGATCTTTCTTTCTCTGCCGCGCCGCGGGCGCGGCATGGCCGTTTCGGACTGTCGTCCCCAGGCGACAGAGTTCGGCCTTGGTCCGGACGAAGTACTTGATTCTTCGGGCTGGCATGCACGTTGCAGGGAGGAATCCCCGATGCTCCTGAGCCGTTTGCGACCGCTGGCGCTGGCCCTGACGGCTTCGTTCGCCCTGGCCTGGGGCGTCACGGAGTTCTCGCGTCCCCAGTACGTCATCGACACGTCCGGGGCGAGGCCCGTTGCCCCGAACCGGGGCGTCTATTTCCCGCTTGCCGCACTGGCCGGCCTGGGGATCGGCCTCGGCCTCGTCGTGCGCAACGAGCGTCGCCGCCGCCCGGTGCGCGGCGAGCGCGATCTCGGCGCGGCCCTCGACGCGCCGCTGCTTGCGGCGCGCCCGGCGCAGGACGCAGCCCTGCGCGAGCTCTGCCGCCAGTTGCTCGAGCACTGGTTCACGGGCGGCCGCGCGCTGCTGCCGGTGGTGAGCGCCGCAAGCGGCGAGGGCCGCACGCGCCTCGCGGCGCAGATCGCCGCGATGTTCGGGGACATGGGGGTGCGCACGCTGCTCATCGACGCGAACCTGCGCTCGCCCGGCCAGCACCGCGAGTTCCGCATCGAGAACCGGCGCGGCCTGGCGGAGCTCCTCGGCGACCGCGAGGTGCAGCCGGCGGTGTGCGGCGAGAGCCTCGCCGTGCTGGTGGCCGGCAGCGCCGGCAACGATCCGCTGGATCTCCTCAGCCGGCCCCGCCTGCGCGAATTCCTGGTCGCCGCCGGCAAGCGCTTCCGCGTGGTGCTCGTCGACACGCCGGCCGCGGCCGAGGGGCGCGACCTGGAGATCTTCGCCGCGCTCGCCGGCGGCGCGCTGGTCGTGCACCGGAAAGACGCCGACCAGGCCGGGCTCGTCGGGCTGCGGAAGCACCTCGACGCCGCGCGCTCGCGCACCGTGTCCGTGGTGCTGACCGGCTGATGGACGACCGCGGCTACGTCGCGCAGGCGCTCTTCGACCGGCTGGGCGCCGAGGACCTCGCGTTCCGCGTGCTGGGCGACATCCGGCGCTACCCGGAGAGCGCGCCCGCCGAGGTGCGCATCGCCGTCGCGCGCGCCGCCTTCGGCGCCGTGCCGCGCGTCGCCTCGCGCTTCTCCCAGGAGTACGACCTGCAGCTCGTGCAGCTCGCGCGCGAGCACGACGCCTGGCGCTTCGCGTTCGCCTGGAGCGACGACGTCGGCCGGCCGCGCTTCCTGCCGGTGAAGGCGCTGGGCGAGGACATGCCCGCCCTCGAGCGCTTCGCCGGCCGGGCGCGTGCGCTGCTGCAGCCGGCGGCGGCGCGGGTGATGTTCGCCGGCCGCGAAGGCAGCCTCCGCTCGAGCGTCATGATCCACGTCGCGCGCGACCTGGCGCCGCTCGGCCTGCGCTTCTTCGAGGACCGGCCGGGAGAGCGCCGCCGCGCCGACTTCCGCATCGTCTTCGGCGCGCGCGGCGAGCTCGCCGCCGGGCTCGACGACGTCGCCGCGGTCGGCGCCGGCCAGAACCTCGCCGCCATGGTGGCGGAGGCCGAGCGCGCCATCCTGCGCTGGCTGGAATGCCGGGTCGAGCGCCGCTATCCCGACGCCGTGGTGGGCGTGAACCCCCTGGCCGCGCGGCTGCTGCAGTTCGCCGCACGGAAGAACCTCCCCTTCAAGGGCCTCGTGTTCTCCGTCCTGAACTGCGATCTGCGCTGCGCGATCCGCTCGCCGATCCTCATGCCGTACCCCTACGGCATCGTCATCGAGGAGGGGGCGGTCATCGGCAGCCGTGTCACGGTGATGCAGCAGGCCAGCCTGCATGGCGCGCCGGTCATCGAGGACAACGTCTGCATCGGCCCGGGGGCGAGGATCCTCGGCCCGGTGCGCATCGGCCGCGGCGCCACGGTCGGCGCCAACGCGGTGGTGACCCGGGACATCCCTTCGCACTGCACCGTGGTCGGCGCGAACCGGGTTCTGGGCGTCGAACCGCCGGGTGTCGCTAAAGAACGACTAGCAGAACACGAATCTGTCGTGAACACCTGACAGGGCTTCCGGTCCAAGAACGATGATTGTCTACCCCCGGTCCTTCCTGGGACTGCTCCTCGCGGGGTTCACGCTGGTCATGCTGCCACTGGTCGGAGCGCTGGCGTATTCGGCGTGGAACACCGAGCGGCTCGCCACGCAAAGCCGCAGCGCCGTCTACAACGCCGCGCAGGCGGCGCGCGCCAGCCGCTCGCTCGTCGACCGCATCTCCTCCATCGAGCGTGTGGCGCAGCAGATGACGATCGTCGACGACGCCGGCCTCGCCGTCGACTATGCGCGCGTGCACCGCAGCTTCCGGCAGCTCGCCGACGAGATCGCGCAACTGCCCCTCGACGCGGCGCAGATGGCGGCGCTCACCCGCACCATGGGCGAGGAGCAGGCGCTCTACGACATGCTCACCGGCCAGCCGCGGCCCAAGCCCGGCACCAAGGCGGTGGCGGCGCGCATCGACCAGCTGATCGACTCGGCGCGCGAGGTGCTCGCCATCAACAACCGCATCGTCGACCGCGAGGTGGAGCGCCTGCGCGCGAAGGCGGAGAAGGTGCAGCGCGGCCTCATCGTGCTGGTGATCTTCAGCACCGCGGTGGCGCTCACCATCGCGCTCGCGCTGATGCGCTACATCGCGCGGCCGATCTCGGAGATCGACGGCGCCATCCGCCAGCTCGGCGGCGCCGACTTCTCGCGGCCGATCACGGTGCGCGGCCCCGAGGACCTGCGCTACCTCGGGCGGCGCCTGGACTGGCTGCGCCGGCGCCTCGAGGAGTTCGAGACGCAGAAAAACCGCTTCCTGCGCCACGTCTCGCACGAGCTGAAGACGCCGCTCACCGCGCTGCGCGAGGGGGCGGAGCTGCTTTACGACCAGGTGGCCGGGCCGCTCGCCCCCACGCAGCGCCAGGTGGTCTCGATCATGCGCGACAACAGCGTCAAGTTGCAGCGCCTGATCGAGGAGCTGCTCGACTACCAGCGCGCCCTGCATGCCGCCGCGTCGCTCGAGGTGAAGCCGGTGCTGCTCGACGAGCTGGTCGCCGGCGCCGCCCGCGAGCACGAGCTCGCCGCCCAGGCGAAGGGCGTGAGCCTGAGGATCGACGCCCAGCCGGCCATGCTGGAGGCCGACCCGGAGAAGCTGCGCTCGATCCTCGACAACCTGATCTCCAACGCGGTGAAGTTCACGCCCCCGGGCGGGACCATCGCCGTGCGCGCCCGCGTGGGCACCGGAAATGAGGCCGGCATGGCCATGATCGAGGTCATGGACTCCGGGCCCGGCGTCCCGGCGGAGGAGCGCGAGTCGATCTTCAACCTGTTCTTCCGCGGCCGCACCCGCGCCGACGCCGTCGGCATGCGCGGCGCGATCAAGGGAAGCGGCCTGGGCCTGGCGATCGCCCGGGAGCTGGTGGAGGCCCATGGGGGCCAGATCGCGGTGGTGGCCGACGGGGCGGGCGGGCATTTCCGGGTGACGCTGCCGCGCCGTTCGGCGCGTGCGCTGGCCGACGCGGCGTAAAGAGCACTCGCAACAATTTGATGGTTTAGGGAAAAAGGAAGAGGCGAAGAAATGGCACAAGACAATCCGCGGGTCCTGCTGGTCGACGACGACAAGGATCTGCTGCAGTTGATCGCGATGCGGCTGAGCGCGGCGGGCTATGCGGTGACGGCGGTGGAGTCGGGGCAGGCGGCGCTGGCGGCGCTGGCGGTGTCGCGCCCGCAGGTGGTGGTGACGGACCTGCGCATGCAGGGCATGGACGGGATGGCGCTGTTTGACGCGATCCACCGCGACTCGCCCTC
>Ga0105107_10000270_pt1 | contig 31624 bp, 26 predicted proteins | sample PPLLaktember2015_6_FD_79335 | JGI IMG/M metagenome (GOLD analysis project Ga0105107, IMG submission 79335) | Freshwater sediment microbial communities from Prairie Pothole Lake near Jamestown, North Dakota, USA - PPLs Lake P8 Core (1) Depth... | ecosystem: Environmental > Aquatic > Freshwater >...
CAGCGCGATCTCGAGCGCATCGCGGCCGACGCGAAGCGGTTGCTCCGCGAGGCGGGCGGGGAGGGCGCGCCCGCCGCCATCGGGATCTCCGCGCCGGGCCCCCTCGACCCGGCGGCCGGCGAGATCGCCGGGCCCCCGAACCTCCCGGGCTGGGTCCGCGTCCCCGTCTGCGACGTCCTCTCCGCGGCGCTCGGTGCGCCGGCCTTCCTCGAGAACGACGCCAATGCCGCGGCCCTGGCCGAGTGGCGCTTCGGCGCCGGCCGCGGCGTCGACGACCTCGTCTGCCTGACGATGTCGACCGGCGTCGGCGCGGGCATCGTGGCCGCGGGCCGTCTCGTGCGCGGCGCCGCCGCGAGCGCCGGCGAGATCGGCCACGCGCCCGTCGTGTGGGGCGGGGAGCCCTGCGTGTGCGGGCTTCGCGGCTGTCTCGAGGCCTACGTCGGCGGCGCGGCCTGGACGCGGCGCCTGCGCGCGATCGCGCCGGAGACGAGCCGCGCCGTCGCGCTCGCCGGCGCGCGCTTAGCGCTCACCCCCGTGCACGTCGTCGCCGCAGCCCGCGACGGCGACGCGTTCTCGTGCGCCGAGCTCGCGCGCTACGTGGAGTATCTGGCGCGCGCCCTGGTCATGCTCTGCTTCACGCTCGCGCCGCGACGCATCGTGCTGGGCACGATCCCGACCGCCGCGGGCGACGCGCTCTGCCTCGACCCGCTGCGCCAGCGCGTGCGCGCGGCGCTCTGGCCCGGCCTCGCGCGCGAGATCGAGGTCGTCGCCTCGGGCCTGGGCGACGAGCTCGCCTTCCTGGCGGGAATCGGCGTCGCGCTCGAGGGCCTGCGCGAGCTCACGCCGCCCGGCCCGACGTCTCCTCGATGATCCGGGCGCGGAACGCCGCGAAGCGGCCGTCGGCGATGGCGCGGCGGGCATCCTCCATCAGCCGGTAGTAGAAGCGGAGGTTGTGGAGCGATGCGAGCCGCGCGCCGAGCGCCTCGTTGCCGTGGAGCAGATGGCGGAGATACGCGCGCGAGACGCTGCGACACGCGACGCAGTCGCAGCCTTCTTCGGGGGGCCGCGGATCGGCGCGATGGCGCGCGTTGCGCACCGCGAGCGTTCCCGAGCGCGTGAAGAGCAGGCCGTGGCGACCGTTCCGCGTCGGCAGCACGCAGTCGAACAGGTCGACGCCCGCTGCGATCGCATCCACCAGATCGGCGGGGCGCCCGAGGCCCATCAGGTAGCGCGGCGACGCCTCGGGGAGCTCCTCGTTCACGAGCGCGACGAGCTCGTTGCGCAGGGCCGCCTCCTCGCCGAGACCGAGCCCGCCGTGGGCGATGCCGTCGAAGCCGAGCGCCGCGGTCGCGCGCGCGCTCGCGCGCCGGAGCTCCGGCGCGAAGCCGCCCTGGACGATCCCGAACACGGCCTGGTCGGCGCGGCGGCGGGCGCGCTGCGAGCGCTCGGCCCAGCGCAGCGTGCGCTCGAGGGCGGCGCGCGCGTCGCGCGAGGGCGCGCCGCCCGGGAGCGTCACCGGGAGCGCCGCGGCGTCGGGCAGGCACTCGTCGAGCACCATTGCGATGTCCGAGCCGAGCGCCTCCTGGATCGCGATCACGACTTCCGGTGTGAGCAGGCGCCGCCGCCCGTCGAGGGGCGAGTGGAACGCGACGCCGTCCTCGTCGATGCGCGCGCGGTCCGCGAGCGAGGTCACCTGGAAGCCGCCGCTGTCGGTGAGCCACGGCCCGCGCCAGCCCGTGAAGCCGTGCAGTCCGCCGACCTCCGCGACGAGCGCCTCGCCGGGGCGCTCGTGCAGGTGGTAGGTGTTCGCGAGCACGATCTGCGCGCCGGCAGCGGCGAGCTCGTCGAAGGCCACGCCGCGCACCGCGCCGAAGGTCGCGACCGCCATGAAGGCGGGCGTCTCGACGACGCCATGGGGTGTCGTGAGCCGTGCCGTCCGCGCCGCGCCGTCGCGTGCGGTCACGTCGAACGAGAAGCCGTGGGCCGTCACAGCACGAGCATCGCGTCGCCGTACGAGTAGAAGCGGTAGCCGCGCGCCACCGCGTCGGCGTAGGCCTCGAGCACGGCCTCGCGCCCGGCGAAGGCGGCGACCAGCACCAGCAGGCTCGAGCGCGGCAGATGGAAGTTCGTGAGCAGCGCGTCGACCACCGCGAAGCGGTGGCCGGGCCGCAGGAAGAGGCTGGTTTCGCCTGCCTGCGCCTTCACGAGCCCGCGCGTGCCCGGGTCACGCTCGTATGCGCAAGCCTCGAGCACGCGAGTCGTGGTGGTGCCGACGGCGACGACGCGGCCGCCCCGCTCGCGGGCGCGCGCGATCGCGTCGGCGGTTTCCGGCGGAAGCTCGAAGCGCTCGGGATGGAGCCGTCCGCTCTCGATCTGCTCGGGGCCGAGGGGTCGGAACGTCCCGGGGCCGACGTGGAGCACGACCTCCGCACGCTCGACGCCCGCCGCCGCGAGCGCCGCGAGCAGCGGCTCGGAGAGGTGGAGGCTTGCAGTCGGCGCCGCCACCGAGCCGGGGACGCGCGCGAACACCGACTGGTAGCGCTCGGCGTCGGCGCCCGCGGGCGCATCGCGCCGGATGTAGGGCGGGAGCGGCGTCTCGCCGACGTCGTAGGGCGACGCGCCGGGAGGGAACGCGAGCTCGACCTCGGCGCCGGGCAGCCCGATCGCGAGGATCGTCGCCTCGAGGCTCCGGGCGTCGCGCGCGAAAACGAAGCGTTGGCCGACGCGCAGCCGACCCCGGCAGCCCACGAGCGCGCGCCAGGCGCCGGGCTGCGCGCCCGGTCCGAGCACGAGGGCTTCCGCAGCGCCGCCGGTCTGCTTCGCGCCGCGCAGCTTCGCGGGCACGACCCGGGTCGCGTTCACGACCAGCAGGTCGCCCGGGCGCAGGAGCGACGGCAGGTCGCGCACCACGGCGTGCCGGCGCGCGCCGCTCGCGCGGTCGAGCACGAGCAGGCGCGCTCCGTCACGCTCGGGTGTCGGTGCCTGGGCGATCGACCCGGGCGGGAGCGCGAAGTCGAAGCGCGCGAGGTCGAGCGGCGCGGGCGGCTGCGCGCCCGCGGCCGCGCGCGGCTCAGCCGCCATCGCGCGCCTCGGCCTCGAGCGCCGCGCGCAGGGCCGGCGCATCGGCGATCGCGTCCCAGGAGAAGAGGGCGGCGCCGCCGAGGCCGGCGCTGCGCGCGGCCTCGAGCTGCGCCGCGGCGCGCGCGGGCTCGCTCGCGAAGAGCCACGCGCCGAGACCGCTCCAGATCCGCCTCGAGTCGAGCCCGGCGTAGCTCCGGAGCTCGTAGCCGAGGAGCCGATCGTCCCGCGTGTAGACCATGGGGACCGCGAAATCGAGCAGGCCGTCGTCGAGCCAGCCGGGCCAGTCCTGGAACAGCGAGAGGTACGAGCGCTCGGGGTAGGCCCAGACGGCGGCCGAGACGAGGAGGCCGGGCCGCGCGGCGCGCGCCGCGTCGGCGACTCCGCGCACGGTCGCCGTCACCGAGGCGCGACGCCAGTCGTCCCAGGCGTTCGCGTTCCTCAGGTCGTCGCGGAACGGCGCTGCGAGGCCCGTCTCGCGCTCGAAGCGCGCGCGGCTGGCCGCGCCGTAGCCGAAGTCGAGGCCGACGCCGAAGCGCGCGCCGGGGGAGAAGGGCAGCACGTCCGGGTGTCGGATGTAGTCGAGGTGGAGGCCGTCGAGCTCGGGATAGCGGGTCACGAGCTCCGCGTAGGTGCGCGCCGCGAGCTCCGCGACGCCGGGCGCGCCGGGATCGAGCCAGACCGCCGGCGTGCCCATGCGCAGGAGCGTTCGCTCGGGCGCGGGCAGCTCGAGCTGCGGGTAGTCGAGCACCGAGCGCCCGCGCCGGTCGACCTGCACCGCGCCCGACCCGAGCGCCGCGAGAGCCGGCGCCGTGCGATTCGAGGCCAGGGAGAGCACGTTCACCCAGGCATGGACCCGCAGCCCGCGCGCGTGCGCCGCCGCGACGAGCTGGCGCAGCGGGTCGGCGCCGCCCGCGGCCTCACGCATCCGCGCGTAGGGCGCCGCGTCGGCGAGACTCGACTCGAACCACGCGCGTCCGCCGCGATGCACCTGCACGAAGAGATCGCTCGCGCCGAGCGCCTGCGCATCGTCGAGCAGCGCCGGGATCTTCTCGGGATGCTCGAGCACGCGCTGCGAGCCCTCGCACAGCACCCACAGGGCGAGGCGCCCCCGCTCTGCGCCCGCGGCGGGCGCCGGCGCTGCGGGCGACACCGGCTCGGACGTGGGCGCGGGCGTGCTGCAGGCGCCGGCGAGGCCGGCGGCGAGCGCGATCGCCATGGCGAGCGCGGCGGAGCGGAGTCGAGCGTGTGCGGGCGTCACGGCGCGAGAGCCTAGCGGCGCGCGCGGGGGAGCGGAGATGGGCCGCGCGTTGATCGCGACGAGAGCCTCACGCACACTGACCACGATGGGGGGACGCACGCAGCGGGGGCAGGGAGCGCGGCCGGAAGCGGGCCGCAGCCTGCGCGCTCGGCGCGCCGTCCATTTCGCGCCGCTCCTGCTCGCCGGCCTGCTCCTCGGGCCCACGGCGGCGACCGAGGAGACTGCGGAGCCCGCGAGCCCCGAGGCCATCGGCGAGGCCCTGCGCCAGGCGCTGGCCGCGCAGGCCGGCGATCCCGCCGCGGCCGCCGCGCGCTTCGGAGAGATCGGCGCAGCGCATCCCGAGATCGCAGACCACGCCGATCTGCTCCGCCTCGAGGCGCTGGGCGCCGCGCATGACGACGCGGGCGCGGACGAAGTGGCCGCGCGGACGATCCCACGGCACGAAGACTCGCCGGTGCGCTCGGACCTCGAGCGGCTGCACGGCGACGCCCTCGACGCGCTCGGCCGGAGCGAGGAGGCGCGCGCGGCCTGGACGCGGGCCCTCGACGAGCGGCCGCGCGGCGCGCACGCGCCCGCGCTGCGGGCGAAGCTCGGGCGTTCGCTCGAAGGGGCGGGGCAGGTCGATGCCGCGCTCGACGCCTACCTGCGCATCTGGCGCGACGCGCCCGCGAGCCCCGAAGCCCGGGTCGCGGGCGAGCGGCTCGACGCCCTCGAGGCGGGCCGCGAGCGCCCCGTGCGCAGCGCCGACGACTGGATGGCCCGCGCCGACCGGCTGTTCCGCGACGGCTACTCGGAAGAGGCGCTCGCGGCCTACCAGGGAGCGCTCGCCGCCGGTCTGACGGGCAGCGAGGTCCACGCCGCGCGGCTGAAGAGCGCGCACTGCCTGTTCCGCGTGCGCCGCTACGCGGAGGCCGAGGCGGCATTCGCGGCGCTGGCGCCCGACGACGAGGCGCGGCTCTTCCGCGCGCGCTCGATCGCACGGCGCGGCGACGTGCCTGCCGCCGTCGAGGCGCTGCTGGCGCTGGCCGAAGTCGCGAGCCCGCAGAAGGCGGCCGAGGCGCGCTGGTACGCGGGACTCCTGCTCGACGACGAGCCCGGTGAGACCGAGCGCGCCCGCGCGCTCTTCGCACAGGTCGCCGACCAGGACGCGGCGTCCGAGCTCGTGCCCCAGGCGCTCTGGCGCCTCGGCTGGTCCGCCTTCCGCGAGGGACGGAACGACGACGCACGGGCCCAGCTCGCGCGCCTCGAGTCGGCCGCGAACGACGACATCACGCGGCTCCAGGCGCGCTACTGGAGCGCTCGCGCCACGGCGAAGGCGGGCGGCGAGGACGAGGCGCGCGAGACCTACGCGGCGCTCGCCCGGGAGATGCCCTTCACGTACTACGGCTGGCGCTCCCGCGAGCGCCTCGCCGGGTCTGGCGTGACGCCAGCGGCAGCGGGCGTCGCGCCTGAGCTGGGCGCCCCACGTCTCGAGCCCAAGGACCTGCGGCGCGCGCGCATCCTGCTCGCCGCGGGCCTCCACGAGCGCGCCGCGCGCGAGGCGCGCCCGCTCGCGCGGCGGAGCTCGGCGAGCCTCGCCGATCGCGTCACCGTCGCGCGTCTCTTCGCCGACGCGCGCGACTATCACGACGCCCAGACGCTGATCCTGGAAGCGCTCGGAGAGCCGCTGCCGCGCGGGCCGGCGCCCGGCAGCGAGGAGCCCTGGCGCCTCGCCTGGCCGCGCGCGTATCCCGACGCCACGGCGAGCGCGCTCGCCGGCCGGACGGCGGCACGACCGTCGCTGGTCTGGTCGATCATGCGCGAGGAGAGCGGCTTCCGTCCCGGCGTGGTGTCGTCCGCCGGCGCACGCGGCCTGCTCCAGATCATGCCCGAGACCGCGACGCGCCTCGCCGCGGAGCTCGGGCTGCCGGCCTTCGAGGTCGACGCGCTCTTCCAGCCCGCTACGAACGTACGGCTCGGCGCCTACTACCTCGACACCCTGTCGCGACGCTTCGGCGGGCGGCTCTCGGCCGTGGCCGCGAGCTACAACGCGGGGCCCGATGCGGTCTCGCGCTGGCTCGCCGCGCGCGGGACGCTTCCCGACGACGAGTGGGTCGAGTCGATTCCCTACGACCAGACCCGCGGCTACGTGAGGCGCGTGCTGCGCAGCGTGCACGTGTACGAGGAGCTCGGAGGGACGTGAGCCCGACGAAGGACGATGAGACGCCGCTCTGGCGCGAGCGGCCCCGCGCCACGGCGATCGACGTGATCGGGATCGGGCAGAGCTCCCTCGACCACGTGTGTCGGGTCGACGGCCTGCCGGAGTTCGCGGGCAAGGCCCGGATCCTCGAGTCGATGCGGATGCCGGGCGGGCAGGTCGCGACCGCGATCCTCGGCTGCGCGCGGCTCGGCCTGCGCTGCGCATTCGTGGGCGCCGTCGGCGACGACGAGGCGGGGCGCGCGGTGCTCGCGCCGCTGGCGCGCGCCGGCGTCGACGTCTCGGCGGTGCGTGTGGTGCCGGGCGTCGCGACCCAGCTCGCCGTGATCCTCGTCGATCGCGAGAGCGGCGAACGGACCGTGCTCTGGCACCGCGACCCGGCGCTCGCCCTCGAGCCCGTCCACGTCTCGCGCGCGGCGATCGCTTCGGCGCGGCTGCTCCACCTCGACGGCGGCGATCCCGAGGCGGGCGCGTGGGCTGCGAAGGCGGCGCGGGAGGCCGGGGTGCCCGTGCTGCTCGACGCCGACACCGCGGCGCCGGGCATGTCCGAGCTCCTCGCCCACGTCGACTTCCCGGTGGTCTCGAAATCCTTCGCTGCGTCCTTCGCGGGCGCCGACGATCCGCGCGAGGCGCTGCGCGCGCTGATCGCGGGCGGCGCGCGCATGGCCGTGGTGACGCTCGGCGAGCAGGGCGCGCTCGGCCTCGTCGGGCAGCAGTGGATCGCGAGTCCCGGCTTCGCGATCGCGGCCCGCGACACGACCGGGGCGGGCGACGCGTTCCACGCCACCTTCGCCTGGGCCGTGCTCGAAGGCTTCGGACCGCTACGGACGTTGCGCCTCGCGAACGCCGCTGCCGCGCTGAACTGCCTCGCGCTCGGCGCGCAGGGCGGGCTCGCGACCCGCGAAGAGCTCGCAGCGTTCCTCGCGCGCGCTGACGCCGACGGGTCGGCGCCGGCCTAGCGCGAGCTCGCGATCAGGTCTCGTCGAACTCTTCGGGCTCGCCCTCGGCCGCGTCCTCGCCCTCTTCGAACAGCTCGTCGCCGGCCGGCTCGAGGTCTCCGAGGTCGAGGTCCATCTCGTCCTCGAAGGGCACGGGAGCGGCCTCGTCCTCGTCGTCCAGCAGGGCCGCCGGCATCGGCCGGGGCACCGCCTTCTTCGGGGTGGGCGGGGGCGCGGGCGGCGTGATGTCCGAGTCCTTCGGCTTCGTCCGCTGGTTCGCGCCGCACTTGGGACAGAGCGGCTCGGGCTTGTTCATGTCGTAGAAGCGCGTCTTGCACGAGTAGCAGACGAACTTCTTCCCGAGCTTCGCCTTGCGGTCGTCGCTCAGGAGCTCGTTCGCCTTCTTCTCCGGCGGCGCCGGCTTTCGACTCTGCTTCGGCTTCTTGGCTCGCGTGCTCATGACATCGCTCCGGGCGCGAGACGAATCGCATCGCCAGCCTCGGCGATGCGCTGGATCCCGCTCGCGCGTAGATCATCGGGTCCATCGAATCGGGAGTGATCGATCTCGATCGCCGCATCCGGAGGCGTCTCGAGACCGACCTCCAGCAGCCAGCGACGGTACAACGAAACCAGCGCGCGGCGAGCGCTCTCGGGGGACTCGCTGCCGTGCGCGTTCTTGATCGGCTCGTACTCGTCGGCGCGAGGCGTTTCGACGACGAGGTAGCGGCGGGCCTCGGGCAGGGCGTCGAACACGAAGCGCTCGAGCTTGATCCCGTTCGGCTCGCTCGGACGCACGGGCTGCCCGGCGCGGTCGAGACACCGGATCTTCTTCGCGGAGCCGTGCCACGGGAAGACGCGTTCCGCGTCGCGCGCGCAGCGGCGCAGGAATGCGACGTCGAAGACGTGGATCGCGATGCTCCCGGCCCAGAGCACGAGCTCGCCGTCGGCTCCGCGTCGATCCCGGTCTGCCGGCGCGATCTCGGTGTACTCGATCACCCCGGGCCGCCCGTCCACGAGGGCGACGTGGCCCACGCGGTCCAGCGGGTCGCGCTTCGCGATCACCTTGCACGACATCTCGGAGCCGGCGGCCACGTGGAGGCCCAGGTAGGTCGGGTCCGCGATCCGCACCAGGGGATTGTCGACCTGGGAGTATGCGAGCTGCTCGATCCCGCGCTGCTGCATGTCCTCGAAGGCGCCGGACTCGGCGAGGGCGGTCGCGACGCCGCCATGGCCGTTCGGACTCTCCGCGATCCGGCCCGGCGCCTCGAGCATCAGGCGGCCCTCGAAGTCGAAGCAGGGAACGGTGCGTTGGCGCAGAAAGAACACGTCCTCCGGCCGGAGGCCGAAGTGGCCGTGCTCGCGGAACAGGGCGCGCGCGGCGAGATCCGTGGCGGGGCTCGTCATCACGTACCACGGGAGGGATCGTCCGTAGCGCCGCGCATGGCCAGCCAGTTTCTGGGCCTGGAGCCCGAACAGCGAGCGCTGGGAGAGGGGGCCCACCGGGAACGCGCCCTTGGGACCGTCGAAGCCGAGGCGGGTGCCCTGGCCGCCGGCCACCACGAGGACGCCGACGCGCCCGTCGCGGAGTCGTGTCTCGCCGAGGGCGCGTGCCTCCGCGAGGTCGCTGGAGGGACCGCCGTGCTCGGGCAGCCGCCGGATCGGGAGTGGCTCGAGCCTGCGCGGGCCCGGAGCCCGGAGTGCCGACGCCGAGCGGAAGGCGTCCGCGAGGATGTCGAGATCGAGCGCCGCCGCCTGGCTCGCGAGACGTCGCTGCGCAGCGGCATCGAGGGAGTTCCAGAACGCGAAGACGTGGGCCTGTCCGTGCGCCTCGAAGCGATCGCGGATCGCTTCGAAGTCGGGCGCATGCGCTGAAGTCTGCGGGGAGGCGCTGGTCTGCAAAGTGAAGGCGGCGGATAGCACACGACCGGGTCGCTGCAACGCGCGGCACGTCGCGCGCTCCCTTCGAGCGCTCGCCAGCGGAGACCGGGCCAAGAAGGGGCGATCGGAATGGAAGGGGCCCGCGGCTCGCCAGGGAGCCCGGTCGGGCTCATCGACGCTATTTGACATAATCATTCTTATCGGACGTCGGGGCCCGGGCCCGAAGACGGCATCGATGGACCGGGGAGCGGAACTCGGCTCAGGGTGCGGCCGGCGCCTCGGGCGCTTCGGGCGCCCGGGCCCGGATCTCTGCCAGCTCCGCTTGGAGATGCGGCGGAAGGCCCTGGGTCGCTTCGGGCTCCGCAGCGAGCTCGCGGGCGAATGCGGCGGCGCGGCCCAGATCGCCGGCCTGCGCGAAGCAGCGCGCGGCCTCGGCCTTGGCCCAGGAGCGCAGCGGATACGTCGTCAGGCTGGCCGCCTCGGCGTAGGCCTCGGCGGCTGCCTTCCAGTTTCCGGCCGACTCCTCGGCGCTCGCGATCCGGTCCAGCACGAGGCCCCGCAGCGGATCCGCGGAGCCGACCAGCGGCAGCGTCGCGCGCAGCTCCTCGAGCGCCTTCGGGTCGTCACCCACCTCGTCGAGGCGCGCGGCGGCCGAGAGCCGCGCCACGATCGCGGCCGTCGAGCCGGCCTCGCTCGAGGCCAGATCGAGGTACTTCGTCGCATACTCGCGGCGCGTCGCGCGCGCCGTCTCGGGGTTCGCCGGCTCCTGGATCTCGATCGACCCCGGCATGGCGCCCATCGCCGTGCGGTATCCCTCGTCGAGCTTCGCCAGCTCCATCGCCGCCCGGTCTTCGCGCCGGCCGTCCCACCAGCGCCAGGCGCTCAGGCTGCCCGCCGCCAGGAGCACGACCGCGGCTCCGGCGATCACCGGCACCGGATTCGCGGCGATCCAGTCCCGCAGGCGGTCGGCGAAGCTGTTGATGTCGTCGAGCACGTCGTGCTGGGTCGGGGTCGGTCGGGCCAATTCTTCCCTCGTCTTCGTGCCGCGCCGGCGCGGCGGGCGGCGCAGTGTATCACTCCGGCTCCGCAGCCTGGCCCCGGGATCGGAGCCGCAGCCGGATCGGCGTCCCGCCGAGGTCGAAGTGCTCGCGAAGCTGGTTCTCGAGGAAGCGCCGGTACGAGTCGCGCACCGACGCCGGCTCGGTGCAGAACAGCACGAAGGTCGGCGGTCGCACGGTCGCCTGGGTGGCGTAGAAGAACTTGATCGGACGCTTCCGGGTCCCGCGCTGGGCCATGTCGGGGCCGTGCTTCTCGACCGTCGCCTGGAGCCAGCGGTTGAGCTCGGCCGTCGGGATCCGCCGCGCCGCCGCGGCGCCGAGCTTGTGCACCAGCGGGAAGATCCCGTCGACGCCCTTGCCCGTGCGCGCGGAGATCGGGAGCACGGGCGCATCCGACATGAAGCGCAGGCCATGCTCGAGCTCGTCGCGCATGCGCTGGCGGCCGCCGTCCCGGCGCTTCTCCACCACGTCCCATTTGTTCGCGAGGACGGCGCAGGCGCGGCCGCGCTCGCGCACCAGCGAGGCCACGCGCGCGTCCGCGTCCGTGAAGCCCTCGGCGGCGTCGATCACCACCAGCACCACGTCGGCGCGCTCGATCGAACGCAGGGTCATCAGCGCGCTCCCGCGCTCGACCAGCGCAGTGCGGCGTCCCGGACGGCGCAGCCCCGCGGTGTCGACCAGCACGAAGCCCTGCCCGTCGCGCTCGACCCGGGTGTCGATGGCGTCGCGGGTCGTGCCCGGCTCGTCGGCCACGACCACGCGCTCGAAGCCCGCGAGGCGGTTCACGAGGGAGCTCTTGCCCACGTTCGGGCGCCCGACGATCGCGACGCGGATCGCCCCGTCGTCTTCTGCGGGGGCCTCCCCTTCCGCCGGCGGCAGCGCTGCCACCAGCTCCTCGAGGGCGTCGAAGGCCCCCGTCGCGTGTACGGCCGAGACAGGGCGCGTCCGATCGATGCCGAGCGCGAAGAACTCGCCGAGTCGCGGCGCGTGGCTCGGCACGTCGATCTTGTTGACGGCGAGGGTCACGGGCTTCGCGGTGCGGCGTAGGGTGCGCGCGATCGCGACGTCGTCGGGCAGGCAGCCGGCCTTGCCATCGACGACGAAGAGGATCGCATCCGCCTCCGCCACGGCGGCCCGGGCCTGGGCCTGGATCGCGGCGGGGAGCCCCGCCTCGGCCTCGGCCTCGAGACCGGCGGTGTCCACGAGCAGGATCCGGCGCCCGGCGACCTCGACCTCCTCGGCAATCCGGTCGCGGGTCACGCCCGGCGTGTCCTCCACCAGGGCGCGGCGATGCCCCGCGAACCGGTTGAACAGGCTCGACTTGCCCACGTTCGGGCGGCCGACGACGGCGACGATGGGGAGCTTTCGGGGAGGCGACACGACGCCCGAGGGTACGCGTCGCGCCGCCGCGCCGGTACCGGCCGCCCCGAGCCGCAGCTTCTCGCGCGAGCCGCGCGATCGGCCGAAGGTTTGCTTGACATGCGGCGGCCCGCCCCCGTAGGCTGCGCCGGGTGTCGGGAATCGCGCCTCGAAGGCGCGGGTCCACTCCGAAGCTGTTCGGAGTGCCATCGGAGAAGGGGGGAAGCTTCGTGAACTCGTTCGTGCGCCTCGCGGCGGGCCTCGCGCTCTGCGCCTCGACCACGCTCGTGGCGCCGCAGCCCGCGGCCGCCGACTACCAGACATTCCAGCGCTCGTGGAGCAACATTCTCTTCGCGCCGCTCGATCTCGTGCTCGCGCCCGTCACGGCGGGGAAGGTGGAGTACCAGAACCTCACCACGATCGAGGACACCACGGCCGTCCGGTACGCCTACGCGGTGCCGGGCTACCTGTGGCTGACCGGCGTGCAGGTCGGCGCGGCGCTGCTCCGCGGCATCACGGGCGGGCTCGAGCTGCTGCCCGGGATCGCCCTGCTGCCCTTCCCCGAGACGAAGCTCGACCCGCTCTTCGATCCGGTCGAGCGCAGCGAGGGCCTCGTCGACTACGACAACCCCGTGCTGCCGATGAAGTTCGGGATCGACTACGCCACGCAGCCCAGCTGACGGGCGCAGATCCTGATTCGCTCGCGAGGGCGTCGCGCCGGAAGGCGCGGCGCCCTCCGCGTTTCAGGCTGCGCGCGTGAGGAAGCGCTCGGTCTCGCGCGCGATCGCGTCCTCGTCCTCGGGGTCGAGCCACACGGCTTCGGGCACGCCGCGCAGCCAGGTGCGCTGGCGCCGGGCGAACTGGCGTGTGTCGCGCTGCATCGCCGCGAGCGCGTTCACCAGCGTGTCGACGCCGTCCACCACCGGCTGCATGTGCCGGTACCCGATCGACTGCATCGAGCGCAGCTCGGGGCCGTAGCCGCGATCGCGCAGCTCGCGCACCTCGCGCAGCAGCCCGGCGTCGATCATCGCGGCGCAGCGTGCGTCGATGCGGGCGTCGAGCCGCGCGCGCCCGGGATCGAGTGCGAGGTGCAGCACGCGATACGGGCGATCGCCGAAAGCATGGGCGCCGCGCAGACGTGACGACGCCTCGCCGAAGCGTGCGCAGAGCTCGAGCGCGCGCACGACGCGCCGCACGTCGTTCGGATGGATCGCCCGCGCGGCCTCGGGGTCGCGCTCGGCCAGGCGCCGGTGGAGCCGCAGCGGATCGCCCGCGGCGACGGCCGCCTCGTGCTCGCGCTCGAGCCGCTCGCGCAGCGCCGGATCGGCGCCGCCGGCCCCGACCAGCCCCTCGCACATCGCGCGGATGTAGAGCCCCGTGCCGCCGGTGAGGAATACCGTGCGACCCCGCGCGTGCACCCGCGCGGCCGCGCGCCGCGCCTCCTCGGCGTAGCGCCCGGCGCTGTAGACCTCGTCCGGCAGCGCGACGTCGATCAGCCAGTGCGGCACGCGCGCGCGCTGGTCGAGCGAGGGCTTCGCAGTGCCGACGTCCATGTAGCGGTAGACCTGCATCGAGTCGGCGTTCACGATCTCGCCCTCGAAGCGCTCGGCGAGGCGGATCGCGATTTCCGTCTTGCCGGCGGCGGTCGGGCCCGTGACGACGACGACGGGCGGCCGGGAATCGTTCTCGGTCACGGGGTGCTCTCTCGCGGGATGGGGCGCGACCGTATCCCAGCGCGGCGCGTGGCGCCGCCCGCGCGCGGGCTCAGCGACGTCCGAAGCGCCGCTCGATCTCCATCAGCGAGAGCGGCACCGCGACGGGCCGACCGTGCGGGCAGGTCGGCGCCCAGGGGATCTCGTCGAGCGCCGCGAGCAGGGCCTCCTGCTCGCGCTCGTCGAGCCGCTCGCCCTGGGTCCGCGCCGCGTGACACGCGAGCGTGGCGAAGACGTGATCGAGCGCCGCGAGGAGGCGCGTGCGCGCCGCGCCCGTGAGATCGGCGGCGTCGTCCGCCGCGCGCAGCTCGTCGGCGAGCGCACGCACGAGCGGCCCCGGATCGCGACCCGCGAGCAGCGCCGGCAGCGCGCGCACGAGCAGCGCGGCCTCGCCAAAGGGCTCGAGCTCGAAGCCGAGGGCGAGCAGCGCATCGCTCCGAGCGGCGACCGCCGCGCAGGCGGCGGCCTCGAGCTCGAGCGCGAGGGGCGCGAGCAGCGCCTGGCGCGGGACGCCGCCCGCGAGCCATCCGGCGCGCAGCCGCTCGTAGAGCACGCGCTCGTGGGCGGCGTGCTGGTCGACGAGCACGAGGCCGTCCTTCGTCTCGAGCACGAGGTAGGTCGCGAGCAGCTGCCCGAGCCGTCGGCAGCCGGAGAAGCGCGGCGCGATCTCACCCGCGGCGCCCTCTGCGCGCCCGCCGTCGAGGGGGAGGAGCGCCGCCTGCGCGTCGCGCCCGGGCCGCGCGAAGACCCAGTCGCTCGCGCCGGTCGGCGTCTCGGCCACGCGATCGGGGGCCGCCCCGCCCTGCACCCAACCCTCGTCGCCATGCGTCGCCCGCCCCGGCACCCAGCTCGCGTCGCCCTCGCTCGCCGCGCCCGGCGCCGCCCCGAGCCACGAGCGCGTGGCGAGCGCATCGCGCAGCGCGCGCGACACGGCCTGGTGTGCGTCGCGCGGCTCGGCGAAGCGCACCTCCCACTTCGCCGGGTGCACGTTCACGTCGACGGCCTCGAGCGGGAGATCGACGAAGAGCACGACCGAAGGGAAGCGTCCGCGGGGCAGCACGTCGCGATAGGCGTCGAGCACGGCGTGGCGCAGCAGGCGGTCGCGCACGGGCCGCCCGTTCACGAAGAGCTGGATCCCGTCCGCGCTCGCGCGGTGCCAGTCGGGTCGCGACGCGAAGCCGCGCACTGCGACGCGGCCGACGCCGCCCCGCACCGCGACCATCGCCGCGGCTTCGTCCTCGGAGAGCACCGCGGCGACGCGGTCCAACGGGTCGTCGGTCGCGGGCCACGAGAGCGCCGGGCGGTCGTCGCGCTGCAGGTCGAAGTGCACGTCGGGCCGCGCCAGGGCTGCGCGGGCCAGCCAGTCGACGACGTGGCCCCACTCCGTCACGGCGGACTTCAGGAACTTGCGGCGTGCCGGCACCGCCGCGAAGAGGTCGGCCACCTCGATCCGGGTGCCCTCCGGTGCGCCCGCCTCCCGCTCGGCCACGATCTGCCCGGCGTCGAGCCGGATCTCGAAGCCGGTCGCGGCGCCGCGCGGGCGTGTCAGGAGCCGCAGCCGCGAGACCGACGCGATCGCGGGCAGCGCCTCGCCGCGGAAGCCGAAGCTCGCGATCCGCTGCAGGTCGTCGGCGCTCGCGAGCTTGCTCGTCGCGTGACGCTGCAGCGCGAGGCGCGCCTCGTCCGGGCTCATCCCCCAGCCGTCGTCCGCCACGACGATCTGGCGGGCGCCGCCGTCGCGCAGCTCGATCCGCAGCCGCCGCGCGCCCGCGTCGAGCGCGTTTTCGACCAGCTCCTTCACGACCGACGCCGGACGCTCGACCACCTCGCCCGCGGCGATCTGGTCGACGAGCGTGTCCGGCAGCAGCCGGATCGCGGGGCGAGCGGGCGGGCGGAAGGAGTCGGTGGGGTCGCTGGTCTCCACGTTCCGGGGGCGGTACCACGCGCCGCCGGTCGGCGCCAACGCCCGGGACCTTTCCCCCAAACCGGGGGGAAACTCGCAATTGCATTGACAAGAATCGCGTCCCTCAAATAGTTTTGCCCCGAGTGTGGCAAGGGGGGGTGGTGCCATGGACACGATGCAGACGACCGAGTCGCGGATCTCGGGAACAGGCGCAGGCGAGAACGGCGGAGGGCAACGGCTGGCCGAGCGGCCGGTCGGACGCCGCCGCGAGGACCGGATCGTCGGTGCGAGCCGCGCCACCCAGAATGTGCTCGAGCAGGCGAGCAGCGCCGCGCGCTCGCCCCTCCCCGTCCTGATCTGGGGACCGCCCGGCAGCGGTCGCGAGTTCGTCGCGCGCGCGATCCACGCCTGGGGCCCGCGCGCCGGCGCTCCGTTCGTGACGCTCGCGTGCGGAGCCATCCCCGACGCGCTGCAGGCGCGCGAGATGTTCGGCTGCGCCGACGGCGTCCACGCGCTGCTCCCCGCCGCGCACGACGGACTGCTCGCCCGCGCAGACGCGGGCACCGCCTTCCTCGACGACCTCGACCGCCTGCGACCCGAGCCGCGCGACGCGCTCCGCCGCGCGCTCGCCGAGGGGAGCTTCATGCGAGAGGGCGCCTCGACGAAGGAGCCCGTTCGCGCCCGCGTGATCGCAACCGCGAGCGCACCGCTCGCCGCCGAGCCCTTCGGCGAGCTGCCGCATCACAGGATCGAGCTCCTGCCGCTCGCCGAGCGTCGCGAGGACGTGTTGCCCCTCGCCGCGCACTTCCTGGCCGCATTCTCCGAGGAGCTCCGGACGCCCGCCATCGGCTTCTCGCCGGACGCGCGCGCGTATCTGCTCGCCGAGACCTGGCCCGGCAACGTGCGCGAGCTGCGCGCCCGCGTGCGCGAGGCCGCCCGCCTCTGCGGCGGCGGCGCGATCTCCGCCGAGGCGCTGCTGCTCGCGGCGGAGGACGGCGACATCCCGAGCTTCAAGGACGCGAAGCGCGCCTTCGAGGCGCGCTACGTGATGGGCCTCTTGCGCCGCTGCGGCGGCAACATCTCCCGCGCCGCGCGCCTCGCGAAGAAGGACCGCAAGGACTTCTACGACGTGATCCGGCGCACGGGGGTCGATCCCTCGAACTTCCGGCACGGCTGAGCGCGTCTCTGCCCCGACCTCCGGTCGAGCCACGACGCGCTGGCCGCGAGGCGGCCATCGCCGGTTCGCGCCTGAGCACCACAGGCCGAGCGCGGTAGGATCGGGCGATGCGCGTTGCCGCCGTCCAGATGACCTCGATCGACGATCTCGCCGCGAATCTCGCGGCGGCGAGCGCCCTCGTCGGCGAGGCGGCCGAGCGCGGCGCCGAGCTCGTGGGCCTGCCCGAGAACTTCGCCTTCCTGCGACGCGAGGGCACCGTCGTGCCCTGCGCCCAGGGACTCGACGGCGAGATCGTCGGGACGCTGCGCGCGCTCGCGCGCCGGCACCGCATCTGGATCGTCGGCGGGAGCTTCCCCGAGGCGCTCGCGGACGACGCGCGGATCGCGAACACGAGCGTCCTCGTCTCCGCCGACGGAGAGGTGGTCGCCGTCTACCGCAAGATCCATCTCTTCGACGTCGACCTCCGCGCCCACGGCGGCGCCGAGTACCGCGAGTCCGCGACGATCGCTCCCGGCAAGGAGGTGGTCGTGGGCGACACGCCCTTCGGTCGGGTGGGCCTCTCGGTCTGCTACGACCTTCGCTTCCCGGAGCTCTATCGCGCGCTCTCCGCGCGCGGGGCGGCGTTCCTCTTCGTGCCGAGCGCGTTCACGCCGCAGACGGGGCGCGACCACTGGGAGCCGCTGCTGCGTGCCCGCGCGATCGAGAACCAGGCGTTCGTGGTCGCGCCGGCGCAATGCGGCCGCCACAACGAGAGCCGCTCGAGCCACGGCCGCTCGCTGATCGTCGATCCCTGGGGACTCGTGCTGGCCCAGGCCAACGACCGGCCGGGCGTGATCACCGCGGAGTGCGATCTGGGGGAGCTGGAGCGCGTGCGGGGCGCCCTGCCCGCCCTCTCCCACCGGCGCCTCTGAGGCAACGGTCGGCCTAAAGGGCGCGGGACGACGGACCGATCCGTCCCGCGATGAGCGACCCGTCCCACGAGCAGAGCGCCCCGGCCGGGGCGAGCCCGCGCGCGGAGCTCGTGATCCTGAACGGCGGCTTCGTGGGCATGCGCTACGAGCTCTCGGCGGAGGAGACCCTGATCGGGCGCAGCCCGACCACGGACATCACGCTCCTCGACGAGGGCATCAGCCGCGAGCACGCGATCGTCACCTTCGACGAGGCCGGCGGCGTCCACACGGTCGAGGACCTGCAGTCGACGAACGGCACCAAGGTGAACGGCAAGCGCGTGCGCTCCGCCGCCCTCGCCCACGGCGACCGGATCGAGATCGGTCACACCGTCTTCGAGTTCCGCCAGGGGCGCTGAGCGTCAGCTCGAAATGCGCTTTCGGATCCAGGGGCCGAGGCGCGCCGTGAGGCCGAGGGGCAGCCGCTCCCAGAGCCGCGACAGCTTCTCGAGCACGCGGCTCTCGCCGGGGAGCGACGGCGCGAGCGCCCTGCCGTCCGGCGCGAGACGCGTCCAGGCGAGGGGCCGCTCGAGGGCTCCCCAGCCGCGCTTGAAGTGATGCGTCCCGCTGTCGCGCGGCGAGCGCCCGAAGTCGAGCTCGCGGGCGCCGCGCCCGATCGCCCAGCGGATCGTCTCCCAGTAGATCTGGTTGTTCGGGCAGCGCGCGCGCTCGGCGCGCAGGGTCGAGGCCCACGGCACCGTGACTGCGCCCGCGTAGTCGATCGCGACCAGGCCGCCAACCGGGCGCGCGCCGTCGGCGGTCACGACGAAGCGGAGGCGCTCGCCGAAGCCCCGGGCCATCGCGCGATAGAACGCGACGCCGTGCACCGGCGAGCCGAGGTCGCGCATGTTGACCAGGAAGGGCTCGTAGAACGCCGCGCAGGGGTCGGTGCTCTCGAGCAGCGCCAACCCCGAGCGCTCGGCCTTCCGCGTCTGGTTGCGAACCTTCGCGTCGAGCCCCTTCCACTGCGTGTCGGCGTCCGCGAGCAGCGGCAGGTAGAGGTCGAGGCGATCCGAGAAGGCCTGGGCGCCGAGACCTGGGATCGGCTCGACGAGCCGCAGGTCGAGCGCCGCGGCGCCGCGCTCCCGCGCGAGACGGAGCGCCGCGTCCAGGAGCGCGCGGGTGGCCTCGGGCCCGTCGGCGAGGGGCCCTCCCGTGTCGAGGAACGGCATCGAGACCAGCTCGACGCCGCCCCGGAGCCCGCGCATCCGGACCAGCGGGAGCACGCCCCGGATCCGGCCGGCCTCGTCGCGCGCCACGAGCCCGTGCGGCTCCAGACCGTAGGCTTCGCGCATCACCGCGAGCCACGGCGACGCGTGGGCGAGCGTGGCGCCGCTTCGGGCCTCGACGAATTCGTCCCAGTCGGGGCCCGGAACAGCGAGCCGCTCGATGTGCATCGCGTCAGTATAGGGGCGCGTCGGCTCAGGCTGGCCGGGGGTTCCGCCGAGAGTGTATAGAGGGGATTCGCGCAGCGAACCGATAAGGTTCGCCGCGAGCCAGGAGGGGGACATGAAGATCGAGTTCCGGGCGGCCTCGCGCCGCGTCGCCACGATTGCTGCGCTGGGCTTCGCGCTCGTTTCGATCGCGTGCTCGAGCGCCACGCCTGCTCCGCAGCCCGCGGGGCCGACCGCGTTCACGGGGCCTTACAAGGTGGGACCGCCCGACCAGCTCCTGATCTCGATCCTCCCGGACCCGCAGATCGACCGCGGCGTGATCGTACGCCCCGACGGCAAGATCTCGATCGACCTCGTCGGCGACGTCGACGCCCAGGGCCGCACGCCCGAGGAGATCGCCGCCGACATCCAGGAGCGGATCTCGAAGTACAAGCGCGACGCCACGGTCACGGTCTCGGTCGTGAAGGCCGACAGCATCGCGATCACCGTGCTCGGCGAGGTGCGCGCGCCCAAGGTGTTCCCGCTCCAGCGCGAGACCCGGGTCGTCGAGGCCCTCGGCGAGGTCGGCGGGCCCTCGTTCTTCGCGAGCACGAAGAAGATCCGCGTGGTGCGACCCGCCGAGCCGACCCCGGCCGTGTTCATGGTCAACCTCGAGGACATCACCGACGGCGATCTCAGCACCAACATCCTGCTGAGCGGCGGCGACATCATCTACGTCGAGCCCACGGTCTTCGCGAAGATCGGCTACGCGCTGCAGCAGGTCCTGTTCCCGTTCCAGCAGATCATCGGCGGCGGCGGCGCCATGGCGGCCTTCGCGATGGGCGGAAACGTGGCCGGGGGCGGCATCCGGCCCTAGCGCGCGCGGCGCGGCCCGGACCCGCCTCGGCGGACCCGCCGGGGCGGAAGGCGCGGCCCTGGGCTTCTCCCCGGTTTCGGGGGGGAGCCTCGAAAGGTCGTGACACCACGCCGCAGCGTGGGGGAAGATGCTCGTTGCCGAGCGGGCGTTTCCCTCCCGCGCGCGACACCCAGACGCGCCCGGGGGACACCCACCCACCGGACGCGGTCGTAGCGGTCGAGGTCTGCCTCTCGACCTTTGCTCGGGCGCCACCGGACGGAGCGGATGCGGTACTACCTCCTGAACCTGTACATCCGGCGAGTCGCCTTCGCGGCCGCGCTGGACCTCGGCGCGTTCCTCGTCGCCGCCACCGCGACCTGGTTCCTGATGCAGCCCGCCTTCGCGGCCAGCAGCTACTGGCTCGCCGTCTCCGGCGCCGCGACCGCGAACTTCGTCCTGCTCTACTACACGAACGCCTACGGCCTGACCGTTCTGGGCAGCGGCCGACGCACCCTGGCGACGGTGACGGCCTCCCTCGGCGTCGCGGTCGTCGCGATCCTCGGCCTGCACTTCGCGGTGCGCTTCGAGCAGCCGACCGTCGAGGCGATGGCGAACGTCGCCGGCCTCTACATCCCGCTCCTGCTCGGGGGGCGCCTCGCGTTCCGCGTGCTCTCGTCGCATCCGCGCTTCTCGCGGCGGGTGCTCGTGGTCGGGACCAGCGACCTCGCCCGGGCCCTCGCGGGCGCCGTGCGCGAGCGCCGGAACCTCGGCACCGAGATCGCCGGCTTCCTCTCGGATGACCTCGACGACCAGGGCGCCTGGATCGAGGGCTACCCGGTGCTCGGACAGGTGCACCAGATCGACAAGATCCTGGCGAGCGACCGGATCAGCCGCATCGTCGTGGCCTCGAAGCGCCGCAGCGAGTACTTCCCGGCCGAGGAGCTCCTCGCCGCGAAGCTGACGGGCGTGAAGGTCGAGTCCGGCGTCGCATTCTACGAGCGCGTGACGGGCCGGATCTACCTGCGCGAGCTGCGCGCGAGCTACCTGATCTTCTCCGAGGGCTTCGCGGGCGGTCCCTGGATCGAGATCCCGAAGCGCGCCCTCGACGTCCTGGTCTCCGGCGTCGGGCTCTTGCTCGGCGCGCCGCTGATCGGCCTCGCGGCCCTCGCGATCCGCCTCGACTCCCGCGGGCCGATCTTCTTCGGCCAGCAGCGCGTCGGCCAGGGCGGCCGCACCTACCAGTGCTGGAAGCTGCGCTCGATGAAGCACGGCGCCGAGAGCGAGACGGGCCCCGTCTTCGCGGGCCAGGAGGACGACCGCAAGACGCGCGTGGGCAAGATCCTGCGCATGTCCCGCGTAGACGAGCTGCCGCAGCTCTGGAACGTCTTCGTCGGTGACATGAGCATGGTCGGCCCGCGCCCGGAGCGCCCCGAGTTCGTGGAGACCCTGAGCGAGCGCTACCCCTACTTCCGATTGCGTTGCGCGCTCAAGCCGGGCATCACGGGCTGGGCCCAGATCCGCTACGGCTACGTGAACGACGTGGTCGGCTACGAGGACAAGCTCGCCCTCGACCTCTACTACCTGAAGTACCGCTCGTTCTTCATGGACGTGCTGATCCTCTGGAAGACGCTCAAGACCGTCCTGCTCATGAGCGGGATCTGAGCGGCCGGCGCGGGTTGATTCCCGTCGGGCGTGAACCACACTGGCCCCGTGATCACGAACGTCCTCAGCGTCGACCTGGAGGAGTGGTTCCAGGTCTCGAACCTCGCCGCCGCGGTCGCGCGCGATGGCTGGGACGGGCTGCCCTCGCGCGTCGCCGACGCGACGCACCGGATGCTCGACGACTTCGACGCCCATGGGCAGCGCGCCACGTTCTTCACGCTCGGGTGGGTCGCCGAGCGCCAGCCGAAGCTCGTGCGCGAGATCGCCGACCGCGGACACGAGATCGCATGCCACGGCTACGCACACGACCTCGTGTACGACCTCGGGCCCGAGCGCTTCCGGACCGACCTGCGCCGTGCCCGCGCGGCGATCGAGCAGGCCGCCGGGCGGCGCGTGCACGGCTATCGCGCGCCGAGCTACTCGATCACCCGCGCCTCGCTCTGGGCGTTGCCGATCCTGGTCGAGGAAGGCTTCTCCTACGACTCCTCGATCTTCCCGGTGCATCACCATCGCTACGGGATCCCGGGCTTCGAGCGCGCGCCGCTGCGGCTCACGCTGCCCGGCGGCGGCTCGATCCTCGAGTACCCGCTGACGACGCTGCAGCTCGGGCCGCTCACGCTCCCGATGGCCGGGGGCGCCTACCTGCGTCTCCTCCCGGCGTGGCTCTTCCGCTGGGGCTTCGGGCGTCTCGCGCGCTCCGGCTTCCCCACGGTGCTCTATCTGCATCCCTGGGAGATCGATCCGGGCCAGCCCGTCCTGGGCGTGAGCCGGCGGATCCGGTGGAACCACTATCACAACCTCGACCGCATGCAGGAGCGCCTGGGCGCCCTCCTGACACGCTTCCGCTTCGCACCCATGGGCGAGGTCCTGGCGAGCCTCGAGGCGAGCGGACGCCTCGCCGCAGCGCGCCTGGACGCCGGCCCCGCGGTCCTCGCCCCCGCCTGATCGACCCCCGACGCCGTTGCCGGTCTGTTGCGCGCTTGTTCATGGTTGTTCGTCACCTTTCGCGGGCGGGGGCTACTCTCAGCCGAGCGTGAACGCATCGCCTTCCGGCGGTGACGCAGTGCAGGGGGCGCGTGGCGCCCCGAGGCGGGCCCGGCGACGGCGGGGCCGACGAGGCGGACGAATGGCGGGAGAGACGATGCACGGCGACATGACGGCCCCGGGCCAGCAGCCCGAGGCCGGCGGCGGGGGCTTCCAGGCGGAGGACGTGCTCGAGATCCTCGAGCGCCGGCGTTGGTGGCTCGGCGGCGCGGCGGGCATCGGACTCGCGATCGGGCTCCTGCTCTACCTCTTGCTCCCGGCCCGCTACGAAGCGAGCACCACGATCCTGGTCGAGCCCCAGGAGGTGCCCGAGAGCTACGTCAAGAGCACCGTCACCCTCGACATCGAGCAGCGCCTCAACACGCTTCGCGAGCGCGTGACGAGCTTCGCGAACCTGACGGAGCTGATCGACCGCATCGGCCCCGAGCGCATCGATCCCGACGGCTCCTACACCCGCGAGCAACTGATCGGCTTCATCACCGGGAACCTCGCGGTCGAGAGCGAGGCCAAGTTCGCGGACAAGGCGAACGTCTTCAAGATCTCGTATCAGGGCAAGGATCCCGAGATCGTCGCAGCCGTGACCCGCGAGATCGCGAGCCTCTTCATCACCGAGAACCTGAAGGACCGCGCGCAGCAGGCGAACGCCACCGCCGAGTTCCTCGACCGCGAGCTCGAGCGGCTGCGCACCGAGGTCGCGGCGCAGGAGCAGAGGATCCGCGAGTTCAAGGAGCAGCGGATGGGTTCGCTGCCGACCGAGCTCAACTCGAACTTGAGCGCCCTCGACCGCCTGAACAACGAGCTCGCGTCGAACATCTCGGCCCAGGAGGCCGCGGCCCAGCGCGTGGCCCTGGTGAACACCCAGCTCCGCAGCTCGACCGGCACGGTCATGGGACCCTCGGGCCCGGCGCCCGGCAGTGTCGGCGCGGCGCTCGTGGAAGCGCGGCGCCAGCTCCTCGACTCCCAGCGCATCTACACCGACGAGCATCCGACCGTGAAGCGCTGGAAGGGCGAGGTGGCGCGGCTCGAGGCCGAGGTCCGCCGCGGCGGAGACGGCAGCGCGCGGCCGGTGAACATCGCGGATCCCGCCGCGGGCGCGATGCGCGCCGAGGTCCAGGGCGCGCAGATGGACATCGCCCGGCTGCGCGGCGACGAGACGCGGCTGCGCAAGCAGATCGCCGACCTGCAGGCGCGCGTCGAGCAGACGCCGCGCATGGAGCAGGACCTGCTCACGCTCACGCGCGACTACGACAACCTCGCGAAGACCTACCAGAGCCTGCTCGGCAAGAAGCTCGAGGCCGCGATGGCGCGCAATCTCGAGCAGGCCCAGAAGGGCGAGCGCTTCAAGGTGCTGCACCCGGTGCGCGTCCCGAACGAGCCGGCCTGGCCCGACCTGAAGCTCCTGCTCCCCGGCGGCGCCGGCGTCGCCCTCGCGCTCTGCATCCTCGCGATCGGCATCGCGGAGCTGCGCAATCCGGCCTTCCGCTCCGTGAACCGCCTCACGCGCTCGACCGGTCTCCCCATCGTCGCCTCGATCCCGCGCATCGAGGGCGACCAGATCTACGAGCAGAAGCCGACCGGCGAGGTCGATCCGCGGCTCGTGGTCTTCACCGCGCCCCAGTCCGCGCCCGCCGAGCAGTACCGATCCTTCATCCCCGTGCTGCTCGAGCACGAGGAGCGCCGGGTCGTGCTGGTGACGAGCGCGCAGCGCGGCGACGGCAAGTCGCTCTCCTGCATGAACCTCGCGCTCACCGTCGCCTGCGACCTCGGCCGCCGCGTGCTGCTGATCGACGGCGACCTGCGCCGCCCGACGGCGCACCGGCTGCTGCGGGCGAAGCCGCAGATCGGCCTCACCACCGTGCTCGAGAAGCGGGCGAGCTTCGAGGAAGCGGTGCTCGAGACGCCGATCCCGAATCTCTGGCTGCTGCCCGCCGGGCGGCCGGCGAAGAACCCGCTGGCGCTGCTCACGAGCCCGACCTTCCTCGAGCTGATCCACGAGGCGCGCAGCCAGTACGACGCGATCTTCATCGACTCGCCGCCGCTCCTGCCCGTGGTCGACACGCGCTTCCTGCGCAAGCTCGCCGACCTGGTGCTGTTCGTGGTGCGCGCCGACGCGACGCCGCGCGAGGCCGCCGTGCGCAGCATGCGCGAGCTTCGCAGCGTCGCCGGCATCGTGTTCAACGAGGTGAGCGCCGGCTCCTTCCGCCGCTACTACTACTACGACGCCTACTCCCGCTATGCCTACGGCGACCCGTCCAACGAGCACTCCGGCGGCGAGGACGAGGATGCCGACGAGGCCCAGCCGGGCGACGGAGCGGCGCGTGCCTGAGCCCGAGCTCCTGACGACCGCCCAGGTGCTGGCGCTGCTGCAGATCGGACGGACGAAGCTCTGGGAGCTCGTGCGCCGCGGCGACCTGCCCGCCTACCGGATCGGCGACGGCCGCACCGCACCCCTGCGCTTCCGACGCACCGAGGTGTTGCGCTGGCTCGACCATCACCGCGTGACCCGACCCGAGCCGGTCGGCGCCCTCGAGCCCGCGGCCGACGCCACGCCGGAGTGACCGCCGCCGCCGAGCACGACTGGAGCCACGTCCGCACGGTGCTCCCGCCGCGGCCCCAGCTCGTCGACTTCGCCTTCGGCGGCGCGGCGTGCGGGCTCCTGCTCGCCGCGGCGGAGAGCGCGCTGCTCTGGCTCGACGCCGACGCCTTGCCCCCGCGCCTCGCGTTCCTCGCCGTCGTCGCGGAAGCCCTGCTCGGCGCCGCGCTCGCGACGCTGTTCGGCGTCGGCGTGCGGGCGCTCCGCCGCCGCCCCGCGCACTCGGCGCTCGCCGGCGCCCTGGTCGCGCCGCTCCTCGCCCTGCCCGCACTGGGCGCCTTCGCCGCGGGCCTCGGCTGGCTCGCGAGCGGAGTTGCCCTCGTTCTCGCCTTCGCCGCCGGCGCGCTCGCCGCGCGCACCGGCGCGCGCCTCGAGCGCGCGGGCTTCGCGCTCTCGGCCCCGTTCCTGCTCGCGCCGGCGGCGGCGCTGGTCGCGCTCGCGGAGGCCGGACGCAGCGGCCTCGAGCGCCTGCCTGCCGGGACGCTCGCCCCGTGGCTCCTCGGCTTCGCCGCGGCCCTCGCGCTCGGCTACGGGATCTCGCTCCTCGGTCCGCGCGAGCGCTCGGCGCCAGCGGGCTGGGGCCTCGTGCTCGTGACGAGCGCAGTGCTCGCGGTCCTAGGCGCCGGGCTCCCGATCCTCGTCCCCTTCCTGTCGCTCGATCCCGCGAGCGGGCCGCCCGGGCCCGAGACGCCCGCAAGCGCCCTGCTGCTCGATCTCGGGTCCACGCCGCCCGGGGCGCCGCGCAACGCCGGCATCGACGCCACGCGCCTCGTCGCCCTCGCGAGCGACGGCGTGCGCTACGACGCCGTGATCCCGACCGCCGCCGACGGCGTCGCCGGTGCGCTCCTCGCCGCGGGCGGCGAGCCCGTCCTCGCGTCGCTCGCCGCGCGCGGCTACGCCACTGCCGCGGTGGCGCGCAGCCCCGAGCGCGTGGCCGCCCTCGGCGCCGGCGAGGTCGACGCCGCGCCCGGGCCGGCGGGCCGCCTGCGCGAAGCCGCACCCCGCATGGCCGGCGCTGCGCTGCTGCTCGCGCTTCCGCCGCCCCTCGCGCAGACCTTGCGGATCGACGCCGCGCTTCGCTCCGACGCCGAGCTCGCCGAGGACGCCGCCGGCTGGATCGCGCGCTGGCGCGCGTCGCGCGCGCGTGTTCCGTTCTTCCTCGTGGTCGACTTCGCCGACGCGTCGTGGCCGCCGTCGGACGCTGCGCTCGGGCGCCTCCTCGACCCGCTGCGCGATCTCGACGCGGGGAGGAACACGCTCCTGCTCGCGGGCGCCCGCGACGAGCAGCTCGCGCCGAGCGGCGCCTTCCATCTCGTCGCGGTGCCGCCGGCCGTCGCCACGCTCGCCCCGCGTGGCGTGCGCGTGCTCGGCGGTGTCGAGGCCTCGGCGTTCGCGGAGATCCTGCGCGGCCTGCCCGAAGGCCGCGCCGACCGTGCGCTCGCGCTCCCGGCCGCGAGCGTCGTCCCCGTCGAAGAGAGCGCGCCGTGAGGCGCGCGCCGCGACGCATCGCCCTCGCCCTCGAGTCGAGCGGTCCCGGCGGCGCCGAGAACGTGGTGCTGCGGCTCGCGGCGGGGCTGCGCGCCGCGGGCGACGAGCCGGTCCTGGTGACGATGCGCCCGGGCTGGATGACCGAGCGCGCCGAGGCCGACGGCTTCGAGGTCTGGCTCGCGCCGCAGCCGCCGGGCCTCGCGCCCGGCTGGATCCCCGCCTTCGCCCGGCGCCTGCGCCGCGGCGGGATCGAGTGCCTGCACAGCCACGAGTTCGCGATGAACGTCTACGGCGGCGTCGCTGCGCGCGCGCTCGGGATCCCGAGCGTCGCGACGATCCACGGCCGCAACTGGGCCACGGGGAGCCGCCGCCGCGGCCTCGCCTACCGCGCGCTCCGGCGCCTCGGCATGCGGATCGTGGCGGTCTCCCACGATCTCGCGGCGTTCCTCGCGGCGGGGCTGCCGCTGCCCCTCGAAGCGATCACGGTGGTCCACAACGGCATCCCGCTCCCCACGCCTGCCGCCGAGGCGGAGCGCGCGACCGCGCGCCGCGAGACGCGCGCCGAGCTCGGCGTGCCGGCCGGCGCGCCGCTCCTGCTCGCGGTCGGAAACCTCTATCCGGTGAAGGACCACGCGAGCCTGCTCCGGGCCGCGGCGACGCTACCTGGTGTCCACGTCGCGATCGCCGGGCGCGGGGAAGAGGAGGCCAAGCTGCGCGCGCTCGCCGCCGAGCTCGGCCTCGCGCCTCGCCTCCACCTGCTCGGCCTGCGCGACGACGTGGCGCGGCTCCACGGCGCGGCGGACGTGTTCGTGCAGCCTTCGCGCTCCGAGGGCCTGCCCCTCGCGATCCTCGAAGCCATGGGAGCCGGATTGCCAGTGGTCGCGACCCGCGTCGGCGGTGTCCACGAGGCGGTGCTCGACGGCGAGACGGGGCGACTCGTGCCGCCGGGCGATCCCGACGCCCTCGCCGCCGCGCTGCGGCCGCTCCTCGAAGCGCCGGCGCTCCGAGCCGCGCTCGGCCGCGCCGGTGCGGAGCGCGCCGAGCGCGCGTTCTCGCTGGGCGCGATGACCGATGCCTACCGCGCCCTCTACCGGGGCGAGGCGCCGCCCAGCGCCGCCCGATAGATCGCGGCCACGCGCTCGGCCGCAGCGTCGGCCGTGAACGCCTCCTCGAAGCGCCGCCGCGCCGCCTGCGACGCCGCCGCGCCCGCCGCCGCGTCGCCCACGATGCGCTCGAGCGCGCGCCCCCACGCCGCCGGATCGCGATCCGGGAGCAGCCAGCCGCCGCGCCCGTCGAGCACCTCGGCGACACCGCGGAGCGGCGCCGAGACCACGGGCGTCCCCACCGCGAGGGCCTCCAGCACGCCGATCGGATGGCCCTCGTGGCGGCTCGTCACGAGCAGCGCGCGCCAGCCCGCGAGGCGCTCGGGCGGGCTCGGGTCGAAGCCCGCGAACCGGATGCGCGCCGCGGCGCCGCTCGCGCGCGCCCGCGCCTCGAGGGCCGCCCGCTCGGGCCCGTCGCCCACGATCTCGAGCGCGACGTCGCGCGTCGCCGCCACCGCGTCGATCGCGAGCGCGACGTCCTTCACCGGCACGAGCCGCGCCACCACGCCGACGCACCGCGGGCGCTCCGCCCAGGGCGCGGCGCCCGCCGCGGCGGCGGGCACGTCGATCCCGTTCGGCGACACGAAGACCGGCGTCGCGCCGGCCCGCGGCGTGAGCCACTCCGCGACCTCCGGCGAGACCGCGATCAGCGCCCGCGCCCGACGCCGGGCGAGGCGATCGAGCGCGAGATAGGCGCGCATGCGCAGCGCCGCCGCGCCCGCGAAGGGCTCCGGACGACCGTGCTGCGTCGCGACGAAGGGGCGGCCCGAGAGCGCGGCGAGGAGGTCTTCCTTGTAGCGGTGGGCATGGACGAGATCGGCGCCGCGGACGCGCGCGCGCACCGCGCGCAGGAGCGCGCCGAAGGAGCGTCCCGTCTCGGGCTCGATCGCGACCGCGACCCCCGCGGCTTCGAGGCGCGTCGCGAGCTCGCCCGGGTTCAGGACCAGCGCCGAGACCTCGAGATCGTCGCGCCGCGCGAGCGCGCGCACGAGCGCGAAGGTCGCGGCCTCCGCACCGGCCCAGAGATCCCCCGAGACGAGGTGCACGACACGCACGGACGTCAGCGCGGCAGCCGCTCGAACTCGACGAGCAGGTTGGCGTTGAGGATGCGCCCGACGAGCGGGAGCCTTGCCAGTGCGCGCTCGAGGAGGCCGAAGCCGATCGCGAGCAGGAAGAGCACCGGGCGGTCCACGTGCATCGGGAGCCCCGGGATCTCGCCGCCCCCGACGCGCCGGCAGCCATGGTTGCCGAAGAGCACGTCGAGCCGCGCCACGCTGTTCGCGCGGTAGCGCGTCGGGTAGACGTCCTTCGCGAGCCGCCCTTCGATCTGCGACACGATCCACTCGTGGAAGCGGTGGGGCGTGAGCCGCGCGATCCACGCGAGATAGTGTCGTCCGTTCACGGTGTGCACGAGAATCCGGCCGCCGGACGCGGTCACGCGCGCGAGCTCGGCCACGCTCCGCTCCGGGTCGTCGAGATGCTCGAAGACCATGTTCGAGGTCACGACGTCGAAGCTCGCGTCGCGGAACGGGAGGTGCTGGAGCACCGCGGCGCAGACCGGGCCCGGATCCTCGCGCTCGTGGAGCGCGAGCTCGTCGGCGTCGCAGCCGAAGGGGCGCGTGCCACCCTCGCGCAGCGCCGCGCGCCCATCGTCCCGCCAGCGTGGGAGGCTCCGGCGCCCGCAGCCGGCGTCGAGCCAGCGGCGGCCGCGCGCGAGCGCGACCACGCGGTCCGCGTAGGCGTCCTGCGGGCTGCGCGCGCCGGGGTCGACCGCGTGCACGATGCGCCAGTAGCGGCTCCACGATTCCGCGTCGCTCATCCCCCGTCCCCCCCGCGGACGCCGCGGCGCCCGCACCATACGTCAGCCGCTCGGGTCGCCGCCCTAGCGACCGCGCAGCCAGGTCCGAAGCTCCGCCACGAACGGCCCCGGATCCGAGCGCCGCAGGATCTCGCCCCGCGATCCGTCTCCGAAGCTGCGCAGGAAGTCGCCCACCACGCGCAGCGCGCCGCGGCCCGTGGCCTCGCGCTGCCGGCGGTCGCGCAGCGCGATCAGCAGGTGGTCGAGGTCGCCGAGCGTCCAGCGCGAGCGCACGCCGACGCGGGGCGCGATCGAGGGCAGCGGCTCGCCGCGCTCGAGCGCGACCACGAGCGCCGGGAAGTCCGCGCCCGCGTCGATCGCGAGCTGGAGCGAGCCCCAGAGCCGCGGGTTCACCTCCATGAGCCACGCCCGCCCGTCCGGCGCGCGCCGGTACTCGACCATCGCGACGCCGTGCCAGCCGAGGCGCCGGAGCAGCGCTTCGCTCCAGGCAAGGAGGTCGGGATCGGGCGCGACGGCCTCGCACAGCACGCTGACACCGCCGCTCGGGGGCTTCTCGCGCAGGCGCCGATGAGCGAAGCGCACGCGCGCGGCGCCGCGATCGAACAGCAGGAAGACGCCTGCACCCGTTCCCGGCACCCACTCCTGGAGCAGCGCGCCTGCCGCGAACGCGGCCTCGTCGCGCGCGCGGCGCAAGGCCTCGGCATCGCGCAACACGCGCACCGTCCCGTGGCGCCAGTGTCCGGCCTCGAGCCAGCGCGAGCGGCGTGCCTTCAGCACCACCGGATACGCGAGCCCCGGCGGCAGCGTCTCGAGCGCCGCGGGCGTCTCGAGCAGCACACCGCTCGGCGTCGGGATGCCGCAGGCACGCGCCTCCTCGAGCAGCGCGCCCTTGTCGACGGCGCGCGCGTAGGCCTCGCGCGGCGGCGCCGCCAGCGCGACCCGGCGCTCGAGCCCGAAGGCGAAGGCGGAGCCCAGGGCGACCTCCGTCACCGGCAGGACCAGCGCGCCCGGGAGCGTGCCCGCAATCCGCGCGACCGCATCCGCCCAGGCCTCGGGCTCGCGCTCGGGCGACGGGACGACGTGCAGCGCCGTCGCGAAGCGCGACGCACCGGCGAGCGCACGCGGCCCCGTTGCCAGCACGTGGACGGGCAGCCCGCGCGCACCGAGGGAGCGCACCGCGGCGAGCGCCGGGCGGGTCTCGCCGTCGGTCACGATCACGGGCGCGCCGGCGCCGGCACGTGCGCCGTTGACGGCCGTCGCGTCGCGGCTCAACGTAGGCTCCCGCCGGTCCGCGCCCCGCTCCCGGGAGCGCGCGCGCCGCGACCCGGGGAGGAGACGGCGGCGTGGATCCGCGAAGCCTGCTGCGCCGCGCGCGCGCCGAGCTCGGCGAACGGACGGGTGCCCACGCGCGGGCGCGCCGCGCGCTCGACGGCCATGCGGCGGCGATCCTGATGTATCACCGCATCCTGCCGCGCGCGGAGGCCGCGGCGCGCGACGTAGAGCCGGGCATGGTCGTCACGCCGGAGACCTTCGCACGCCAGCTCGACTGGCTGCAGCAGGGCTTCCGCGTGCTGCCCCTCGCCGACGTCGTCGCGTGTCTCGAGAGCGGCCGGAGCCTCCCGCCCGGCGCCGTCGCGATCACGTTCGACGACGGCTGGCTCGACAACCACGTCCACGCGCTGCCGGCCCTCGCCCGGCGCGGGCTTCCGGCGACGATCTTCCTCGTCACCGCCCGCGTCGGATCGCGCGGCGCCTTCTGGCCCGACGAGGCCTGCCGCCGCTTCGCGCGCGTGCCGCTCGCCGAGCGTGGCGAGCTCGCGCGCGCCCTCGGCCTCGCCCTCGCGGGCAGCGCGCCCGTGGATCTCGTCGCGGCGCTGAAGCCGCTCGACGAGGCCGAGCGCGAGCGCCGCCTCGAGGCCCTCCGCGCGCGCACGCCCGAGCCGCCCGAGACCCCGCGCGAGCTCCTCGACTGGAGCGAGATCGACGAGATGGCGCGTGCGGGCATCGCCTTCGAGTCCCACGGCACGAGCCACGCGATCCTGACGGGTCTCCCGGCCGCGGCCGCCGAGCGCGAGCTGCGCGACGCGCGCGCTGCTCTCGCCGCGCGGGGCCACGGCGCGGGCGGTCTGCTCGCCTACCCCTCCGGCGGCTTCGACACGGCCGTGGCCGGCCTCGCCC
>Ga0105107_10000271_pt1 | contig 31585 bp, 32 predicted proteins | sample PPLLaktember2015_6_FD_79335 | JGI IMG/M metagenome (GOLD analysis project Ga0105107, IMG submission 79335) | Freshwater sediment microbial communities from Prairie Pothole Lake near Jamestown, North Dakota, USA - PPLs Lake P8 Core (1) Depth... | ecosystem: Environmental > Aquatic > Freshwater >...
CGGCTGGCGTTTCCCGTCCGACCAGAACATCGAGGTCGCGCGCAAAGCGGTCGAAACCAATTTCGTACTGCTGTGGGAATTCAATCCGCAGGACGGCCTGCAGCTGACCCATCCGGCCGAGAATGCGCTTCCGATCGACGAGTATCTGCATGTGCTGGGCAAGTACCGGCACCTGGCCCCCGATCAGGTCGCGCATATCGAACGCACCCTGGCGAATAACCTCGCGCGCATCCGGGGATTCGCCGCGAGCGCAGCGCCTGCTCGCAGCTGACGCCGCATACAGCTTTACTGTACGCAGGTACCCTTGACGTTGTAGAGTGCGCTTTTTGCGCGGATGAAAAGCAAATCCGCACGCAATCGGCGATCTTGTAGAAAACCAACCCCAGGGCGTTTTTGCTTTTATCAATAACCGTGTTTTCCATACGGATGCGCTTTTCATCCGTATGGAAAACACGGTTGGCGCGCGGAGCGCGCAATGGTCGTTATTCGTATGGGACGGAATTTACGAGCCCGCGTAAAGTTTGACTGTTCCCGCTTCCCCCTTCACACTTCGCCCATAAAATATGGACGCAAACACTTTCCTGATCCAGGTCCTGAACGGCATTCAGTACGGCCTGCTGCTGTTCCTGGTGGCGAGCGGGCTGACGCTGGTCCTGGGCATCATGGGCATCATCAACCTGGCCCACGGCAGCTTCTACATGGTCGGCGCTTATCTCGCGTTCTCGCTGTCGCAGCATTTCGGCAGCCTGTGGCTGGCGATCGCGGGGGGGGTAGTGATCGCCGTGGCGATCGGCCTCCTGCTCGAATGGCTGCTGATCAGCCGCCTGTACAACCGCGACCACCTGTACCAGGTGCTGCTTACCTACGGCCTGATCCTGATGTTCGAGGAGACGCGCAGCGTCATCTGGGGCGACGACGTGCACGGCGTGGCAATGCCAGGCGTTCTGTCCGCCTCGATCCGGCTGACCGACACGCTCTCGTACCCCGTCTACCGGCTCTGGATGTCGGGCGTGTGCCTGGTGATCGCCGTGGCGATGTACTGGCTGATCCAGCGCACCCGCCTCGGCATGATGATTCGCGCCGGCGCCTCGAACCGCGAGATGGTGCAGTCGCTCGGCATCAACATCCAGCTCCTGTACCGCCTGGTCTTCGCGCTCGGGATCGCGCTCGCGGCGTTCGCCGGGATGATTGCGGCGCCGGTGTCGTCGGTTTTCCCCGGCATGGGCAACCAGGTGCTCATCATCTGCTTCGTCGTGGTCGTGATCGGCGGGATCGGCTCCGTGAAGGGGGCGCTGGTCGGCGCGCTCCTTATCGGACTTGTCGACACCTTCGGCAAGGTGGTCGAGGTGAAGATTGGCGACTTCGCCGTGCTGCCCGAGCTCGCCGGCATGACCGTCTATCTGCTGATGGCGGTCGTCCTGCTCTGGCGGCCCGAGGGCATCTTCGGGAAGCCGCTCCGGTGACCGCCGAGAAGCTCGCCCTCTGGGTCACCCTGGCGGCCGCCGCGGCGCTCCTCGCGCTGCCGCTCGTCGCGGAGAAGTACTACATCCAGCTCTTCACCAAGATCCTCATCATGGCGATCTTCGCCATGAGCCTCGACCTCCTGGTCGGCTACACCGGGCTCGTGAGCCTCGGCCACGCGGCGTTCTTCGGTCTGGGGGCCTACGTTCTGGCGCTGCTCACGCCGCAATACGAGGGCACGAGCCTGTGGACGAGCCTCCCGATCGCGGTGGGCGCGGCCGCCGTCCTTGCGCTGGTGATCGGGGTTTTCGTGCTGCGGACCTCGGGCATCTACTTCATCATGGTGACGCTCGCCTTCGCGCAAATGGTGTTCTTCGTGTTCCACGACACGAAGATCGCCGGCGGGTCGGACGGGATGTACATCTACGTCCGGCCGGTGGCGGAGATCTTCGGCTGGCAGGCGTTCTCGCTCGAGAACGTCAAGCACTTCTACTTCGTGACCCTGGCCCTGTTCGCCGCGGTGTTCTTCGGGCTGCGCGTCATGCTGAAGAGCCCCTTCGGCCGCGTGATCGTCGGCATCCGGGTGAACGAGCACCGCATGCGCTCGCTCGGGTACGCGACGTTCCGCTACAAGCTGGTGTGCTTCGTGATCGCGGGCGCGCTCGCCGGGCTCGCGGGCTACCTGGCCGGCGCGCAGTACGGCAACGTCAATCCCGACATGATCGGCTGGCACCTCTCGGGGTCGGTGCTGATGATGGTCATCCTCGGCGGCATGGGCACGCTCACCGGCCCGATCGTCGGCGCGTTCGCGGTGCTGCTCGCCGAGATCCTGTTCCAGGGGCTCACCAAGCACTGGCAGCTCCTGATGGGCGGGTTCTTCGTGCTGGTCGCGCTGTTCCTTCCCTATGGGCTGGTCGGGCTGGGCGCGCTCGCCGTGCGCAGGAAGGTGCCGCGGGAATGAACGAGATCGCCCTCGAGACCGCCGGGCTGACGCGCCACTTCGGCGGGCTCGCCGCGGTGAACGGCGTGTCGCTCGCCTGCCGCATGGGCAAGGTGCACGCGGTGATCGGGCCGAACGGCGCCGGCAAGACGACGCTCATCAACACGCTGTCCGGAGACCTCCTGCCGAGCGACGGAACAGTCAAGCTGTTCGGGCGCGACGTGACCCGCCTCGGGCCGGAGTCGATCTCGCGGCTCGGCGTCGGGCGGAGCTACCAGAAGACCAACGTGTTCCTGCCCTTCACCGCGTTCGAGAACTGTCGCCTCGCCGCGCAGTCGCGCATGCGCACCTCGATGCGCTTCTTCCGCCCGGCGACTGCGTACCGCGAGGTGGCGGAGGCAGCCGAGCGCGCGCTGGAGGAGGTCGGACTGCAGGACCGCGGCGGAATCCCGGTCGCGGCGCTCTCGCACGGCGAGCAGCGCCAGATCGAGATCGCGATGACGCTGGCGACCCGCCCGAAGGTACTCCTGCTCGACGAGCCGCTCGCCGGGATGGGGGCGGAGGAGTCGGCGCACATCGTGGCGCTGCTGCAGAAGCTCGCGCGCAGCCACGCGATCCTGCTCGTCGAGCACGACATGGACGCCGTGTTCGCGGTGGCCGACACCCTCACGGTGATGGTCAACGGCGCGGTGCTCGCGTCGGGCAAGCCGGCGGAGATCCGCTCGAACCCGGCGGTGCAGGAGGCGTACCTTGGCGTCGAGGAGGCGGCCGCATGAGCGAGACGATCGTCGAGGCGCGCGGCCTGCACACCTACTACGGTTCGAGCCACGTCCTGCACGGCGTGGACTTCGCGGTGCGCGCCGGGGAGACCGTCGGGCTCATGGGCCGCAACGGCATGGGCAAGACGACGCTCCTCAAGAGCGTGCTCGGGCTGGTGAAGCCGCGCGACGGCGCGGTGCGCGTCAAGGGCCAGGAGATGACGCGCGCGGCCCCGCACAGCGTCGCGCTGCAGGGGATCGCGTACGTGCCCGAGGGGCGCGGCATCTTCCCGAACCTGTCGGTGCGCGAGAACCTGGTGATGGCCGCGCGCGCCGGCCTGCACGGCCGGCGCGACTGGACCTTCGAGCGCGTGATGGAGACCTTCCCGCGGCTCGCCGAGCGGCTCGACCACGGCGGCGCGCAGCTCTCCGGCGGCGAGCAGCAGATGCTGACGATCGGCCGCGCGCTGATGACCAATCCGGATCTGCTGATCCTCGACGAAGCGACCGAAGGCCTCGCGCCGCTGATTGCGAAGGAGATCTGGGCGATCGTGCGGCGCATCAAGGAGGCGGGCATCGCGACGGTGATCGTCGACAAGAACTTCAGCGCGGTGTCGGCGATCGCCGATCGCACGGTGATCCTGGTGAAGGGCGCGGTCGCCTACGAGGGCGCGAGCACGGCGCTCCGCGCGCAGCCGGAGCTGCACCAGAAGTACTTGGGCGTCTGACGGCCCCGGCGCCTCAGGCGAGGGCGCGGGTGGCCTGACCGAGACCGAAGAACGCGGCCGCATTCGCGCCGCGGATCTTGCGCTTCGCCGCCTCGCCCAGGGCCGCGGCGCCGTTCACCAGCGCGCCGACGCGCTGCTCGCCGAGCGGAAACGGGTAGTCGGACCCGAGCATCACCCGGTCCTCGCCCATCACCTCGACCAGCAGCCGCAGGGCGCGCTCGTCGAACACCGCCGCGTCGACCGAGAAGCGGTCCATGTATGCCGAGGGCGGCTGCGGGCAGTCCTTGCGCACGATGTCGCGGTGATGCCAGGCGTTCTCCACGCGGCCGAGCAGGAACGCGAAGCTCCCGCCGCCGTGGGCGAAGCAGAGCTTCAGCGACTTCGGCAGGCGCTCGAAGCCGCCGGACAGGATGAGCGACAGGATGCCGAGCTGCGTCTCGGCCGGCATCGCGACGAGCCAGGGCAGCATCCATTGCTTCATCCGGTCGCCGCCCATCATGTCCCACGGGTGAACCAGGACCGGGATGCCCTCGCGCCCGCAGTGCGCGAGAAAGGCGATCAGGCCTGCGTCGTCCAGGTTCTTCGCGCCCATGTGGTTGCCGATCTGCACGCCCAAATGCCCTGCGGCCTTCGCGCGGCTCGCTTCGCGGCACGCCGCGTCGATGTCCTGCAGCGGGACCTGGGCCAGCGCCTTGAGGCGCTGCGGCGCGTGCGCGGCGAACTCGAGCGCGCGGTCGTTCATGCGCTGCGCCCAGGGCGCCGCGCGCTCGACCGGGTACGCGTAGCCGAACATCACCGGGGTGGCGCAGAAAAGCTGCAGGTCGACGCCGTCGCGATCCATCTCCTCGATGCGGCGCGCCGGATCCCACAGCGCGGCGTACACCGGGCGGAAGGGCTGGTCGCCCTGCATGATGTGGCCGGTGCCGTCGGCGTTGGTGCGCAGCCACGGCGCCTTCGCGACGTCGAGCTGCGCGGCTTCCTCTCGCGTGATGCGCGGGAAGAAGTGGGTGTGCATGTCGATCGTGGTCACGTCGACTTCTCCGCTGCCCCCGGTTTCCAGGGGGCGGCGCCGGGATTAGGGGATTGCGAAGGGGGCTGTGGCCCCCTTGCTTCGTTCATCATGCGGCGCGCATCGCGTGCCAGGCCTTGGCGTCGCGGCCGGGGTGGACCGTTCCACATTTCTTGCAGCGCCGCGCCGCCTCGCTCGACGCGTAGAACTGGTCGTAGGCCTTCGGCAGGTCCTCGACGATGCTCGCCAGCTGCACGTCGATGCGGTGGATGAGGGTGGCGCACTTCGCGCAGTACCACTCGAAGCCGTCGATCGCGCCCTGCGGCCGCGTGCGCTCGATGACGAGGCAGAGGCTCCCCGGCTCGGGCCGCTGCGGCGAGTGCCGCATTGCAGGGGGCAGCAGAAAGATGTCGCCCGCCTTGAGGTCGATGCGGGAGAACGCGCCGCGATCCCAGATCAGCAGGTGCGCGTTCCCGCCGAACTGCCAGAAGAACTCCTCGTACGGATCGTCGTGGAAGTCGGTGCGCTCGTTCGGCCCGCCGACCACCGTGACGATGAAGTCGGTGTCCTTCCAGACCTGCTGGTTGCCGACCGGGGGCTTGAGAAGGTGGGCGTGCTCCTCGATCCACCGCTGGAAGTTGAAGGGCAGGGTATAGCGGGGAGGCAGGCTGGGCGCGACCATGGTGCTCAGGATACTCGACGCCCGAACAAGCTCGCAACCGCGTCGTAACCGCGTCGCAACCGCGCGGTTGAGCTCGCCCGGCGAGTGATGCAAGATGGACGCCTCGCCCGTCGAGGAGCCGCGCCGTGATCGAGCTCAAAGACCTCCGCTATGTCCGCCTCGGCACGCGTGACCCCGACGCCGCGGCCGAGTACGCCCAGAAGATCCTCGGGCTCGAGCTCGTGCGCCGCGCGGGCGGCGCGGTGTATCTGCGCGGCGACGACCGCGACCACACGCTCGTCTACGTCAAGGGCGACCCCGCGATGCACGCCACCGGCTGGGAGGTCGCCGACGCGGCCGCGCTCGACGCGGCCGGCGCGGCGCTCCAGGCGCACGGCATCGTGGTGCGGCCCGGCACGCGGCACGAGGCGGAGCTCCGCCACGTTGAGGACTTCCTGAGCTTCGTCGACCCGAGCGGCAACACCCACGACCTCGTGGTGCGACCGCATCACAGCGGGCGGCGCTACTTCGCGGCGCGCGACTGCGGGGTGTGGAGCTTCTCCCACATCGGCTTGCGCACGACCGATGCGGCGCGCGACGAGGCGTTCTGGACGACGGTGCTGAACGCACGCGTGTCCGATCGCATCGGGGCGGCCGCGCTGCTGCGCATCCACGAGGTGCACCACACGATCGCGCTCTTCCCGTCCAGTTACCCCGGCGTGCAGCACGTGAACCACCAGGTGCACGGCGTCGACGACGTGATGCGGGCCTACTATTTCATGCGCGAGCAGGGGGTGCGCATCGTCTTCGGCCCGGGACGGCACCCGACATCGGGCGCGGTGTTCCTCTATTTCGAGGGGCCCGACGGGATGGTCTACGAATACTCGACCGGCGTACGGCTGATCAAGCCGGAAGAGGAGGCGGCCTACCGCCCGCGCCAGTTCCCGTTCGCCGCGTCGTCGTTCTGCATGTGGGGCTCGAAGCCCGACATCCCGGAGTTCCGCTCGAAGGAGGACGGGGCTCTGGCGCCGAAAGCCGCGTGAACGGGTGTCCTAGCGCCGCGGCTCGATCCTGTTCCCGGTGACGCGGACCTTCTGCCCCGGCTGGACCTGCGGGCGCTTCTCGACGGTGACCACACCGGTCGTGCCGTCGTCGTAGAACACGGTGACTTCCCAGAAGTTCGACGCCACCGCTTTCTCGGTGTCGCCACTGATGATCGAGTTGAGCGCCCCCATGAGGGTGTCGCGATTGCTGATGTCGCGCACTTTAGTCTCGCTGATCAGGCCGACGACGCCGTTGCGTGGCTCGGGGTCGGGCGGGGGTGCGGCGGGCTTCTTTTCCGCCTGGCTGCAGGCGGCGAGGAGAATCGCCGCGAGTGCGGCGGCCCTGGCGAACTTGATCATCGGGTGTGGTGTCGGGGAATTCGGTCAGTCGCGAGTCTACCGCGTCAGCCTGGCGCCGCGGATGTTGCGCGCGGCAGCGTGAAGCAATCGGCCGGATCGGCCTGCGGATCGAGGAAGCGCCGCAGCGCGGCGTCGATCGCCAGGCTCTTGGGAAATTCGTTCACGATGGATGGGGTGCGGAAACGCGCGCGATTCTAAGGGAAGTCGTCTCCGGCGCGTATCATCGCGGCTTTGCCCGGTGGAGGCCGCGCCTTGAAGATCATCAAGAACAGCGTTGTGGCGCTGAAGTACGAGGTGTTCGACGGGACGGGCGCGCTCGTCGAGCGCGGCAAGAGCCCCTACTATTACCTGCACGGCGGCTACCAGGGCATCTTCCCGCGCGTCGAGGAGGCGCTCGCCGGGAAGGACGTCGGCGAGAAGGTGCGCGTGCGCCTGGCTCCGGCCGACGCGTTCGGCGCGCGCGATCCGGCGCTGGTGCGCGTCGAGCCGCGCGCGAAGTTCGGCGGCAAGCCCAAGGTCGGGATGCAGATGCGCGGCGAGACGCCGCAGGGCGAGGGCGGCCACCCGATGGCGTTCCGCGTCGTGAAGGTCACCGACACGGAGATCACGCTCGACGGCAACCATCCGCTCGCCGGCGAGGAGATCGAGTTCCGCTGCAGCGTCCTCGAGGTGCGCCCGGCCACGCCCGAGGAGGTGGCGCACGGTCACGCCCACGGGCCGGGCGGGCATCACCATTAAGTCAAAAAAGCGCCTTTCGTTACGCCGCCTTGGCGAGGAGTTCCCTAAGCACGTAAGGCATGATCCCGCCGTGCTTGTAGTAGTCGACCTCGATCGGGGTGTCGATGCGCGACTTGACCCTGACCTCCTGCCGCGTGCCGTTCGCGCGCTTGATCACGAGCGTCAGTTCCTGCTGCGGCCGGATGTCGTCGAGGCCGAGCACGTCGATCGCCTCGTCGCCCTTGAGGCCGAGCGATTCGGCCGAGTCGGTGCCCATGAACTGCAGCGGGAGCACGCCCATGCCGACGAGATTCGAGCGGTGGATGCGCTCGAAGCTGCGGGCGACGACCGCCTTGACGCCCAGGAGCTGCGTCCCCTTCGCGGCCCAGTCGCGCGAGCTGCCGGTGCCGTATTCCTCGCCGCCGAACACCACGGTGGGCGTACCGTCGGCGATGTATTTCATCGCGGCGTCGTAGATCGGCAACTGCTCGCCCTTGTAGAGGGTCAAGCCGCCTTCGACGCGTGATCCGTCGGCACGCACGGGGACCATCAGGTTCTTGATGCGCACGTTCGCGAACGTGCCGCGCATCATGACCTCGTGGTTGCCGCGCCGCGCGCCATAGGAGTTGAAGTCGACGACCGGCACGTCGTGTTCAAGGAGATACACGCCGGCCGGCGAGGTCGGCTTGATCGAACCCGCCGGGCTGATGTGGTCGGTCGTGACCGAGTCGCCGAAGATGCCAAGGATGCGCGCGCCGCTGATGCCCGCCGGCTTGCCGGGCTGCATGCCGAACCCCGCGAAGAATGGCGGCTCGGCGATGTAGGTCGACTTTGGCCAGTCGTAGACCTGGCCCGACGCCGACGCGACCTTCTTCCACATGGGATTGGTGTCGGCGAGGTTGGCGTAGAGCCGGCGGAACGTCGGCGCGTCCATCGCCAGCTTCATCAGCGCGACGACCTCGTCGTGCGAAGGCCAGATGTGGCCGATGAACACCGGCTGGCCGTCCTTGCTCGTGCCGAGCGGCTCGGTGCGGAAGTCCTTGAGCACGGTGCCGGCGATCGCATACGCGACGACGAGCGGCGGCGAAGCGAGGAAGTTCGCGCGGATGTTGGGGTGGATGCGCGCCTCGAAGTTCCGGTTGCCCGAGAGCACTGCCGCGGCGACGAGATCGTTCTTGACGACCGCCTCCTCGATCGGCTCGGCGAGCGGGCCGGCGTTGCCAATGCAGGTGGTGCAGCCGTAGGCGGCGACCGAGAAGCCGAGTTTCTCGAGGTATTGGAGGAGGCCGGCCTTGGTGAGGTACTCGGTCACCACGCGCGAGCCGGGCGCGAGCGAGGTCTTGATGTGCGGCTTGACCTTCAGCCCGAGCTCCACCGCCTTCTTCGCGAGCAGCCCGGCGGCGAGCAGCACCCCCGGGTTCGAGGTGTTCGTGCACGAGGTGATCGCCGCGATCAGCACGTCGCCCGACCCGATGTCGATGCCGTTCGAGGTCTTGAAGCGGCGGTTGAGGTCCTCGGGCTTCTTGGCGAAGCCGTTCTCGGCCACCGGCTTGGAGAAGAGCGCGGTGATCGTGCTCTTGACGCGGTCGAGGTCGATGCGGTCCTGCGGCCGCTTCGGCCCGGCCAGCGACGGCATGACCTTCGAGAGATCGAGCTCGAGCACCTGGCTGTAGTCGATGTCGCCCGCCTGCGGGATGCCGAACAGGCCCTGCGCCTTGAAATAGGCCGCGAACGCATCGATCTCCTCGGTCGTGCGACCCGTGCCGCGGAAGTACTCGAGGGTCTTCTCGTCCACCGGGAAGAAACCCATCGTCGCGCCGTACTCGGGCGCCATGTTCGCGATGGTCGCGCGGTCGGGCAGGGCGAGACTCGCGGTGCCTGCACCGAAGAACTCGACGAACTTCCCGACCACCTTCGCCTTGCGCAGCATCTCGGTGACGGTCAGCACCAGGTCGGTTGCGGTGCACGCCGGGTGCAGACGCCCCTTCAGGTGCACGCCGACCACGTCCGGCGTGAGGAAGTAGACCGGCTGGCCGAGCATGCCGGCCTCGGCCTCGATGCCGCCGACGCCCCAGCCGACCACGCCGATGCCGTTGATCATCGTCGTGTGCGAGTCGGTGCCGACGAGCGTGTCGGGGTAGTAGACGCCTTCGCTCGACTTGTGGACGCCGCGCGCGAGGTACTCGAGGTTGACCTGGTGGACGATGCCGATGCCCGGCGGCACGACCTTGAACGTGTCGAACGCCTGCATGCCCCACTTCATGAACTGGTAGCGCTCCTGGTTGCGCTGGAATTCGAGGGCCATGTTCTGGTCGAGCGCGCTCTTCGTGCCGTAGTGGTCGATCTGGACCGAATGGTCGACGACGAGGTCCACCGGCACGAGGGGCTCGATCACCTTGGGGTTCTTGCCCATCCTGTGCGCCACACCGCGCATCGCCGCGAGGTCGGCGAGCAGGGGCACGCCGGTGAAGTCCTGCAGCACGATGCGGGCGAGCACGAACGGGATCTCGTCGACGCGCGGCGCATTCGGCTTCCAGCCGGCGAGCTGGCGGACGTGCTCCTCGGTGACCTTCTTCCCGTCGCAATTGCGCAGGACCGATTCGAGCACGATGCGGATCGAGACGGGCAGGCGCGAGATCCGGCCCAGGCGCGCCTTCTCGAGCGCGGCGAGCGAGTACAGCTTGCCGGTCTTGCCGCCGGCGAGCTTGAAGTCCTGGAGCGCGTTGAACGTGTTGTGCGGCATCTTCCTTCCTTGCGGTCTTGGGTGCGTAGCGGTTGCGGCGGCCGCGCTATTGGCGCAGCTTCGCGGCCTGCTTGTAGTCGGCGAACTTCATTCGGGCGTAAGCGCCGCTCGCGACGAACTCGCCGAGCAGCATGAACTCTTCGGTGGTGCGGATCTCGCCGTCCACGCGCGTGAGCGGCTTTCCGCTTAGGTCGTAGAACATGATGACGGGTGTGTACTTCACACCCTGTGCGAGCGCGAAGTCCTTCTCGGTCGTGGCCCTGCCGCCGAAATTGCTGATCGGGACCGCGCCTTTGATGTCGACGGCGAGCACCGCGAAGCGTTGGCGGTACCAGTCCTGGACGTCCGGCCGCGAAAGGATGTTCTTCTTCATGCGCTCGCAGTAGGGGCAATCGTCGCGCATGTACATGACGAACGCGGCCTGCTTACCCGCGCGCTTCGCGTCGCCGAGCTCGGCCCGAAGGTCGCCGAGCGTTGGCGTGAAGAAGTGCTGCATCGGATCGCGCGCCGGGCCGGCGCCCTGGGCGCCGGCCAGAGCCGGAAAGAGGAGCAGGGCGACTACGACGAGTCGCCGGGTCGGGCGCATCAGTGTCGGATCCGGTGAACGCACCGCGCGTCACGCGGACGGGCGGCGCCGAGCGGCGCGTATTCTACGCGCCGCTCGCGGAGAGCGTCGGGATGCGGCGCGCGAGCGCGCGCCGCCGGGTTACCGGGTCAAGCGGAGAGCGGGAGGCGCCGGCAGTGGTAGGAGGCGCCGCCGTGCTTCAGCGACATCGCCGGCGCGTTCTGTCCGGGCGGGCTGAGCGGCTTGACGAGGATCGGCTGGCCCTCCGGTGGCTGGACCTGGATCCAGCCGTCCGCGGTTGCGGCGACGTTCGACAGGCCGTACACCTGGCGCGCGAAGCCGTCGACGTCCACGGTCGTCGGGACGATCTTGCCGTCGGCGTAGGCCCCGCCGAACCAGACGATCGGCGGGGTCGTGGTCGGGGCGGCGCCGGGCACGCGGCACTCCCAGGTGCCGACGAGGAGCGCGGTGTCCTGCGCGAGGCCGGCGGCGGGCAGCGCGGCAGCCGCGGCGAAGGCGAGCGTGGCGAGGCGTTTCATCGGGCCCCCTCGGGTGTTCGAGTTATGACACAGGCATGGTAGCGCAACTCGCCGCGGCCGTGGTCAGAAGAAGGCCCGCTCGGCCCGCTCCGGCAGGGGCACGCCCGTGACCTTTGCCCTCTTCAGCACCTCCCAGTAGTACCGGTAGGTGGCCCGGTCGTGCAGCGCCCCGGCGTGCTGGATGGGGCCCCAGTCGGCCGCCTGGGCCGCGGCGAGGATCGCGGCGGCCTCGTCGACCTCGGAGTAGTCGGGCTTCATCGCATCGACGATCGCGCGGATCTGCACCGGGTGGATCGACCACATGCGCAGGAAACCGAACTCGTCGCGCGCGCGCCGTGCGTCTGCCTGCGCCTGGGCACCGCTCGCGAGATCGAGCGTCACGTTGTGCGCGGGGACGATGCCGCTCGCCAGCGCGGCAGCAACGACCTCGCTTTTGGCGCGCACGAGCAGGGCGTGCTCGAACTGGCCGGGGCTGCGCATCGCGGCGGCGGGAATCGCGCCGTGGTGCGCGGACACGAAGTCCATCAGGCCGAAGTCGAGCGCCTGCATCCCCGGGAGCGCGGCGATCTCGTGGACGTCGCGCAGCGCGCCGTGCGTCTCGATCAGCGCGTGGATCGGGATCTGGCGGTGCACGCCGGCCCGGGCGGCCGTCTGCTAGACGTGGAGGATCATCTCGGCAACCTGCGCGGCCGAGGTCGCTTTCGGGAGCGTGAGGTAGGCGAGCACGCTGCCCGCGCCGCGCACCAGGATTTCGACGTCCTCCCTCCAGTGCGGATGGGTGTAGTCGTGGATCCGGGCGCCCGCCATGCGATGGCGGTTGGCGTCCGAGTCGAGCACGGCCACGATCATCGCGGCGTGCTCCCGCTCGCGGCCGGCCGGCGCGCCGTCCTCGCAGTCGCAGGTGAGGTCGAAGATCGGACCGAGCGTGTCCTGGAGCTCGAGCGCCTTGCGAATCAGCTTCTCGCTGCCCGCAAAGTGCTCGCAGGACGGGATGACGGGGAAGGGCTTCTCGCCCTTGAACAGCGCGTCGTTCGGGTGGACGGGCTTGCTCACCCCGGCAGCAGATGTTTCACGCCGTCGCGCTCCTCGAGGAGCTCCTTCAGCGTGTGGTCCATCTTCTGGCGGCTGAACTCGTCGATCTCGAGGCCCTTCACGAGGGTGTACTTGCCGCCGGCGCAGGTGACGGGCATGCCGTACATGATGTCCGCGGGAATGCCGTAGTCGCCGTTCGACGGGATGCCCATCGTGACCCACTTGCCGGCGGTGCCGAGCAGCCAGTCGCGCACGTGGTCGATCGCCGCGTTCGCCGCGGACGCGGCCGAGGACAGCCCGCGCGCCTCGATGATCGCCGCGCCGCGCTTGCCGACCGTCGGGATGAAGGTCTCGCGGTACCAGCCCTGGTCGGGGACGACCTGGGGGGCCGGCTGCCCGGCGATGGTCGCGAAGCGGTAGTCGGGATACATCGTGGGCGAGTGATTGCCCCACACGATCATCTTCTCGATCGCGTCGACCGGCTTCCCGGCCTTGGCGGCGAGCTGGGAAAGCGCGCGGTTGTGGTCGAGGCGCAGCATCGCCGTGAAGCTTTCGCGCGGCAGGCTCGGCGCGCTCTTCATCGCGATGTGGGCGTTGGTGTTGGCGGGGTTCCCGACCACGAGCACCTTAACGTCGCGACTCGCCGCGGCGTCGAGCGCCTTGCCCTGCGCGGTGAAGATCTGCGCGTTGGCCGAGAGGAGATCCTTGCGCTCCATCCCCGGCCCGCGCGGACGCGCGCCGACGAGCAACGCGACCCCGGCGTCCGTGAACGCCGTGTTGGGATCCGCATGCGCGCTCATGCCCGCGAGCAGCGGGAACGCGCAGTCGTCGAGCTCCATCATCACGCCCTTGAGCGCTTTCTGCGCCTTCTCGTCGGGAATCTCGAGCAGTTGCAGGATGACGGGCTGGGCGGCGCCGAGCATCTGGCCGCTGGCGATCCGGAAGAGCAGGCTGTAGCCGATCTGGCCGGCGGCGCCGGTCACGGCCACGCGAACGGGGGCTTTCGCCATCGTAGGACTCCGCGCAGGACTGAGAAGGGGGATCGTGGCCGCGATGTTGCGGCGCAACGAGCCAGTCGAGTTTAGGCGGCGTGCGCGGTAGTGTCAACGCGCATGCCCACGCGAATTCCGCGCGACGCAGCGACGCTGCGATCCCGCCGTTTCGCCGTGCGCGTCGTGTCGCGAGCCGTTTGTGCGGGCCACAAACGGTGGGGTCGGCTGCTATACTCGGCAGGCTTGGAGGATGGCTTGGCGTCCGGGGCGATGACCGATAGGAACGTGCTAGATGCCTGATGCTGCTCTGAAAAAGAAACGACCGCTCTGGTACAACCTCAACCTCCTCAACCTCCCGCTGCCGGGGGTGATCTCCATTTTGCACCGCATCAGCGGCGCGCTGCTGTTCCTTTTTACGGCCTGGCTTCTCTACCTGCTCGATTCGAGCCTGGCGTCCGCCGAGCGCTACGCCGAGATCAAGGCGAGCCTCGCGCACCCGCTCGCGAAACTGGTGTTGCTCGGCCTGCTTTGGGCGTTCCTGCACCACCTGTGCGCAGGAATCCGTTACCTCTTCCTCGACGTCCATAAAGGGGTCGACCTGCCCACTGCGCGCATGACCAGCGGCGTCGTGCTCGCCGTGAGCCTGGCGCTCACCGCGGTGGTGGGAGGATGGCTGCTATGGTGAACCGCGTGGTCGTGGGCGCGCATTACGGCCTGCGCGGCTGGTTGGTGCAGCGGGTGTCCGCCGTGGTGATGGCGTGCTACACCGTGCTGTTCGCGGTCGCCCTAACGGCTGCGCGTCCAGCCGATCACGCCGCCTGGAAGGCCTTCTTCGGCCACGGCTGGATGCGGTTCGCGACGCTGCTGTTCTTCGTGAGCCTGTTCCTGCACGCCTGGGTCGGCATGCGCGACATATTGATGGACTACATCAAGCCGACGGGGCTGCGCCTTGCGCTCGAGGTGCTCGTCATCCTGCTGCTCGTCGGATGCGCCGGCTGGGCGATCCAGATTCTCTGGAGGACCTGAGGCGTGGGGCTCGCGGTCAGGCAGTTCGATGCGGTCGTCGTCGGCGCGGGCGGCGCGGGGCTGCGCGCCTCGCTCCAGCTCGCCGAGGCGGGGCTGAAGGTCGCGGTGCTGAGCAAGGTGTTCCCGACCCGCTCGCACACGGTCGCGGCGCAGGGCGGCATCGGCGCCGCGCTCGGCAACATGGGGCCGGACTCCTGGCAGTGGCACATGTATGACACGATCAAGGGGTCGGACTGGCTCGGCGACCAGGACGCGATCGAGTTCCTGTGCCGCGAGGCGCCCAAGGTCGTGATCGAGCTGGAGCACTTCGGGCTGCCGTTCGACCGCAACGACAACGGCACGATCTACCAGCGGCCGTTCGGCGGCCACATGCAGAATATGGGCGCCGGCCCGGCGGTGCAGCGGTCCTGCTGCGCGGCCGACCGCACCGGCCACGCCATGCTGCACACCCTCTACCAGCGCAATGTGCGGGCGAACACGCAGTTCTTCGTCGAGTGGATGGCGCTCGACCTGATCCGGGACGCGTCCGGCCAGGTCCTCGGCGTCACCGCGCTCGAGATGGAGACCGGCGAGGTCTCGATCCTGCAGGCGCGCGCGACGCTGTTCGCGACGGGCGGGGCGGGACGGATCTTCGCAGCGAGCACGAACGCGTTCATCAATACCGGCGACGGTCTCGGCATGGCGGCGCGCGCTGGCATCCCGCTCGAGGACCTGGAGTTCTACCAGTTCCATCCGACCGGGGTCTACGGCGCGGGGGTGCTCATCACCGAAGCCGTGCGCGGGGAGGGCGGCTACCTGCTCAACAAGGGTGGCGAGCGCTTCATGGAGCGCTACGCGCCGACCGCGAAGGACCTCGCCAGCCGCGATGTCGTGTCGCGCGCGATGGCGACTGAGATCAAGGAAGGACGCGGCGCCGGTCCCGACGCCGATTACCTGCTGCTCAAGCTCGATCATCTCGGGCCCGAGGTGATCGAGAAACGCTTGCCCGGCATCCGCGAGATCGCGAAGAAGTTCGCCAACGTCGACCCGGTGCGCGACCCGATCCCGGTCGTGCCCACCGCGCACTACCAGATGGGCGGCATCCCGACCAACTACCACGGCGAGGTGGTCGTACCCGGTCGGGACGGCCCGAACAATGTCGTGCCGGGTTTCTACGCGGCCGGCGAGTGCGCGTGCGCGTCGGTGCACGGGGCGAACCGGTTGGGCACGAACTCGCTGACCGATCTTGTCGTGTTTGGCAAGGCCTCGGGCGACTCGATGATCCGGTTCCTGCAGGAGAACCCGGGCCACCAGACGCTGCCGGCCGATGCCGCCGAGCGATCGATGGCCCGCCTCGCGCGGCTCGACGGGCAGAAGGGCGGCGAGAGCGTCTACGAGGTCGGCAACGACCTGCGCCGGACGATGCAGGCGCACTGCGGCGTGTTCCGTTTCCCGGATTTGCTCGCGGAGGGCGTCAAGAAGATCCGCGCCGTGTCGGAACGCGTCGCCCGCACGGGCATCGCCGACAAGAGCCAGGTGTTCAATACCGCCCGCGTCGAGGCGCTCGAGCTCGACAACCTGATCGAGGTCGCGCGCGCGACGATGGTCTCGGCCGACGCGCGCAAGGAGTCGCGCGGCGCGCACGACCGCGCCGACTGCCACGACCGGCCCGGCTTCCCCAACGGCCGCGACGACCAGAACTGGCTCAAGCACACGCTCTGGTACAAGGACGGCGACCGGCTCGAGTACAAGCCGGTGAACCTCAAGCCGCTCACGGCGGAGATGATCCCGCCGAAGGCGCGCGCGTATTGACCGACTGACCGATTGACCGATTGACCGATTGACCTGTTGATCAGCGCCCGACGACCCCAGCCATGCACATCCGGATCCTCCGCTACGACCCCGACCGGGACGCGAAGCCCTACTTCAAGGACTACGACGTCGCGCTCGATGCCTCCGACCGCATGCTGCTCGACGCGCTCGTCAAGGTGAAGGCGATGGACGACAGCTTCGCCTTCCGGCGCTCCTGCCGCGAGGGGGTGTGCGGATCGGACGCAATGACGATCAACGGCAAGAATGGTCTCGCTTGCATCACCAAACTCGCCGACCTGAAGGGGCCGGTCGAGCTGCGGCCGCTGCCCGGGCTGCCGGTCATCCGCGACCTGATCGTGGACATGACGCAGTTCTTCAAGCAGTACCACTCGATCCGGCCGTACCTCGTGAACGACGAGCCGCCGCCGGAGAAGGAGCGGCGGCAATCGCCGGAGGATCGCGAGGCGCTCGACGGCCTGTATGAGTGCATCCTGTGCGCGTGCTGCTCGACCGCCTGCCCCTCGTTCTGGTGGAACCCGGACAAGTTCGTCGGCCCGGCCGGCCTGCTGCAGGCCTACCGCTTCATCGCCGACAGCCGCGACCAGGCGACCAACGAGCGGCTCGACAACCTCGAGGACCCGTATCGCCTGTTCCGCTGCCACTCGATCATGAACTGCGTGGACGTCTGCCCGAAGGGGTTGAATCCCACCCGCGCCATCGGCAAGATCAAGGCGCTGATGGTGAAGCGCTCGGTCTAGGGCCGCCGGCAAGGCCGTGCCCGATGGCGATCGCCGCGGCGGACCTGCGGCGGCTGCGCTGGCGCTGCCGGCGCGGGCTGCTCGAGAACGACCTGATGCTCGCGCGGTTTCTCGAGCGGCACGCCGCCGGCCTCGACGAGGCGCGGCTCGCGGCGCTGAATATTCTGCTGGAGTACGGCGACAACGAGCTGTGGGATCTGCTGAGCGGGCGCGCCGAGTGCAATGACGCGCGCCTCGCGCCGGTGGTGGCGATGATCAGGGACGCGTGACGGTGACAGCGCGCGGCGGGATGCCCGCCTCGCGAGCGATGGACGACGAGGAGAGACCCATGCGGCAGAGCGGCAAGGCGATACTGAACTACGGGGACGGCAAGATCGTCGAGTTTCCGGTGCTCGGCGGCACAATCGGGCCGGAGGTTGTCGACATCCGCACGATGTACGGCAAGACCGGGATGTTCACCTACGATCCCGGCTTCCTGTCGACGGCGAGCACGCAGTCGAGCATCACCTACATCGACGGCGACCAGGGTATCCTGCTGTACCGCGGTTATCCCATCGAGCAGCTTGCGGTGAGCTGCGACTTCCTCGAGGTCGCGTACCTCATCGTGTTCGGCGAGCTGCCGAATCGCCAGCAGAAGGACAAGTTCGTGCACACGGTGACCTACCACACCATGGTGCACGACCAGATCGCACGCTTCTTCAACGGCTTCCGGCGCGACGCGCACCCGATGGCGGCGCTCGTGGGCGTGGTCGGCGCGCTGTCGGCCTTTTACCACGACTCGCTCGATATCAACGACCCGCACCAGCGCGAGGTCGCGGCCTATCGCCTCATCGCGAAGATGCCGACGCTGGTCGCGATGGCGTACAAGTACTCGGTGGGTCAGCCGTTCGTGTATCCGAGGAATGAACTGTCCTATTCGGCCAACTTCATGCGCATGATGTTCGGCGTGCCCGCCGAGGAGTACAAGGTCAACTCGGTGCTGGTGCGCGCGCTCGACCGGATCCTGATCCTGCACGCCGAGCACGAGCAGAACGCCTCGACCTCGACGGTGCGGCTCGCCGGCTCGTCGGGCGCCAACCCGTTCGCATGCATCTCCGCGGGGATCGCATGCCTGTGGGGGCCGGCGCACGGCGGCGCGAACGAGGCGGCGCTCACCATGCTCGAGGACCTGCAGAAGCAGGGCGGCGTCGCACGCATCGGCGAGTTCATCGCCCGGGTGAAGGACAAGAACTCCGGCGCGAAGCTCATGGGGTTCGGCCACCGCGTGTACAAGAACTACGATCCGCGCGCCAAGCTGATGCGCGAGACGACCTACGAGGTCCTGGCGGAACTCGGCCTCGCGGACGATCCGCTCTTCAAGCTGGCGATGGCGCTGGAGAAGATCGCGCTCGAGGACGAGTACTTCGTGAGCCGCAAGCTCTATCCGAACGTCGACTTCTACTCGGGCATCGTGCAGCGCGCGCTCGGCATCCCGACCTCGATGTTCACGTGCATCTTCTCGCTCGCGCGCACCGTCGGCTGGATCGCGCAGTGGAACGAGATGATCTCCGATCCCGACCTGAAGATCGGCCGGCCGCGCCAGCTCTACACCGGCGCCGCGCGGCGCGACGTGGTGGCGATCGACCAGCGGTAAACGACCAGCGGTGAACGACCAGCGGTGAACGACCAGCGGTGAACGATCGGAAAGCGCAGCGGCCATGATGAAGGAACTGCTCGGCAACTCGTATCTGTTCGGCGGCAACGCGCCGTTCGTGGAGGAGCTGTACGAGAGCTACCTCAACAATCCGCAGTCGGTGCCGGAGGAGTGGCGCGAGTACTTCGACCGCATGCAGGTGCTGCCCGGCGGCGAGGGGCGCGACGTCGCGCACGCGCCGATCGTGGAGGCGTTCGCGCAGCGCGCCAAGCAGGGCACGCTCCGCCCGGCCGCGGCGCCCGCCGAGCTCGGCGTTGAGCGCAAGCAGGTCTACGTCCAGATGCTCATCAACGCCTACCGGTTCCTCGGCAACCGCTGGGCGGAGCTCGATCCGCTCAAGCGCCAGCCGCGCCCGCCGATCACGGAGCTGGAGCCCACCTACTACGACCTGAGCGAGGCGGACCTCGAGACCGTCTTCAACACCGGCACGCTCGTCGGCCCCGAGCGCGCGACCCTGCGCGAGATCCTGCAGCATCTGCGCGAAACCTATTGCGGCACGATCGGCGCGGAATACATGTACATCTCCGATCCGGCGCAGAAGCGCTGGTTCCAGCAGCGCCTCGAGTCGGTGCGCGGCCGGCCGCAGCTCGCACCCCAGACGCGCCGGCGGCTGCTCGAGCGCGTCACCGCCGCGGAAACGCTCGAGAAGTACCTGCACACCCGCTACGTCGGGCAGAAGCGGTTCTCGCTCGAAGGCGGCGAGACGATCATCGCGATGATGGACGAGCTCGTGCAGCGCGCGGGCGCGCACGGCGTCGAGGAGCTGGTGATCGGCATGGCGCACCGCGGGCGCCTCAACGTCCTCGTCAACACGCTCGGCAAGTCGCCGAAGGACCTGTTCGCGGAGTTCGAAGGCAAAGCGGAGAGCACGAGCACCTCGCTCGGCGACGTGAAGTATCACCTGGGTTTCTCGTCCGACGTCTCGACGCCGGGCGGCCCGGTGCACCTCACGCTCGCGTTCAATCCGTCGCATCTCGAGATTGTGAACCCGGTCGTCGAAGGTTCAGTGCGCGCGCGCCAGCACCGGCGCAAGGATCGCGGGGGCGAGAGGGTGATCTCGGTGCTGCTGCACGGCGACGCGGCGTTCGCGGGGCAGGGCGTGGTGATGGAAACGCTCAACCTGTCGCAGACGCGCGGCTACTCGACCGGCGGCACCGTTCACCTGATCGTCAACAACCAGATCGGCTTCACCACGTCCGATCCGCGCGACGCGCGCTCGAGCCTCTACTGCACCGACGTCGCCAAGATGATCGAGGCGCCGATCTTCCACGTGAACGGCGACGATCCCGAGGCGGCGCTGTTCGTCACCCAGCTCGCGATGGACTTCCGCAAGGAGTTCAAGAAGGACGTGGTGATCGACCTGGTGTGCTTCCGGCGTCTGGGCCACAACGAGCAGGACGAGCCGTTCGTCACCCAGCCGCTGATGTACAAGAAGATCGCCCAGCATCCGGGCGCCCGCAAGCTCTACGCGGACAAGCTCGTGGCGCAGGGGGTCGTTCCGGCCGAGGAGCCCGAGCGGCTGATCCGCGAATACCGCCAGGCGCTCGACGAGGGGCGCCAGACCTCCAGCCCGGTACTGTCCAACTTCCAGCGCAAGTACGCGGTGGACTGGGGGCCGTTTCTCGGCGCAAAGTGGACCGACGCGGCCGACACGTCGGTGCCGCTCAAGGAGCTCGAGCAGCTCGGCGCGCGGCTCACCACCACCCCCGAGGGCTTCAAGCTGCATCCGTCGGTCGAGCGGGTGGTGCAGGCGCGCCGCGAGATGGCGCGCGGTAAGCAGATGCTCGACTGGGGCATGGCGGAGAACCTGGCCTACGCCTCGCTGCTGGTGAGCGGGTACGGCGTGCGGCTCTCCGGGCAGGACTCCGGCCGTGGCACCTTCGCGCATCGCCACGCCGTGTTCCACGATCAGAACCGCGAGAAATGGGACGCCGGCTCCTACATTCCGCTCTCCAACCTGCAGGAGGGCCAGGCCGACTTCGTCGTCATCGACTCGCTGCTCTCCGAGGAGGCGGTGCTCGGCTTCGAGTACGGCTATTCCTGCGCCGAGCCGAACGAGCTCGTGGTCTGGGAAGCGCAGTTCGGCGACTTCGCCAACGGGGCGCAGGTCGTGATCGATCAGTTCATCACCTCGGGCGAGGCGAAGTGGGGCCGGATGTGCGGGCTCGCGCTCTTCCTCCCGCACGGCTACGAAGGGCAGGGGCCGGAGCACTCCTCGGCGCGCCTCGAGCGCTACCTGCAGCTCTGCGCCGAGCACAACGTGCAGGTGTGCGTGCCGACCACGCCGGCGCAGATCTTCCACCTGATCCGCCGGCAGATGGTGCGGCCGTTCCGGAAGCCGCTGATCGTGCTCACGCCGAAGTCTCTGCTGCGCAAGCGCGAGGCGGTCTCGAGCCTGAAGGACCTCGCCAAGGGCGGTTTCCAGACGGTGATCGGCGAGGTCGACGCGCTCGAGTCGAAGGACGTCACGCGCGTCGTCGCGTGCTACGGCAAGGTCTACTACGATCTCCTCGTCGCGCGGCGCGAGCGGCGCATGGACAACGTCGCGATTATCCGCGTGGAGCAGCTGTATCCGTTCCCGCACAAGCAGTTCGCGGCCGAGATGAAGCGCTATGGGAATGCGCACGAGGTGGTGTGGTGCCAGGAGGAGCCGCAGAACCAGGGGGCCTGGTACCAGACCCAGCACTACCTCGTGGAGAACATGCGCGCGGACCAGAAGCTCTTCTTTGCCGGGCGGCTATCCGCGGCGGCGCCCGCGGGCGGATATCTGGCACGCCACAATCAGCGCCAGAAGGCCCTCATCGACCAGGCGCTCGGAAAGCTCAAATGACGTAGCAATTCTCGTGCACGGTCGTCGCGCGAATGCGCGGCGCAGCCTCCGGCGCGTTACGCGCTCGGGTTTTTGCAGTACACCGTCGGGAAGCTCAGCCGACCGCGGTGAAAAACCGAACGGAGAATCCAATGCTGGTCGAAGTGAAGGTGCCGCAGCTGTCGGAGTCGGTTGCCGAAGCGACGCTGCTCACGTGGCACAAGAAGGAAGGTGAGGCCGTCAAGCGCGACGAGAACCTCATCGACATCGAGACCGACAAGGTCGTCCTCGAGCTCCCCGCGCCGGCCGACGGCGTGCTGGTCAAGGTGCTGAAGGGCGATGGCAGCACGGTGGTCGCCGGCGAGGTCATCGCGACGCTCGATACCGAAGCCCGGGCGGCGGCCGGGGCCGCAGCGCCCGCTGCGCCGGCGGGCCGCGCCGCGCCCGCAGCCGTTCCGCCCACGCCCGCACCGCCGCCGGAGGCCGCGCGCCAGGATGCACGGCTCATGCCGGCGGCCCGCAAGCTCGTCGAGGAGCACGCGGTCGACCCGACCCGCCTCACCGGCAGCGGACGAGAGGGGCGCATCACGAAGGCGGACGTGCTCGAGCAGGTGGCGCGAGCGCAGCCGGGCGCACTTGCCGCGGCGCCGGCAGCGGCCGGCGCGGCCGCAACGGCGCGGCCCGCGCTGCCGCAGGCCCCCGCCCCGGTGAGCGTCGACAAGATCCTCGCGGGCCGCCCGGAGCAGCGCGTGCCGATGAGCCGGCTGCGCGCGCGCGTCGCCGAGCGGCTGGTCCAGTCGCAGTCGACCGCTGCGATTCTCACGACCTTCAACGAAGTCAACATGCAGCCGCTGATGGAGCTGCGCAAGAAGTACCAGGAGCGCTTCGAGAAGGAGCACGGCGTGAAGCTCGGCTTCATGTCGTTCTTCGTGAAGGCAGCGGTGCACGCGCTGCGCAAGTTCCCGGTGGTGAATGCGTCGGTGGACGGAAGCGACATCGTCTACCACGGCTATTTCGACATCGGCATTGCGGTCGGTAGCCCGCGCGGCCTCGTCGTGCCGATCCTGCGCGACGCCGACCAGCGCTCGTTCGCCGAGATCGAGAAGAAGATCGCCGAGTTCGGCAAGCGCGCCCAGGACGGCAAGCTCGGCATCGAGGAGCTGACCGGCGGGACGTTCTCGATTTCGAACGGTGGGGTGTTCGGCTCGATGCTGTCGACGCCGATCATCAACCCGCCGCAGAGCGCGATCCTCGGCATCCACGCGACCAAGGATCGGGCAGTGGTGGAGAACGGTCAGATCGTGATCCGGCCGATGAACTACCTCGCCCTGTCCTACGACCACCGCATCATCGACGGCCGCGAGGCGGTGCTCTCGCTGGTCGCGATGAAGGACGCGCTCGAGGATCCGTCGCGATTACTGTTCGACATCTAGAAGGACAACAGCAGCCACAGCGCGCACAGCGGTCACGGAGACCTTCACCTCCGTGGGCCGTCCGTGAGCGCCGCGGCAGAGCTTTCGCGGGGTTCTCATGGCACAAGCATTCGATGTCGTAGTGATCGGCGCCGGCCCGGCCGGCTACATCTCGGCGATCCGCGCGGCCCAGCTCGGTCTTGCGACCGCTTGCGTCGAGGAGTGGCGCAATCCGGCGGGCGAGCCCAAGCTGGGCGGGACCTGCCTCAATGTCGGCTGCATCCCATCGAAGGCCCTGCTCGAGTCGTCCGAGCAGTACGAGCACACGCTGACCGGCCTCGGCGACCACGGCGTCACCGTCACCGGCGCGAAGATGGACGTGGCGAAGATGCTCGCGCGCAAGGAGGCCGTCGTCACGAAGATGACGAAGGGCATCGAGACGCTGTTCCGCAAGAACAAGATCGCCTGGCTGAAGGGCCACGGCAGGTTCGTCGGACGCGCCGGCGCCGGATGGCAGATCGAAGTCGGCGGCGGCGGCGCGTCCGAGGTCGTCGAGGCGCGCGCGGTCGTGATCGCCACGGGGTCAAAGGCGCGGCACCTGCAGGGCGTGCCGGTCGACAACGAGATCGTCTGCGACAACGTTGGCGCGCTGGCGTTCCCCGCGGTTCCGCAGCGGCTCGGCGTGATCGGCGCCGGCGTGATCGGCCTCGAGCTGGGCAGCGTCTGGCGCCGGCTCGGCGCGCAGGTCACGCTGCTCGAGGCGCTGCCGAGCTTCCTCGCCGCCGCGGACGAGAGCGTCGCGAAGGAGGCGTGGAAGCTCTTCACCAAGAAACAGGGGCTCGACATCCGCCTCGGCGTCAAGATCGGCAAGGTCGAGGCGACGAAGAAGGGCGTCAGGGTCGACTACGAGCTCGACGGCAAGGCCGAGAAGCTCGACTGCGACCGGCTCGTCGTCTCGGTAGGGCGCGTTCCGAACACCGACGGCCTCGGCGCCGAGGCGGTGGGCCTGAAGATCGACGCGCGCGGCTTCGTCGAGGTCGACGACCACTGCCGCAGCAACCTGCCGAACGTGTATGCGATCGGCGACGTCGTGCGCGGGCCGATGCTCGCGCACAAGGGCGAGGAAGAGGGCGTGATGGTGGCCGAGCTGATCGCGGGCCAGAAGGCGCACGTCAACCTGGAAACTATTCCCTGGGTGATCTACACCTCGCCCGAGATCGCCTGGGTGGGCAAGACCGAGCAGCAGCTCAAGAGCGACGGCACGCCCTACCGGGTCGGGCAGTTTCCTTTCAGCATCAACGGCCGCGCGCTCGGGCACGGCGACACGAGCGGCTTCGTGAAGATGCTCGCGCACCAGCGCACCGACGAGATCCTCGGCGTGCATATCATCAACACGCACGCCTCCGAGCTCATCGCGGAGGCGGTCGTGGCGATGGAGTTCCGCGCCGCCTCCGAGGACATCGCGCGGATCGTCCACGCACACCCGTCGCTCTCGGAGGTCATGCACGAGGCGGCGCTCGCCGTGGACAAGCGGGCGCTTAACATGTGAGAAGGGAGAAGGCGAAGGCGAGAAGGGTAAACTCTCGCGCACCGGACCCTTCCCCCGCCACCCTTCCCCCTTCCCCTGAATGAGGGACAGCGCTCTCGAGCCCGAGCACCCGGACCACCTGCCCCCGATCGGGGACAGCGTGTTCGACTCCGCGGAGTACACCGAGCCGGCCAAGCGGCTCCGGCTGACGGTCGTCGAGTACTACCAGGAAACGCTGGCGAGGCGCGGCTTCGTCGCGGACGAAGCGCAGTACGCCGCCGTGCAGCGGCTGCAGCACACCTACGAGCAGTGGGTGGACTACAAGTCCCGGCGCAGCAGCGCGCTGCGCCGCATGGTCGTGCGCCCGCCGCTCCCGCGCGGAGCGTACCTCTGGGGCCCGGTGGGGCGGGGCAAGAGCTTCCTGATGGACAGCTTCTACCTGACCGTGCCGCTGGTGCGGAAGCGGCGCGTCCACTTCCACCACTTCATGCGCGACATCCACCGCGAGCTGGAGCGCCTGAAAGGGCGCGAGGACCCGCTCGACGCGGTCGCCTGGCGCGTCGCGAAGCGCTACCGGCTCGTCTGCTTCGACGAGTTCCACGTCAACGACATCGCCGATGCGATGATCCTCGGGCGCCTGCTGCAGCGGACCATGGACCGCGGCGTCGTGTACTGCATGACCTCGAACTACCATCCGGACAGGCTCTACGCCGACGGGCTGCAGCGCGAACGCTTCCTGCCGACGATCGCGCTGCTGAAGGAGCGCCTCGACATCGTTCCGCTGGACGGTCCGGTCGACTACCGGCGCCGCGCGCTCGAGCAGGTCGAGGTCTACCATGCGCCGCTCGGCCCGGAGGCGGAGCGCGCGCTCGAGCGCGCGTTTCGCCAGGTGGCGGACGTGGAAGAGGAGTTCCACGAGCTCGACGTCGAGGGGCGGGTGGTCCCATACCGCAAGCGCGCGGGCGGCGTCGTGTGGTTCGACTTCGACGTGCTGTGCGGCGGGCCGCGCTCCCAGCTCGACTACCTGGACCTCGCGCGCCGCTTCCACACGGTCGTGCTCTCGAACGTGCCGCGGATGACCGCGCGCCAGGCGAACGAGGCGCGGCGCTTCACGCTCCTCGTGGACGTCTTCTACGACGCCAAGGTCAAGCTGATCGTGTCGGCGGACGCCCCGCCCGAGGCGCTGTATGTGGAGGGGACGCTCGCCAACGAGTTCCAGCGCACCGCGAGCCGGCTCGCGGAGATGCAGACGCGCGAGTACCTGATGGAGGCGCGGCGCGGGCCGGGCGCGGGTCCTGCGGCGCTGGTGGGCGACGACGCCGCGACCGTGGCCGCGTCGACGTAAGCGCGGCGTCAGGCGCAAGGGTTATAAGATTGTCTAACGATATGACGGGATACTTCCCCTCATGCTCCCCTACGTCAGGCGCCTGACGGCAATTCTGTCAGGCGCTCTATGGAGGCAATCAAATGGACAAGTTCAAGGTCTACCGGCTCCGCGAGGTCGAGAAGAAGGTCGTCGCGGCGTTCGAGCAGTCGTCGATCGACGAGCTCGACCCGGGCGAGGTGACCGTGCGCGTCGCGTACTCGTGCGTGAACTACAAGGACGCGCTCGCTGCGACCGGTGCGGGGCGCATCATCCGGCGGTTCCCGTGCGTCGGAGGCATCGATCTCTCTGGCACGGTGGTCGACTCGAGCGACCCGCGCTTCAAGAAGGGCGACGCGGTCATCGCCACGAGCTACGACATCGGCGTCGCCCACGACGGCGGCTACGGCGAGTACGCACGGGTCAAGGCGGACTGGGTCGTGCCGATGCCCAAGGGCATGAGCCTCTTCGAGGCGATGGCGCTCGGTACCGCGGGGTTCACGGCGGGCCTCGCCGTGGCGCGCATGGAGCACGAGGGCTTGCGGCCGGGCGCGGGACCGGTCGCGGTGACCGGTGCCACCGGCGGCGTGGGCTCGATTGCGGTCGACATCCTCGCCGGCCTCGGGCACCACGTCGTGGCGATCACCGGCAAGGCGCACGAGGTCGAGTACCTGAAAGGCATCGGCGCGAAGGACGTGACGCTGCGCTCGAGCCTGGACCTCGCGAAGATCAAGCCGCTCGACAAGACGATGTGGGCGGGGGCGGTCGACAACCTCGGCGGCGAGATCCTCGCGTGGCTCGCCAGCACGATGCAGATCGGCGCGCCGCTCGCGTCGGTGGGCCTCGCCGCGAGCATGAGCCTGAATACCACGGTCGCGCCGTTCATCCTGCGCGGCGTAAGCCTGCTCGGCGTCGACTCGGTCAACTGCCCGATGGCGCAGCGCCAGCAGGTCTGGCAGCGGCTCGCGAGCGACATGCGGCCGCGGCACCTGGCGCAGCTCACGCGCACCATTCCGTTCGACGATCTGCCGAAGGCGTTCGACGCTTTTTTCAACGCAAAGGTGCGGGGCAGGGTAGTCGTTGACATGGCGGCGTGAGGCGGCGCGAGACCGTCCGGCCCGAACGACACGAGAAGCCGGGAGCACGAGACTCGAGGAAAGTGCAAGGAGGAATCATGGCTGGCGAGACATACCGGGCATTTCACGCGCGCTCCCTCGCGGAGCGCGACGCGTTCTGGAGCGAGCAGGCGAGGCTCGTCGACTGGCACAAGCCCTTCGGGAAGGTTCTGGACTACTCGCGCCCGCCGTTCGCGAAGTGGTTCGTCGGCGGCGAGACCAACCTGTGCCACAACGCCATCGACCGGCACCTCGCGGCGCGCGGCGACCAGCCGGCGCTCGTCTGGATCTCGACCGAGGTCGACAAGACCGTGGTCTACACTTACCGGGAGCTCCACGCGGAGGTCAATCGCGCCGCGGCGATGATGCAGTCGCTCGGCGTGAAGCGTGGCGACCGGGTGCTGATCTACATGCCGATGATCGCGGAGGCGGCGTTCGCGATGCTTGCGTGCGCGCGCATTGGCGCGATCCACTCGGTCGTGTTCGGCGGCTTCGCGGCTCACAGCCTCGCCTCGCGCATCGACGACGCGCGGCCGCGGCTCATCGTCTCCTCGGACGGCGGCATGCGGGCCGGCAAGGCGGTGCACTACAAGCCGCTGCTCGACGAGGCGATCGCGCTGGCCCAATCCAAGCCCGAGAAGGTGCTCCTCGTGCGCCGCGGCGTCGACCCGACCGCGCAGCTCGTCGCCGGTCGCGACGTCGACTGGGCAGAGCTGCGGGCCAAGCACCTCGACGCGAAGGTGCCGATCACCTGGCTGGAGTCGAGCGAGCCGTCGTACATCCTCTACACGTCGGGCACGACCGGCAAGCCGAAGGGCGTGCAGCGCGACACCGGCGGTTACACCGTCGCCCTCGCGGCGTCGATGAAGCACATCTACTGCGGCAACGCCGGCGAGACCATGTTCACCACCAGCGACATCGGCTGGGTGGTGGGCCACTCCTACATCATCTACGGCCCGCTGATCGCGGGCATGACGACGATCATGTACGAAGGCACGCCGATCCGTCCCGATGCCGGGATCTGGTGGAAGATCGTGCAGGACTACAAGGCGACGGTGATGTTCTCGGCGCCGACCGCGATCCGCGTGCTGAAGAAGCAGGATCCGGCGTTCCTCGCCAAGTACGACCTGTCGAGTCTGAGGTATCTGTTCCTCGCCGGCGAGCCGCTCGACGAGCCGACCCACGTCTGGATCTCCGAGGCGCTGGGCAAGCCGGTGATCGATCACTACTGGCAGACCGAGACCGGCTGGCCGATCCTCACCGCGGCGCCCGGGGTGGAGTTGACCCCGAACAAGTTCGGCAGCCCGTCGTTCGCGGCGTACGGCTACGACCTGCAGCTTCTGCGCGAGACCGACGCGTCCGCGTGCGGTCCCGGCGAGAAGGGCGTGGTGGCGATCGTCCCGCCGCTTCCCCCGGGCGTGATGACGACGGTATGGGGCGACGACGAGCGCTTCGTCAGCACCTACTTCTCGACGTTCAAGACGAAGCAGGTGTACTCGACCTTCGACTGGGGCATCCGCGACAAGGACGGCTACTACTTCATCCTCGGGCGGACCGACGACGTGATCAACGTGGCCGGCCACCGGCTCGGCACCCGAGAGATCGAGGAGGCCGTGTCCGCGCACCCGAACGTCGCCGAGGTGGCAGTGGTCGGGGTGGCCGACCAGTTGAAAGGCCAGATGCCGCTCTGCTTCGCCGTCGTCAAGGACGCCGGCAAGGTGGCGACGCCCGAGCAGCGTGCGGCGCAGGAGAAGGAGGTCATGCAGACCGTCGACCGCCTGCTCGGCGCGATCGCGCGTCCGTCGCGCGTCCACTTCGTGTCCGCGCTCCCGAAGACGCGCTCCGGCAAGCTGCTGCGCCGCTCGATCCAGGCCCTCGCCGAGGGACGGGATCCGGGTGACCTGACGACCATCGAGGACCCGACCGCGCTCGAGCAGATCCGCGCAGCAATCGGGGGCAAGTGATGCGCACCCGGCCCGCACTGACCCTCGCGGACGTGAAGAAGATCGCCGCCGCCGCAGAAGCGGAGGCGATCCGGCACAACTGGATTGTCGCGATCGCCATCGTCGACGACGGCGGCCACCTGCTCGGCTTCGAGCGGATGGACGGCGCGACGCCCGCCAACGCCCAGATCGCGGTCGAGAAGGCCCGTACCGCTGCGGTGTCCCGCCGGCCGAGCGGAGCCTGGGAGCAGCGCGTGAAGGACGGGCGCCTCGCCATGCTGAAGATGCCGGTCTTGCCGGTGCAGGGTGGCGTACCGATCAAGGTCGACGGCGAATGCGTCGGCGCGGTCGGCGTCTCGGGGGTCCAGTCGCACGAGGACGAGCAGATCGCGCAGGCCGGCATCGACGCGGTCCTGAAGGAGTGAGGCATGAAGGGTCCCGGACTCGTATGCCTCGCGCTGGCGCTGGCGCTTGTGGCCGGCTGCACGAGCGATCCCCGTTACAAGCAGGGACTCGAGTGGGTTCAGTGGAACGAGGAGCAGAAAATGCGCCTGGAGGCGGAAGGGTTTCCCCAGTACACCGGTGGGGGCGAGCGCTGAGGTCCATGCTGCGCGGAGGGCGCATCCGGCGACGGATCGACCGCGTATGGAATAGCCGGTGCGGGACGCCTGTTGACCGGTTGCCGCGCCGCGCACCGCCTTAATCAGGAGCCCAGAGATGAAACACCGCTCGTTCTTGAACCTGGATCTCAGGACCGTCATGGCAATCGTCACCCTCAGTGTTCTCAGCGGCTGTGCGTCGGACCCGCGCTACAAGGAGGGCATTGCGTGGGTGCAATGGCAGGAGGCCGAGCGGCAGCGGCTCCAGGCCGCCGGCTTCCCGCAGTACAACCTCGACTGAGTAGCCCGACACCCGTACCCCTGGAGGGCCAATTCGATGAACTCCCTCAAGAAACTCGTAATCCTGGCCCTTCTCGCCGCTGGACTCGCCGGGTGCGCCTCCGATCCTCGCTACAAGCAGGGTCTCGAGTGGGTCCAGTGGAATGAGCAGGAGAAGAAGCGCCTCAACGACGCCGGCTTCCCGCAGTACAATTTTCACTGAGGCCACCACGCGGTTGCCGCAGAGGCGTTAATGGCGTTCCGATTCCGTAAGCTCGTGATCGCGCTCCCGCTCGCGAGCGCGAGCCGCAGCACTGGCTGCGTGCGCGTCTGGCTCGAGTGGGGGCCAGGCGGCAAAATGGATCATGGAGAACGAGGCCGAGAAGAAGCGGCTGAACGACGCCGGCTTTCCGCAATACGTCGGTCCCGCCTGAAGCGCCGCCCGCCCCGCCCGGCAGGTCCGGCGGCCGGTGGGCGATTTCCACCCGTAGCGGTGAGCCGCAGCATTGGGCTGTCCGGCTCGTTCGCGTAAAATCCGCGCCTCGATTGGTGCGGGACGCGAGGCAATGGCGCGGAAGAAGCAGGCGAAGTCGAACGGCCAGGGTGGGAAGCTCAACGGCCACTCCATCCGGAAGGCGAACGGCAGCGGGACGCCGTACGTCGTCAGACGATCGAAGATCCACGGGCGCGGCGTCTTCGCCGCACGCACCATCCCGAAAGGCACGCGCATCGTCGAGTATCGCGGCCGGCGCATCTCGTACGAGCTCGCCACGGAGCTGTATCCCGACGAGGGCGGCGGGCCGACGCACACTTTCCTGTTCGAGCTCGACAACGACATGGTGATCGACGCCGGGCAGCGCGGCAACGCGGCCCGATGGATCAACCATTCCTGCAAGCCGAACTGCGAGGCCGTCGACGAGGACGGACGGATCTACATCGAGGCGATCCGCACGATCCGGCCGGGCGAGGAGCTCGGCTACGACTACAACATCACGCTCGAAGACCCCCATACGCTGCAGGAGAAGAAGCGCTGGCCGTGCCTGTGCGGCGCGCGGGCCTGCCGCGGCACGCTGCTCGGCCGGAAGCGCTGAGCTGGCCGCGATGCGCTACCCGTTCGCGTTGCGCAAGGTCTTCGTCGCCGTCGAGGAGATCCTCCTCGAGCAGGGACGCGCGTCAGGCCCACCGGTCCGCAAGGTCGCGGCGGCGGCGGTGATCGGCAACCCGTTCGCGGGCGCATACGGCGAGGACCTCGCGGAGATGATGGGCTGGGGCACGGCGCTCGCCGAGCTGATCGCCGGCCGCGCGCTCGCGGCGCTCGGCGGCGAGCCGCCGCAGAGCTTCGGCAAGGGTTGCCTCGTCGGGGTGAACGGCGCGCCCGAGCACGGCATCGCGCTCATCACCAACGCGTTCGGCGATGCGTTCCGCGGCCTGGTCGGCGGCAAGGCGTGGGTGCCTTCGAACGTGAAGCGCGGCCCGCTCGGCGCGACGATCGACATCCCGATCGCGCACAAGGACGCGCTCTACGTCCGGGACAACTATGACACCATGGAAGTGACCGTGCCCGACGCGCCGTTCCCGGACGAGATTGCCGTGATCTGCGTCATGGCGACGCGCGGGCGGATGAACGCACGCTTGGGCGGACTGAAGGCGGCCGACGCCAAGGGCCTCGACGGCCTGCGATAGCGGCGCTGCGAAGATGATCCACACGCCCCCGACCGAAC
>Ga0105107_10000272_pt1 | contig 31579 bp, 29 predicted proteins | sample PPLLaktember2015_6_FD_79335 | JGI IMG/M metagenome (GOLD analysis project Ga0105107, IMG submission 79335) | Freshwater sediment microbial communities from Prairie Pothole Lake near Jamestown, North Dakota, USA - PPLs Lake P8 Core (1) Depth... | ecosystem: Environmental > Aquatic > Freshwater >...
AGAACGCGCGAGCTCAGCCCGCGCTTCCGCCTCTGAACCAGCTCAGCAGCGTCTTGCGCGAGCGCGGATGGATGAAGGGGAGCGTCACCACCACGAGGATCGCGCCCGAGGCGAGCAGCGCGCGCTCGCCCTCGAGCAGCGAGCTGCCGAACCAGGAGAAGAGTCCCGCCCGCAGCATCGCGCCGGCGCCGACCGAGGCAAGGAAGGTGACGAGGCCCATGCCGGCGAGGGCGGCGGCGAGCTGCACCGGCGTCTGCGGTCCGACCGGGTACGCGGAAACCACCGCGAGCGTCGCAGCGCCGCGCCACGAGCGCGCCGCGCGCAGCGCACCTGCGAAGCGCGGGGGGACGCGCGCGCGGAGGGCCTCGGCGCCGGCGAGCTGGACCATCAGGAACTGGAGCAGGCCCATCAGCGTGAGGCCGAGGGCGCCGTACAGCGTGCCCATCGTCACCCCGAAGATGGCGCCGCCCATGGTGAGGAGCAGCGCGGACGGGATCAGCAGCACGAAGCGCAGCGAGAGCGCCGCGACGAACAGCACGGGCGCCAGCGGCCCCAGCGCTTCGACCTGCTCGCGCAGGCGCTCGGGGTCGAGCTCCAGCCCGAGCCGGCTGCGCAGGACCAGGCCGCCGGCGACCGCGAGCGCGACCACGGCGGCGGCCACCAGCTTGGCGCGGCGATTCACGCTCGGTCGACCCCTTTCATTGGGGACCCAACATAGCTGGAGCGCCGACCGGGGCCGCCGGGAGGCCCCGAGGGGGACAAGTTGGCTTGCGTTTTGTTGTTCCCCCGGCCCGGCACAGGGAGTAGGCTGGGGACACCCGCAAGGGAACTTTCTCTGGCTACGAATGCGACTGGTATGCGAAATCAGGGCTGAGGGGAAGGCCGTGATCGAGCACCGCGAGCTGCCGCGCGAGAAGATCGTCGCCGAGGCGATGCAGATGGTCTGCGACGAGGGCAGCGCCGGCGTCACCATCCGCACCCTCGCCCGCCGGCTCGGCCTCGCGCCCGCCACGATCTACAGCCACTTCCGCAACAAGGAAGAGCTGCTCCGGCAGGTGGCGGCCCAGGGATTCGATCAGCTCGTCGAGGCGACGCGCGGCCCGGCGGCGCTCCCCGACGTGCAGCAGGCGATGGCGGAGGGCGGGCGCCGCTATCTCGATTTCGCGCTGGCCCACCCGGCGCTCTACCGGCTGATGTTCGACGAGATCGACTTCACCAAGCACCGCGGCGATCCGACGGTGCTCGGCGTCGGCCGCGCGCTGTTCGAGCTGTACCGCGACCTCTACGCGCGCGGCGTCGCCACCGGCGCGATCCGCGCCATCGACCCCGAGCTGCAGGCGCTGATCTCGTGGTCCGCGATCCACGGCTTTGCGATGCTGGCGCTGGCCGGCCGCCTGCCGCCGCCGCGCATGCCGAGCGCGGATCGCGACGCGATTCGCGACGCCTTCATCGGTTTCATGGGCGAGGCGTTGCGCCCCTGAAGGCCTTTCCGAGGGGCCCGCGCCGCGGCGCCCAACTCCGCTCGCAGGCCCCGTTTTTTCTCAACGATTTCAGCTAGTTACGATTTCGCTCCGACGGAGCGTCGCGCCCCGCGGCGGGGGGCGCTTCTGCTATCGTGGCTCGTCGGGTGGGACGAGACGAAATCGAGCCATGAGGGACAACGACCGATACTGGGATTGCCTCGATCAGGCGATGGAAGCGTCTCACGGCGGCCGCACCGAAGAGGCGCTCGCCTGGCTCGACGAGGCGCTGAAGGCCCACCCGAACGGCGCCGAGGCCCACAACGGCCGCGGCGAGATCCTGTGGGACGCGGGGCGCGTCGACGAGGCGCTCTACGAGCTCGAGCTGGCCACGATGGCCGACCCGAAGTTCATGACCGCGCACCTGAACCGCAGCGAGCTCTTGATCGAAGAGCTCGGCGAGTACGAGCAGGCGCTGCAGCTCTGCGACGACCTGCTCTCCGGCCGGCCCGAGCTGCCGCGGCCCGACCGCGGCACCGAGGCCGAGATCCACTACCTGAAGGCGAAGGCGCTCTTCTACCTCGACGACCTCGAGGGCTCGCTGTTCCTGGTGCGGCGCGCCGCGAAGGTCGCGCCCGACGTCGCGGTGTACCGCGCCTTCGAGGGACAGATCCTGTTCGAGCTGGCGCGCTTCGACGAGGCGCGCCGCGCGCTCGAGCAGGCGGCGCTGATGGACGCCGAGTCGGCGCACGCCGTCTACCACCTGGCGCTGGTGCTCGAGCGGCTCGGCGACGAGGAGGAGTCGCTGCGCGCCTTCCGCCGCGCGAACGCCCTCGACCCCGAGCACTACGCCCTGCCCCAGCGCGTCGACGACGCCGTGTTCGAGCGCGCCTCGGCCGAGGCGCTGGCGAACCTGCCGCGCTCGATCCGCGAGGCCGTCGAGAACGTGCCGCTGCTGATCCGCGACCTGCCCGAGGAGGACCTGCTGGAGGACGAGAACGTGTCCCCCACCCTGCTCGGCATCTTCATCGGCGTGCCGCGCACCGAGGCGGCGCTGACCGAGCAGGCGCGCGACGTGAACCGCGTGATCCTCTTCAAGAAGAACCTGGAGAAGGTCTGCCGCACCCGCGCCGAGCTGGTCGAGCAGATCCAGACCACGCTGCAACACGAGATCGGCCACTACCTGGGCCTCGACGACGACGACCTCGAGCGCATCGGCCTGGCCTGACGCCGCGGCCGTGCCGGCCCTCCTCGACACGCTGCGCTCCCTGCTCGGCCCGGACGCGGTGCTGGCGCGGCCCGAGGAGCTGCTCGTCTACGAGGTCGATGGGCTGACGCTCGCCCCGCACCGGCCCGACGCCGTGGTGCTGCCGCGCACCACCGCGGACGTGATCGGCGTGGTGCGCGCCTGCCGCGACGCGGGCGTGCCCTTCGTGCCGCGCGGCGCCGGCACCGGCCTCTCGGGCGGCGCGGTGGCCGCCGAGGGCGGCGTGGTGATCGAGTGCTCGCGCATGGACCGCATCCTCGAGGTCCACCCCGAGGACCGCTACGCCGTGGTGCAGCCCGGCGTCGTGAATGCCGACCTCTCGCGCGCCGTGGCCGGAGCGGGGCTCTTCTACGCGCCCGATCCGTCGAGCCAGCTCGCCTGCACGATCGGCGGCAACGTGGCCGAGAACTCGGGCGGGCCGCACACGCTGAAGTACGGCACCACCACCAACCACGTGCTCGGCCTCGAGCTGGTGCTCGCCGACGGCGAAGTGCTCGAGCTCGGCGGGCCGACCGGCTTCGCGCCGGAGCTCGACCTGGTGGGCGCGGTCGTGGGGAGCGAGGGCACCCTCGGCGTGGTCACCCGGGTCTGCGTGCGGCTCGAGCCGCTGCCCGAGGCGGTCGAGACGCTGCTGGCGATCTTCCCGGACGTGGTGTCTTCCTGCCGCGCGGTGACCGCGATCATCCGCGCCGGCCTCGTGCCGGCAGCGCTCGAGATCGTCGACCAGCGCACGATCCGCGCCGTCGAGGCGAGCGTCTACGCCGCGGGTCTGCCGACCGACGCCGGCGCCGTGCTGCTGGTCGAGCTCGACGGCGTGGCCCCAGCCGTCGCGCGCCAGGCCGAGCGCGTGCGCGCGCTCGCGGCGCAGGCGGGCGCGACGCGGGTCGAGACGGCGCGCGACGACGCCGAGCGCCAGCGCTTCTGGCGGGCGCGGAAGGGCGCGTTCGGCGCGATGGGCCGGCTGGCGCCGGACCTCTACGTGCACGACGCCGTCGTGCCGCGCAGCAAGCTGCCCGAGATCCTGGAGCGCGTCTGCGAGATCTGCGACCGCCACCGGCTGCGCCTCTCGAACGTGTTCCACGCCGGGGACGGCAACCTGCACCCGAACATCAGCTTCGACCGGCGCGACCCCGACGAGCTGGCGCGCGTGGTGCGCGCCGGCGAGGAGATCCTGCGCACCTGCGTCGAGGCGGGCGGCGCCATCAGCGGAGAGCACGGCATCGGGCTGGAGAAGCGCGACTACATGCCGCTGCTCTTCTCTCCCGAGGACCTCGAGGCGATGGCCCGGCTGCGCGCGGCCTTCGATCCCGAGCGCCGCAGCAACCCCGGCAAGCTGTTCCCGTCGACACGCTTCTGCGTCGAGGCGAACCCCAAGGCGCGCGGCTACGACCGCGTGCCGCTCGGGTGAGCGCGCCGGAGCGCTTCGAGGGGCGCTCGCTCGGCGAGCGGCTGGCGCCGGCGAGCCCGCGCGAGCTGGCCGACGCGCTCGGCGCGCTCGCGGGGCGCGGCGGCGCCGCGCTGGTGCGCGGCGGGGGCAGCCGCCTCGGCTTCGGCAACGCGCTCGCGCGCGACGCCTCGGTGCTCGAAACGGGCGGGCTCGGGCGGCTCGTCGAGCTCGACGCCGACGAGGGCGTGCTGCTGGCGGAGGCGGGGGCGCGCCTCGACGCCCTGCGCCGCGCGGCGGCGGCCGCCGGCTGGGAGCTGCCGCTCGACCCGCCCGGCGCGGAGTCCACCGTCGGCGGCGCGCTCGCCTCGGCCGCCGCGGGTCCGTGCTTCGCGCAGCCGCGCGACGTCGTGCTCGGCCTCGAGGTCGCGCTCGTCTCCGGAGCGCTGGTCCGCTGCGGCGGGCGCGTGGTGAAGAACGTGTCCGGCTACGACCTCGCCAAGCTCTTCACGGGCTCCTTCGGTGCGCTCGGCGTGCTGGCGTCGGCCTGGCTGCGGCTCCGGCCGCTGCCGGAGACGCGGGCGCTGCTGGTGGCGGCGCCGCCGGTCGATGCGGCGCTGATCCTCGAGGCGTCGCGCCGTCCGGCGGTGCGCGCCGCGCTGGCGCTCGACGCCGGCTTCGACGCGGGCGGCGGCGCGCGCCTGCTGCTCGAGCTCGCCGGCGACGAGCCGGCGGTGGCCGCCGAGCGCGCCTGGCTGGAGGCGAAGCTCGCGGCCGAGGCCGCGGATCCGGCGGACCTGGATGCGGCGCGCGAGGCGCTGGGCTGGGGCGCGGCGGACGGCACCCTCTCGCTCCGCGTCGCGGTGCTGCCCTCCGCGGTGGCGTCCGCGGCGGCGGCGCTGCGCGCCGCGGGCGCCGTGCTCGCGACGGAGCCCGCGCGCGGGCTGCTCCACGCCCGCGCGGCGCTCGCGCTGCCGAATGACGCGGCGCCGATCCTGGCGGCCGCCCGCGAGGCCGCCGCGCGCGGCCGCGGGAGCTGGCGCGTGCTGGCCGCGCCCCTCGCGGTGAAGCGCGGGATCGACGTCTTCGGCGAGCCCGGGCCGCGGCTCGCGCTGCTGCGCCGGCTGAAAGCGCAGTACGATCCGACGTGCGTGCTGAACCCGGGCCGCTTCGCGGGGAAGCTGTGAGCGCCGAGGTCCCCGGCGCCGCGCCGCTCGCCGGCCTGTACGAGGGCACGCTCGACTGCGTGCACTGCGGCCTGTGCCTGTCCTCCTGCCCCACGTACCGCGCGACGGGACGCGAGACGTCGTCGCCGCGCGGGCGCGTGTACCTGATGCGCGGCGTTGCGGAGGGCCGCCTCCCGCTCGAGTCCCTCGTCGAGGAGGCCTGGCTCTGCCTCGGCTGCCGCGCCTGCGAGACGGCGTGCCCCTCCGGCGTGGCCTACGGCCGGCTGATCGAGGAGACCCGCGCCGAGGTCGAGCGCGCGGGGCTGCGTCGCGGGCTCGCCCGGCGCATCGAGTCGTTCGCGCTGCGGCGCGTGGTGCCGCGCCCGGGCGCGCTGCGCGCGGTGGTGACCTTGCTCGGTGTCGTCCAGCGTCTACGCCTCGACCGCCTCGCTCTGCCGCTGCTCCCGCGCGCGCTGCGCGAGGTCCACGCGCTCGCGCCCGCGGTGCCGCGGCGCGCCGCGCGCCGCCGGCTGCCCGGGCTCGTGGCCGGGACGCCTCCGCTGCGCGGGCGCGTCGCGCTGTTCGAGGGCTGCCTGATGCCCGAGCTGTTCGGGGCCGTGAACGCGGCCACCGCCCGGGTGCTGGCGCGCGAGGGCTTCGACGTCGTGGTGCCCCGCGGCCAGGGCTGCTGCGGCGCCCTCCAGGCCCACGCCGGCGACGCGAGCTTCGCCCGCGAGCTCGCCGCGACGAACGTGGCGGCCTTCGAAGGGGGCGCGTTCGACGCGCTGATCTCGAACTCCGCGGGCTGCGGAGCGGCGCTCCGCGAGTACGGGCACTGGCTCGGCGACGCCGGCCGGGGGCTGGCGGGCCGGGTGCGCGACGTCTGCGAGTTCCTCGACGCGGTGGGGCTGCGCGCCCCACTCGGCCCCATCGCCGGGAGGCTCTGCTACGACGATCCTTGCCACCTGGTGCACGGCCAGCGCGTCGAGGCGGCGCCCCGGCGGCTGTTGACTCGCATTCCGGAGCTCCGGCTGGTGCCCCACAGGGATGCGAGCGCCTGCTGCGGCGCCGCGGGGATCTACAACCTCACCCACCGACAGATGTCGCGGGAGGTGTTGGCGCGCAAGCTGGATGCGCTGGCCGAGGCCGACCCCGACTGGATCGCGACCGGCAACCCGGGCTGCCTGATGCAGCTCGCCGCCGGCGCCCGGGAGCGCCCGCTGCGGGCCGCGGTGCTGCACCCGGTGGAGCTGCTCGATCGCGCCCAGGCAGCGGCCGTCGGTGCCTTCCCCTAAGGGGAAAGGCACGCCGAAGTCCTCGATCTTTCTGCCCCATTTCCGGCTCGCCCGGGTGTAGACTAGCCCGACGTGCAAGTGCGGTTGCTGGGGTGCGGCGTGCGACCCGTTCCCCCTGGTCCGCCCGAGGTCGAGAGGTTCCTCATGCCCTTTTCTCGCCATGCTCTGATCGCCCCCCTCGCGCTGGTGGCCGCGCTCGCCATCGGCGCGCCGTGCGGGACGAGCAACCACGAGGCCGTCGGCTACCAGGAGTTCACGAGCCCGCAGGGCAACCCGATCGTGCTGTCGGCCAACGGCAGCACGCTCTACGTGGCGAACACGACCAGCAACACGGTGAGCGTCATCAACACCAACAACCTCTCGAGCGGCGCCCAGGTGGCGGTCGGCGTCGAGCCGGTGAGCCTCGCGCTGAAGCCGGACGGCACGCAGCTCTGGGTGTCCAACCACGTCTCCGACTCGGTGAGCGTGGTCGACGTGAACCCGGCGAGCCCCACTTACCTTACGGTCGTTCAAACGGTGCAAGACATCGTGAACGGGGTCTCCCAGTTCGACGAGCCGGTGGGCGTCGCGTTCGCCAGCAACAGCAAGGCCTACGTCGCGCTCTCCTCGCGCAACGACATCGCGATCGTCAACACCAGCACCTACAAGGTGACCGGTCGCATCCACATCACCGCCCAGGACCCGCGCGCGATCACGGTCCGGAACGGCAAGCTCTACGTGGCGGCCTTCGAGTCCTCGAACCAGACCGAGCTCTCGGTCTGCCCCGAGGACCCCCCGGGCCCCTCCGGCTCGCAGTGCACGCTCGACGTCGACGACATCGTGACCTTCGTGATTACCAGCCCCAACATCCCGGGCGAGCCCACCGAGATCGTGGCGGATCCCGACGTGCCGGATCGGGACCTGTTCGTGTTCAACACCAGCAACGAGTCCCAGTACGGCGTCGTCAGCGGTGTGGGCACGCTGCTCTACAACCTGGCGGTGGACGGCAGCGACCGCGTGTTCGTGACGGGCACCGACGCCCGGAACGCCGAGAACGGCCTGTTCGGCGAGAACCTGATCGACCTCGAAAACCGCATGTTCCTGAACCAGGTGGTCCGGGTGAACTGCGCGGGCGCCGGCTGCGGGACCCCCACCGACTTCGAGCTCGAGCCGCTGCCCCCCGGCCAGCCGCCGCTCGGCGAGGCGCTCGCGACGCCCTACGGCATCGCCATCAGCGCCGACGACTCGACCATCGTCGCGACGGCGATGGGCACGAGCCGCCTGTTCACGATGGACCCCGACACCGGCGACGTGATCGGCATCCTGAACCTCAACGCCGGCGTTCCCGCCGACTTCGGTCAGCAGATCCCGAAGGGCGTGGCGCTCAAGTCCGACGGCCTCGGCGCTCCCGAGACCGCCTACGTGCTCAACACCTACGAGAACACCGTCTCGGTGGTCGACGTCTCGAACCCGGCGGCGATGGTGCACCTGCAGAAGATTCCCGTGGGCAAGGACCCCACGCCGCCCGAGGTGCGCCGCGGGCGCATCGCCTTCGCCAACGCCTTCGCCTCCGACACCGGAACGTTCTCCTGCGAGAGCTGCCATCCCGACGCGCACACCGACCAGCTCGTCTGGCGCATCGGCGGGGCCTGCTTCTTTGGCGACTGCACCGGCGACGACGAGGTGCGCACCACCATGCCGACGAAGGGCCTGCGCAACACGCTCCCGCTCCACTGGGACGGCACGCTCGGCGACCCCTTCGGCGGCAACAACGGCGCCGTGGGCCCCGGTGGCGCCGGCGGCACCGACTGCGTGCTGGGCGACGCGGACGGCGATCACGATTGCTTCGTCGACCTCGTCGGGGAGAGCCTCTCGGGCGTCATGTGCAACCAGTCCGGCGGCTGCGCGACGGGCCCGTCGGGGGATCCCGGCCGGCTGACCGTCCAGGAGCGCGACGACATGGCGCGCTTCCTCGCCGTCAGCGTGTACGCGCCGCCCCGCTCGCGCGCGCTCAACGACGACGTCAGCAACCTCGCCACCGACGGCTTCGAGGACTTCTTCGTCGACTCCTCGCTCGGCTCCTTCGGCGGGGACGCGGGCGACATCCTCGGCGTGCTGACCTGCGCCGACATGAACTCGGGCTGCCACGCGCTCCCGCTCGGCGCGGACGACAACTCGTCGACCCTGGCGGGCTTCGACGCGCCGACCATGCGGGGCATGACGGACCGCTTCGTGCACTTCTCGCTCGGCATCACCACGGCCGAGGAGACGATGCTGTTCGGCTCCACGGCGCAGAGCATCAACATCCAGGGCCTGCCGCTGAACTACCCCGGGCCCCCCAACGCGAAGTTCACCTGGAACCCGGCCAACGGCTACGAGGAGGAGGCGAGCTTCCAGTCGGCCTTCGTGATCTTCCAGCCCGTCTACGGCTCGGGCGCCGAGCCGATGTTCCAGATGTTCGAGGAGGCCAGCACCGGCTACTCCGGCGCGCTGGCGCGGCAGGTGCAGCTCAACCAGACCACCGCCGCGGCGGGCACCAACCTGACCGCCACCCTCGCGGTGCTGAACCCGCTCCAGACGGCGGATGCCCGGGGCTCGGTGAACCTGCGCGGGACCGGCGTCCGGAACGGGGCGCTGATCACGCTCAGCTACCGCGCCGGGACGAACGACTATCGGAACGGGAACGACAGCGTGATCCTGAGCCAGGCTCAGCTCGTGGCCGAGGCGCAGGCGGGCACGCTGAACCTGATGATGACCGCCGCGCTGTCCAGCAACTTCGGCAAGAACGACTACCGGCAGCCGCTCCTCTCGATCACCAACCTCGGCGACTCCGGCGGCACCAACCCGGACATTCCGTTCCTGCCGGCCGACGACCCGATGCAGCTCGTCGGCATCGACGTGCGCAGCGACGCGACGATCTTCATCGACGGCGCGCCGGTGGCGGGCACGATCGGCTGCGTGGGCGGGAGCTTCACCCCGTACTGCAGCAGCCAGGTCGTCTCGGTGGATCTCGCCAACGCCAGCATCGGGAGCGGGCTGCACTTCCTGCAGGTCCAGAACCCGAAGTCGGCGCTGAGCGTCGAGCTGCCGGTCTGCGGAGGCACGCTCAACAGCTGTCGCTGATCCAGCGGAGGGCTGGACCATCACCGAGGAGACGATCCTCCGGCGCGGGAGCACGCTGGTGAGGCGCCTGCGGCTCGAGCCGGGCGAGGCGACCGCCTGGCACCGGGACCCTCACCACCGCGTGTCGGTGGTCGTGCGCGGCGATGCGCTCTCGATCGAGTACCGCGACGGGAGCCCGAGCGTGGCGGTGCCGCTGGCGCCCGGCGAGGCCGGCTGGGACGAGCCGGAGGAGCGGGTGCACCGCGGCGTCAACACCGGCACGCAGCCCTATGAGGAAGTGACCGTGTTCTTCCTCGCGGCGCCGGGCGCCGCGCCTCAGCTCGCCGAGCCGGAGGCCTGAGCGCGGGCCGAGGCCAGCCACGCCTCCGCTTCGTCGAGGCTCCGGAACACCTGCACGGCTTCGAAGGCGCGCTCGGCGTAGACCGCGAACTGGCGGCTCACGCCGTAGACCGAGTCGCTGCTGGCGACGAGGGCGCAGGCGCCCCAGCGGAGCTTCGGGGCCAACCGCCCCAGCTCGCCCACGATCGCGCGGAGCTGACCGGTCTGGGGCAGGCCGAGGGTGCGGCGCAGATCCACGAGCATGTCGAGGCGCCCCGGCGCGGCGGGGTTTGCGCCCAGCGCCTGCAGTACGTCGAGCGTCTCGGCGAGGGTTACCTCGTCGACGACACGCAGCCGGACGATCCCGGCAGCCGGGTCGATCTCGTAGGAAATGGGCATGGAGGGCTGGGGCGGGGGCGCGCGCCGCACCTTAGGGGTTTCGCGGGGACTTGGCGAGCCCGCCCCGCGGAGCCGCAGCCGCCTGCCTCGCGAACGCCTCCGCCTCCGACATCACGCGAAGGGTGTTCTCTCCGAGAATCTTCCGGACGTCCTCTTCGCCGTAGCCGCGCGCGAGCAGCCCGGCCGTCAGGTTCGGGAAGCCCGCCACGTCGTCCAGCCCGACGGGCATGAAGGGCGCGCCGTCGAAGTCCGAGCCGAGCCCCACGTGGTCCACGCCGGCGACGCGCGTCACGTGGTCGACGTGGTCCAACACCAGCTCGAGGGGGACCGCGGAGGGCCACAGGTTCGACACGGCGTCGCGGGCAATCTTCAGGTTGCTGGCCTTCCGCGGGTCCACGAACAGGCCCGTGAAGCTCACCATCACCACGCCGCCGCTGCGCGCCACGGCGCGCAGCATGTCGTCGGTCATGTTGCGCGGCCGGTCGACGAGCGCTCGCGCAGAGGAGTGAGAGGCGATCAGCGGCGCGCGGGCGACCTCGACGGTGTCCCAGAACGTCTCGTCGGAGACGTGCGAGACGTCGACCAGGATCCCGAGCCGGTTCAGCTCGCGCACCACCTCGCGCCCGAAGTCGGTCAGGCCGCCGTGCCGCGGCGCGTCGGTCGAGGAGTCGGCCCAGTCGTTCGTGTTGCTCCAGGTGAGGGTCAGGTAGCGCACGCCGCGCGCGTGGAACTCCTTCAGGTTGGCGAGGTCGCTCTCGATGGCGTGGCCGCCTTCGAGGCCGAGCAGCGCAGACGTCTTCCCCGCGGCGGCGATGCGCCGCACGTCGGCCGCGGTCGTGGCGAGCTCGAGCGAGTCGGCATGCCGGCGCAGCTGCTCGTCGAGCGCGTCGATCATGGCCAGGGCGCGCCGCTTGCTCGCGCCCGGCTCGCCGGCGTAGCTCGAATGGGCGAAGATCGAGAAGAACAGCGCGTCGACGCCTCCCGCCCGCAGCCGCGCCAGGTCCGTGTGGGTGCGCAGCTCGCTTCCCGACGGGGTCGGCAGCGCCCAGCCGAGCACCCACTGGAGCCGGGCGTCGCGCTTGCCCGGGTCGGCGCCGTCCATGCCGAGGTCGAAGCCGTAGTCGAGGATCCAGGACGTCACGTCGTTGTGCCCGTCCACCACGATCGCCTCGCGATGCAGCGCGGCGGCGCGCTCGGCGGGGACGGGGTCGGCGAGTGCCGGGAGCCCCATGAGGGCGGTCGACGCCGCGAACAGCCGGGAGATCCGCACTACCTGGTCCGGAGCAGCTGGAACAGCAGGCTCGCCCACATCACCGCCAGCACGATGCCGCTCGCGAGGTACACCGTGAAGCGGAGCTGCACGTCGTTGGAGGTCAGGTGGACGTAGCTGTGCGCGTAGCGCAGGGCCACGTAGAGCCACGCGAGGCCCACCAGCCAGTAGCTCACGTGGTGGGTCACGTAGGTCATCAGCACGCCGACGTAGAAGAGCACCGGCACCTCGAAGAGGTTGCTGAAGTGCCGCGCGACCACCTTCAGGGCGTCGGGCTCGTCCCCCTGGTAGGCCCGGTAGTAGCCGATCGGAACCTGCTGGCTGCGCACCGCCGCGAAGCGCAGCGAGCGCAGGCGGTTCAGCACGATCGCGACCAGCAGGAACATCGCGAAGACGGGGTACAGGATCAGGTTCGGCGCGAGCTCCGCGTGGGTCTCCGGCACGGGCGGCCTCCTCGGGGCGCAGCGCAGCCTACCACGCCCGAGGGCGCGTCAGGGACGTGGATCCGGCAGCGGCTCCTCCGCGTCCTTTCCGATCACGGTCGTCCAGCGGCGCACGCGCCAGCGCGTGACGAGGCCGTGGAGGACGTACGGGTCCGCCGCGGCGAAGGCTTCCGCAGCGGCGGGCGACGCCCCGCGGAACAGCAGCACGCCGCAATCCGCGGGCTCCGCCAGCGCGCCGCCCAGCACCAGATCGCCGCGCTCCACGGCCGCCCGGGCGTGGGCGAGGTGGGCGGAGCGCAGGGGGGCGCGGCGCTCGACGTAGTCGCCGACGTAGTCGTAGAAGAGGAGGAAGTGCATGGCGGCCCCCCGCTCATTCGTACAGGAAAGCGTCCGGCGTCGGCTTCGGCATGCGGATGCGGGGGAAGGCGCCGAGGCTCATGTCCTCGAGGGAGCCCTGCACGACCAGCTCGACCGGGAGGATGGACTCGCGCTTGCGGACCAGGCCATAGCGTTCGCGCAGCCCGCGGAAAGCGTAGCTCGAGCGCGACTCTGCGTTCGGCTTCTCGTCGTCGGCGAGGCCGAGACGGGTTCGCTCGAAGAAGAGGTCGCGGTCGGCGTCGTACTCGATCGGATAGTCGGAGTCGACGCGGGCGTTGTGGAGCGACGCTTCCTCCAGCATGGCGACGGCGCGCTGCATGCGCTCGGAGGAGACCTGCTCGCGGCGCCGCACGGCTTCGTCGCGGGGGTCGCCGCTCTCGGGCAGGTAGGAGATCTCGATTTCGCGGCTGCCGAGCAGGGCGATGCCGTCGGGGTGGAGCTCGCCGTTGCGCTTGTTGCCGTCGGTGAGCTCGCCGCGCAGCGCCAGCCCGCTCGGGCCGACCACGGCCGGGTTCTCCTGGATGAAGCCGCGGGAGATCCGGATGTGCTGGGGGGTGGCTTCGCGCAGGGTGCGGCGCAGCTCACCGACGGCCTCGCGCGCCGCGGGGGTGCCTTCGTACTCGCGGCCGACGCGGCGGAGCAGCGCGGCGCGGGTAGGGAGGTCCGGCGCACGGAGCGCGAACTCGAGGAACTGGTCGGCGGCCTCGACGCGCAGGCGCGCGACCAGGCCGTCCTCCGGATGAGGCGCAGCCTCGGCAATGGCCAGGGCCGCGACGGCGTTGCCGCGATCTTCGTGGTAGTCGACCAGCCAGGAACGCACCTCCTCGGCGCGCTCGCCCTCGGGGCTCCGCTCCAGGTAGCGCTCCGCGAAGACCGCCGGCGAGCGGCGGCCCTCGCGCAGGAACGGAACGCGCACGAGGCGAGAGGGCAGCCCGGTCACGAGGCCGATGACGCCGGGAATCTCGAGCAGCCACTCGATGGGACGCGCCACGCGGGGCCGGTCGAGGGCGCCGTCGGCGAGCGGGCCGAGCAGCACCCAGCGCGTCTTGTCGGCGAGATCGGCGCGGCGCGCGCGCTTCCAGAATCGGTAGGGGTTCTCCTGCGGGCTCTCGGCCAGCGCGCGGGCGTGACGGGCCATCGCGGCGTCGTCGTCGCCGGCGAGCTCGTCGAGGGCGTCCTCCGTGCCTTCTTCGTCGCCACGCTCGCCGTCCGTCAGGGCGAGGGCGAAGCGCGCCTCGTCGCGGGCGGGGCCTTCGCCGTCGGCGAGCGGCGCCGCGACGGCCTCGATCGCGGGCGCCTCTCCTCGGGGTGCGCGCAGCAGCGCCACGGCCAGCGCGCGCGTCTCCGGCGTCTCCGAGCCCTCGCTCAGCTCCGCGCCCTCGCTGCGCGTGAGGCGCGCGCGCTCGGCGGCGGTCTCGCGCTCGGCCTCCGCGAGCAGCTCGCGGGCGCGCCCGTCCTCGCTGGCGTAGCGCACCGCGCGCTCGGCGAAGGCGAGGCCGAGCCGCGCGTCGCCCTCGCCGAGGGCCTTCTCGGCGGCGTGCACGGTGCGGTCGCGCTGGGTGCGGTACCAGCGCGCTTGCGCCTCCTCGATGCGGGCGATCACCGCGGGCGTCTCGGGCGCCTCGGGGTGCTGCTCGACGAACTGCTTCCAGAGCCGGAGCGCCTGGCGCTCCGGCAGCGAGATCGCGTCGTCGGTGCGCTCGGCCACCGCCACGTTCACGAGCGCCTGGGTGAGGCGGTAGGCGAGCAGGATGGTGTTGGAGAAGCTGCGGCCCGCCGCCTCGGCGATGGCGTTGAAGTAGCGGCCGAAGCGCACCGTGCGCGCGTCGCGCAGGCGCGCCTCGGCGAGGGCCAGCGGGTCGTCGGCCACCTCCTGGGAAATCCGCGCGCGGAGCTCCGCGGGAAGGTCGCCGCGCTCGAGCAGATACGCGGACAGCGCGCGGTAGAGGCCCGGGTCCGCGACCAGGGCGTGGCGCGCATCGAGCGCGTAGGGCAGCGCGCCCGAGGGGTCTTCGCCGCCGGCGGCGCGCTCGCCATCGAGCGCGACCACGCGCTCGATGGCGGCGTCGACGGCCTCCGGCCGGCTGGCGAGCAGCGCGCGGCCGAGGTCGCGGAGCGCGATGTCGACGTCGTCCGGCACGTAGGCGCCCATCGACGGCAGCGGCTGCAGGGCCTCGCGCGGGGCGGCGGCCTGCCCCACGCAGCCGGCGCCGACCAGCAGCGCGGCCAGCAGGAGCGCGGCGCGGCTACTGGCTGAAGCGGTCACGGTCCACCCTCAGCGTGAAGGCGAGGAACGCCTCCAGGCGGCGCGAAGCTTCGAGGCGCTCGGTCGCGCCGTCCTGGTTGGCGACCGCCTCGTAGAGCCGCGTCGCCGAGCTCGCCAGCTCCTCGAAGGCGGGCGGGTCGAAGCGCAGGCTCTCGGGCGGGTGCCGCTCGACGTAGGCGCTGGCGAGGGCGGCGTAGAGGTCGGCGAGCGACAGCAGGTGGCGGTTCGCGAGCTTGCTGTCGCGATGGTCGAGGATCACCTGCTGCCAGGCCGCCACCGCGCGCACGTCGCCGTCGGCGCGCTGGCGGCGCGTGTCCGAGAGCCAGCGCGCGCGCGCGACGTCGGCGCGCTCGATCTCCTCGCGGATCACGAACGCGTAGTGCTGCGCGCCGGCCTCGGCGCGCAGGGCCTCGAGCAGCGCGATGCGGCGGTCGAGGGCGGCTTCGACGTCCGCGTCGGCGGCTCCGGGGGCCGCTGCGGAGCCCGACTCGCCCTCGGCGTCGGGGCCCAGGGAGACCGCCTCGGCCAGCGCCTCGCAGAGCGCCGCGGCGCGCAGCGCCTCGGCGCGCAGCTCGGTCTCGCGCTCGGCGGCTTCGTGGTAGTGCTGCGCGGCGAGGTCGAAGGCGCGGAGGCGCTCGAGGGCGCGTCCCTTGGCGAAGGCGATCGTGCCGTCGAGGTGGCCGGCGCGCAGCGCGTCCGCGTAGGCGCGCCCGAGGTTCTCGAGGCGGATCAGCGATGCGCGGTAGACGTTGCGCCCGGTGAAGTCGCGCGCCGGCTCGAAGCGGTAGGTGTCGTCGGGGACGTGGCGGCGCAGCACCGCCACGACCTCGAGCACGCTCTCGGCGGGGCGGTAGCGCGGGTCGGGAGGCGGCGTTCCGGCGCAGCCAGCGGCGGCGAGCGCCGCCAGCAGCAGGGCGGCGGCGCGCCTTCCTCCGCGGGCGCGGCTCACCTGCGCTTCGCGGCGCTTCGGCGCCTGTCACCGCCCTGCACCACGTTCAGCATCTTCTCGGTGGCGATCACCGCGGCGGCGATCTGGTCGGAGTCGACGCCGAGGGTCGTGAAGCTCTCCTCGCCCTCCCGGGCGCCGCGCCAGGTGATGACCGTCTCGACCAGCGCCCCGGTCTTGCCGCCCGGCGGGATCCGCACGCGGTAGTCCACGAGCTGCGGCACCGGGATGCGGAAGCGCGCGGCCGCCTTGCGCAGCGCGTTCATGAAGGCGTCGTAGCCGCCGTCGCCGGTGGCCTTGGCCGCCACCCGCTTGCCCCGGTGCGTCAGGGTGAGCTCCGCCTCCGGCGACGCGCCGGTGCCGACCGCCACGTGGTAGGACTCGACGCGCACGAGCTGCTCCGCGGGGGTCTTCAGCACGTCGGCGATGATGAAGCGCAGGTCCTCGGGCCCCACGTTGTGCTTCTTGTCGCCGAGCTCGACGATGCGCCGCAGCACGAGGTCGCGCGCGTCGTCGGGCAGGTCGATGCCGAGGGCCTTCAGGTTCTGGTCGAGGCTGGCCTTGCCCGAGAGCTTGCCCAGGGCGTAGCGCCGGCGCTGGCCGAAGCGGTCCGGCGCGAGGCGGGTGGCGTAGAGGTCGCCCTTGGCGTCGCCGTCGGCGTGGATGCCGGCGGTCTGGGTGAACACGTCGGCACCGACGATCGGGGCGTTGGCGCTCACGTTCTTGCCGCTGAAGGACTCGACCAGCTTCGAGACCGCGACGAGGCGCGACTCGTCGACCCGGGTGCGGATCTGGGTGTGGTCGTGGAGCGCGGCCACGACCTCGGCCAGCTTGCTGTTGCCGGCGCGCTCGCCCATCCCGTTCACGCTGGTGTGGATGCCGCGCGCCCCCGCCGCCACGGCGGCCAGGCAGTTGGCCGTGGCGAGGCCGTAGTCGTTGTGGCCGTGGTACTCGAAGTGGAGGTCGGGAAAAGACGAGACCATCAGGTCCACGTAGCGCGTCACGTCGGCCGGCGTGAAGGTCCCGAGGGTGTCGGCCAGGTAGATGCGCTCGACGGGCAGCGCGGCCAGGTGCTTCACCATCGTGAAGACGTAGTCCGCGCCGTCGCGCACCCCGCTCGACCAGTCCTCGAGGTAGACGTTCACCGCGAGCCGTCGTTTGCGGCACTGGCGGATCGTCTCCTCCACCCGCGCGCGGTGCCTCTCGGGGCTCATGCGCAGCTGGCCGAGGCAGTGACGCTCGGAGCCCTTCACGAGCAGGTTCATCGCGCGCACGCCGACCTCGGCGGTCCACTCCGCGGAGGCCGCGCCGTCGCAGTAGCCGAGCACCTCGATGCGGTCGCGAAAGCCCGCGCGCGCCGCCCAGCGCGCCACCTTGCGGGCGCCCTCGCGCTCGCCCTCGGAGACGCGGGTGCCGGCGATCTCGATGCGGTCGACGCCCACCTCTTCGAGCAGCATGCGCGCGAGGGAGAGCTTCTCGTCGGGCGTATAGGCGACGCTCGGCGTCTGCTCCCCATCCCGGAGCGTCGTATCCATGATCTCGATCGTGCGCCTGGCCATCGCTCCCCGCAGGGGTGAGGAACGTAGCGGGGACGGAGTCAACTAATCAACTAACCCGCCCCGCGGGTAGGGTTAGTTGATTAGTTGACTCCGTCCCCAGGATGGCTCGCAGGAAGGCGACGTCTTCGGCGAGCTTCTGCTCGATGGGCTTCGGCTCGAAGCTCAGGAACTCGAGGGTGAGGGGGCCTGCGTAGCCGGCTTCGAAGGCCGCGCGCAGGATGGCGCGGTAGTCGAGCACGCCGCCGCCGAGGGAGCCGCCCGGGGGCATCGGGCCCACGCCGTCGGCCGCGGGCCTCGTGTTCTTCAGGTGGAAGTAGCGGGCGAGCGGCACGAGGCGGCGCGCGTCGTCGGGCTGCTCCGCAGCGAGACGCTGGGGCAGCAGGTCGAGCACCTGGTAGTTGAGCGCCAGGTTCGGCCGGGCCACTGCGCCCAGCAGACGTTCGATGCGCTCGGGCGTGTCCGCGAAGGAGCCGACGTGGCGCTCGACGACGACGTCGACGCCTTCCGCCGCGGCCGCGTCGCAGGCGCCGCGGAGCGTGTCGACGACGCGCGCGAAGCCCTGGTCGGCGTCGTCGGCCACGCAGTCGGCCCACACGCGCAGCAGCGGCGCGCCGAGCGCGGCGGCCACGCGCGCCTCGCGCGCGCCGGCCGCCGTGCCGTGGGCGGCGTCGCCCAGGGTGTCGCGTCGGCCGAGGTACGAGCCGTAGGCCGTCACCTCGACGCCGGCGCCGCGCACCACCCGGCCTGCCTCCTCGATCGCCGCGTGCGCCGCGAAGGGGTCGAGGTGCGGCGGCCGCGCCGTCACCTCGAGGCCGTCGAGCCCCTGGGCCGCCGCCAGGGTCGCCGCGGCCTCGAGGCTGCGGTCGAGGGCGGAGATCGAGCAGAAGGCGAGCGGGCGAGTGGGCATCGCGGCGATCCTACCGCGCGGTCATGCGATGCGCGGCAGGTCCTCGAGCCGCACCTCGTAGGCGAGCGGCTCGCCCCGCGCGAGCCGCTCGATCTCGCCGATCGCGAGGGCCGCGAGGCGCCGCGTCTCGCTGCCCATCGCGCCGGCGATGTGGGGCGTCAGGAAGACGTTGGGCAGCTCGTAGAGCGGCGAATCCGCCGGCAGCACCTCCGGCTCGGTGGTGTCGATCACCGCGTCGATGCGCCCGGAGCGCAGCTCGGCCAGCAGCGCCTCGCCGTCGACCAGGACGCCGCGCGCGGTGTTCACCAGCACGGCGCCGTCCCGCAGCAGCGCGAGGCGCCGGGCGTCGAGCAGGTGGCGCGTCTCGGGGAGCGAGGGCGCGTGGAGGGTCACGACGTCGGACCGGCGCAGCAGATCGTCGAGCGGGGCGAGCTCGGCGCCGAGTTCGCGCGCCTCGGCGGACCCCAGGAAGGGATCGTGGACCAGGAGCTCCAGCTCGAACGCGCGCAGCCGCTCGATCACCAGCCGGCCGATGCGCGAGGCGCCGACGACGCCCACCACCTTGCGGTAGTTCCCGAGCGGCGGGACCTCGTTCCACCAGAGCCGAAAGCCGCGCAGCTCGCGATAGCGGCGCGAGAGACGGAACGCGCGCTTGCCGGCCAGCAGGATCGCCGCGACGGTGAACTCGGCGACGGGCACCGCATTGGCCGCCGCCGCCGACGACACGCGCACGCGCGCGTAGCAGGCGGGATCCACGTGCCCCTTCACGGTGCCCGCGGCGTGCACGATCGCGCGCAGCCGCGGAGCGCGCCCCAGCAGCGCCTCGTCGACGCGCGGCGACCCCCACCCGGTGAGCAGCACCTCCGCCTGGGGCAGCAACCGCGCCGCCCGCTCGTCGTCGAACCGCGCCAGCGGCTCCGCATCGAGCACCTCGGCGACCGCCGCCAGCCGCGCCCGCTCCTCCGCCCCGAACAAGTCCGGCGTCAGCGCCGCCGCCATCGCCAACACCACCTTCGGCCGCCCGCCCACCCCGCCCTCCAGTTCAGAAAGGGGTCTGGCCTGGAACTTTAGAAACTCGGCTCGGCGGACCCAGGGTCGGCCCGGCGGGGCGCCCCAGCCGGCGACGAATATGGCAGGATCCGAGGGTTGTTTGTCATTGCAGCCAAGACGCGGCGGGCCGATCCTCGGGTCGATGGCCGGCCACCGCTCTCGACGACCCCGCCCGCGCGCGCCCCGCCGCGTCGCGCTGATCGTCTTCCCCGGCTTCCAGGCCCTCGACGCCACGGGCCCGCTCGAGGTCTTCTCCGCCGCCAACGAGGCCCGCGCCGCGGAGCAGCCGGGCGCGCCGCGACCCTACGAGCTGGAGCTGGTGGCGCGCGAGGCGGGGCCGGTCGCCACCTCGACGGGCTACGCGCTCCTCGCGCGGGGCCTCGCCCAGACCCGCGGTCCCCTCGACACGCTGGTCGTCGCCGGCGGTTGGGGCACGCGGCAGGCGGTCTCGGACCGCGCCCTCGTCGGCTGGATCCGCCGCCAGGCCCCTCGCGCGCGCCGCGTCGCCTCCGTGTGTACGGGCGCCTTCCTCCTCGCGGAAGCGGGCCTGCTCGACGGCCTGCGCGTCACCACCCACTGGGCCGCCTGCGACGAGCTGCAGCGCCGCTACCCGAAGCTCCAGGTCGACCCCGACCCGATCTTCGTGCGCCAGGGTCGCATCTGGACCTCCGCCGGCGTCACGTCGGGCATGGATCTGGCGCTGGCGCTCGTGGAGGAGGACCTCGGCCGGGAGCTCTCGCTGGCCGTGGCGCGCCGGCTCGTGCTGTTCCTGAAGCGGCCTGGCGGCCAGTCGCAGTTCAGCGCCCAGCTCGCGAGCCAGCTCGCCGAGCGCGAGCCCCTGCGCGAGGTGCAGGCCTGGATCGCCGAGCGCCCGCAGGCGCCGCACTCGGTCGAGTCCCTGGCCCGCCGCGCCGGCATGAGCCCGCGCAACTTCGCCCGCGTGTTCGCGCGCGAGGTCGGCACCACGCCGGCGCGCTTCGTCGAGGAAGCGCGCGTCGAGCACGCGCGCCGCGCGCTCGAGGAAGGCGACGCCGGCGTCGCCGCCATCGCGAGCGCAGCGGGCTTCGGCAGCGCCGAGACCCTCCGCCGCGCCTTCTTGCGCGTGCTCGGCGTCGGCCCGGCCGAGTACCGCAGCCGCTTCCGCAGCGCCCGTGTGGCCTGAACCTCAGGCAAGGAGAGATCGATGAGCCTCACCACCGGAATCCTGCTGTTCGACGACGCGGAGGAGCTCGACTTCGTCGGGCCCTTCGAGGTGTTCACCATGGCATGCATGGGGAAGCCCGGCGACCGCGTCGTCACCATCGCCGAGCGCGCCGAGCCCGTGCGCGGCGCCAAGGGCCTGCGCGTGATCCCCGACCACAGCTTCGCCGACGCGCCGCCCCTCGACGTGCTGCTCGTCCCGGGCGGTCAGGGCACGCGCAAGGAGGTGTCGAACCCGACGCTCGTCGAGTGGATCCGCAAGGCCGCCGAGCCCTGCAGCTGGGTGACGAGCGTGTGCACCGGCGCGCTGCTGCTGCACGAGGCCGGCATCGCGCGCGGCAAACGCGTGACCACCCACTGGGGCTTCGTCGAGACGCTGCGCCAGCGCGGCGACGTCGAGGTGCTGGAGAACGTCCGCTTCGTGCGCGACGGCCGGCTGGTGACCTCCGCCGGCGTCTCCGCGGGCATCGACATGGCGCTCTGGCTGGTCGGCCAGATCCACGGCGTCGCCCACGCGCGCCAGACCCAGCGCTTCATGGAATACGACCCGGCGCCGCCCTACACGGCGGAGGTCTGAGGATGGGGGGGGACGGGGTTCAACTAATCAACTAACTGCACCCGCGGGGGGAGTTAGTTGATTAGTTGAACCCCGTCCCCGCGCCTAACTTCTCGCGCGTGGCTGCCTCGCACTTCGACGTCGATGCCGGCGCGGCCGGCTCGCGGCTGGATGCGTTCCTCTCCCGGGCGCTCGGCGTCTCGCGCGCCGAGGCGAGGCGCCTGCTGGCGCGCGGGTTGGTGAGCGTCGCCGGCCGGCCGTGCGGCGCGGCCGCGAAGGGCGAGCGGCTCGCCGCCGGCGCCCGCGTCGAGGTGGAGCCGTTCCTGCCGGCCGCCGAGCGGCGCCCGCTCCCCGAGCCCGGCCTCGCGCTCGACGTCGTCGCCGAGGGGCCCGGCTGGCTGGTCGTCGACAAGCCGGCCGGCATGCCCGTCCACCCGCTGCGCGAGGACGAGCGCGGCACCGCCCTGGGCTTCGTCGCCGCGCGGCATCCGGAGATCGTCGGGGTCGGCGAAGGCGGGCTGCGGAGCGGCGTCGTCCACCGGCTCGACGTCGAGACCTCCGGCTGCCTCGCGTTCGCGTATCGCGAGGAGGCCTGGCAGCGCCTGCGCGCGGCGTTCCGCGGCCACCGGATGGAGAAGGACTACCGCGCGCTGGCGCTCGGTCGCCTGGAGGGCGACGGCCGCATCGAGCTCGAGCTGGTGGTGGCGCAGCACCGCCCTGCGCGCGTGCGCGTGGGTGCGGGCGGCCACCGCGTGCGGATGAGCTGGCGAGCCCTGGAGGCCCTGCGCGGCGCCACCCTCGTCGAGGTGCGGCCGGTGACGGGCTTCCTCCACCAGATCCGCGCCGCCTTCGCGCACCTCGGCCATCCGCTGGCCGGCGACGTCCGCTACGGCTCGGCGGAGGCCGGCGACGCGTCGGGCGCCGAGCGCGCCATGCTCCATGCCTCGCGGCTGGTGGGCGAAGGGGTGGCCGCGACCGCTCCCGACCCGCCCGACTTCCAGGCTGCGCTCTCGCACCTCCGCCTGCGATAGCATGCCGGCCCGATGAAGCTCCTCGTCGTGGTCGCCTCCGCCACCGGTCGCACCCAGCGCATGGCCGAGGAGGTGGCGGCCGGCGCCCGCGAGGCCGGCGCCGAGGTCGTGCTGCGCCCGGCACAGGACGCGAACGACGCCCACCTGGTCGACGCCGACGCCGTGATCCTCGGCAGCGGCGTCCACATGGGCGGCATGCAGGCGGAGATGCGCGCGTTCTTCGAGCGCACGGCGCCGCTCTGGATGCAGGGGAAGCTGCGCGGGCGGCTCGGCGCGGCGTTCGTATCGGGCGGCCTCGGCGGGCGCGGTGGCGCCGAGCTCACCCTGATCTCCCTGCTCGCGTGCCTCGCCGAGCACGGCATGCTGCTGGTGCCGATGCACAACCGCCTCGACGGCTTCCGGGAGGGTGGCTGCCACTGGGGGCCGATCGCCTGGACCAATCCGCAGGGGGGCGAGGCCGGGCCCACCGCCGAGCACCTGCGCGCGGCGCGCTCCCACGGGCGCCACGTGGCCGAGTGCACCGCGCGCTGGCTCGCCGGAGCGGCCGCGGCGCAGAACCGTTAGGGTCTCTCCTCCGCTCGAGGGGGTCGCGATGCCGGACGAGGTCCTGTGGAGGCGCTGCAGCGCCTGCAAGAAGCAGATCGCGACCGGCGCGATCTACTGGGTGTGCAGCGTGTCCACCTGCAACCGCGAGCGCACCGCCCTGGCCTTCTGCAGCGTCGAGTGCTGGGAGGTGCACCTGCCGAGCGCCAACCATCGCGAGGCGTGGGCCGTCGAGAAGCGCGCGCCCGCCAGCGCGCTGCCGGCCCGAGAGCGTTCCGCGGGCGGCGACAAGGGCGGGCGCCGGCTGCTGGTGCGCGAGGAGCCGAAGCCCACGGCCCCGCGCGTGCCGCGCGAGGTCCTGATCATCGCGAGCCGCCTGAAGGATTACATCCGCGCGCGCTCCGGCTACAACACCTCCGACAGCGTGCTCGACCCGCTCTCGGAGATCGTGCGCCGCGTCTGCGACGAGGCCATCAAGAACGCCCAGCGCGAGGGGCGCATCACCGTGCTCGACCGCGACCTCCCGAAGGGGTGACGCGGCCGCCTCAGCGCTTGCGCACGAGGGTGAGGCCGTCCGAGATCGGCAGCATCACCTTCTCGACCCGCTCGTCGCGGGCCACGAGGTCGTTGAAGGCGCGGATCGCCTGGGTGGCCGGGTCGGCGACGGCCGGGTCGGCGACGCGGCCCATCCACAGCACGTTGTCGGCGAGGAGCAGCCCGCCGGGCCGCAGCCGGCGCAGGATCTCCTCGTAGTAGACCGGGTAGCCGGGCTTGTCGGCGTCGATGAAGGCGAGGTCCCACTCCTCGCGCTCCGGCAGCGCGCGCAGCGTCTCGGCCGCGGGCGCGATGCGCAGCTCGATGCGCTCCGAGACGCCCGCCTTCTGCCAGAAGCGCCGCCCGACGGCGGTCCACTCCTCGCTCACGTCGCAGCACAAGAGGCGCCCGTCCGCCGGCAGGCCGCGGGCGATGCAGAGCGCCGAGTAGCCGGTGAAGGTGCCGACCTCGATGGCGCGGCGCGCGCCCACGAGACGGGTGACGAACGTCAGGAAGGCGCCCTGCTCGGGGGCTACCTGCATCATCGCCAGCGGGCCCACCTGGGCCGTCTCGCGGGCGAGCTCTTCGAGGATCGGGTCGGGGGGCGTGCCGTGGGCGACCAGGTAGGAGTGGATTTCCGGCGACAGGAAGAAGGACTTGGGCTCCATCCGCACGAGGCTAGCATCGCGGCGCCGTGGAACGGAGAAACAGCGAAGGAGCCGAGCTGCGCGGCGAGCTGCGCCTCGTGGCGCGCGTGCTCGCGCGGGTGGTGCGCGAGCAGGAGGGCGAGGAGCTCGCCCGGCTGGTCGAGGAGCTGCGGCGGGAGGCGAGTCGCCTGCGCGGGCGCGGCGACTCCGCCCTGGAGCGGCGCCTCGCGGCCCGGCTGCGGCGGCTCCCACTGCCGCGGCTCGTAGCGGCGGCGCGAGCCTTCACGGTGCTCTCCACCCTGGCCAACGTCTGCGAGACGCGCCAGGACGCGCGGGAGCGGCGGCTCGGCGAGGCTCCCTTCGAGCGGCTGCTGCGCCGGCTGCGCCGCCACGGCGTCACGCGCGAGACCGTCGAGCAGACGGCGGCGGACCTCGCGGTCACGGTCGTCTTCACCGCGCACCCGACGGAGACGACGCGCTGGACGGTGCATCGCCTGCTCGACCGCGTGGAGGTCCTGCTCGAGCGGCTCGGGCCGGATGCCGCGGACGGCGAGGCCGAGGCCGAGCTGCTCGCCGAGGTGACGGCGCTCTGGCAGGCGAGCTTCCTCCAGCACCGCGCGCCGACCCCGATCGACGAGGTGCTCCACCTGCTCCACACGCTCGAGACGGTGCTCTTCGAGGCCGTGCCGAGGGTGTCGAGCGACTTCGCGGCGGCGGCCTCCGGCGCCTACGGAATCGAGGGAGCCGCCGAGCATCCGCTGGTGCGCCTCGGCTCCTGGGTGGGCGGCGACCGCGACGGCAACCCCCACGTCACCTCCTTCGTCACCGCCGAGGCCCTGCGCCTCTACCGGCGCGCCGCGCTGGAGCGCTACCGCGCCGTCATCCCCGGCCTGATCGACCGGCTGATCCCCTCCACCTCCGAGGTGCCCGTCTCGCGCGCCCTCGGGCAGATCGTGTCCCACGACCTCGAGAGCGACGAGGAGCTGCGCGAGCGCACCCACGGGCGCAGTCCCAGCGAGGTGTATCGCCTGAAGCTGAATGCCGTCGCGCTCCGGCTCGAGCGCTCGCTGCGCGAGACGGACACGCTCTCGCTGCCGGGCGAGCTCGGCGGCTACGAGTCCGCCAAGGGCCTCGCGGCGGACGTCGCGCTGCTGCGCGAGAGCCTCGAGGCGAACCGCGCCGCGCCCCTGGCGCGCGTGACGCTCGCTCCCCTCGAGCGGGCGGTGCGATCCTTCGGTCTGCGCTTCGTGTCCCTCGACGTGCGCGAGCACCAGGCGCGCCACCGCGCCGCGGTGGACGAGCTGCTCGGGCGCAGCGCGCGGCCGCTCGAGGCGCTGCCCGCCGCGCGCCAGGACGCGTTCCTCGAGAGCCTGTTCTTCGCGGCCGGCGCGCCGGGGCCCCAGCAGGCGGCCCTCTCCGACGAGACGCGCGAGGTGATGCGCACGCTCGAGACGCTCGCGGCCGCGCGGCCGCGCGCCGACCGCGAAGCGCTGCGCGACCTCGTGATCTCGAACGCGCGCGACCACCACGACGTGCTTGCGCTGCTCGTGCTGGCGCGCCGCGCCGGGCTGGTGCGCGTGCAGGAGGGTCGCCACGTCGCGAGCGACGTCGACGTGGTGCCGCTCTTCGAGACGCTCTCCTCCCTGCGCGCGGCCGCCGACACCATGGAGCGGCTCTACCGCTCGCCCGCCTACCGCGCGCAGCTCCGCGCGCGGGGCATGCGCCAGCAGATCATGCTCGGCTACTCGGACTCGGTGAAGGACGCCGGCTACCTCGCGGCGTGCTGGGCGCTGCAGGTGGCGCAGCGCGACCTCGCCGTCCAGGCGGAGCGCCACGGCGTGCGCCTCGAGCTGTTCCACGGGCGCGGCGGCACCATCGGCCGCGGCGGCGGCCGCACGCACCGCGCGATCCTCGCGCAGCCCTTCGGCAGCGTGCGCGGCCGGCTGAAGCTCACCGAGCAGGGCGAGGTGATCGGCCACCGCTACGGCAGCGTCGACGCGGCGGTGCATCACCTGGAGGAGCTGGTGGCGGCGGTGCTCGAGGCGTCGCTTCCCGCCGGCACGCGGCCCGGCAGCGACGAAGTGCCCGAGCGCTACGTGCGCGCGATGGACGCGATGGCCGAGAGCTCGCGCCGCGCCTACCGCGAGCTCGTCTACGAGACGCCTGGCTTCGTCGACTTCTTCCGCGCGGCGACGCCGCTCGAGGAGGTCGCGGGGCTGCGCATCGGCTCGCGGCCGGCGCGGCGCCGCGCCACGCAGCGGATCGAGGAGCTGCGCGCGATCCCCTGGAACTTCGCCTGGAACCAGGCGCGCCTGTTGCTGCCGAGCTGGTACGGGGCCGGCGCGGGGCTCGCGCTCGAGCTCGAGGGCGGCCACGCGGCGCCCCTCGCCGCGATGGTTCGCAGCTGGCCGTTCTTCCGGACCGTGATCGACAACCTCGAGCAGGTGCTCGCCAAGGTCGACTTCGGCATCGCCCACCGCTACGCCGAGCTCGCGCGCGACGTGCCCGCGACGCGCGAGATCATGCTGCGCATCGAATCCGAGTTCGGCCGCGTGCGGCGCGCCGTGTGCGAGGCGAAGGGCGTGCGGCGCCTGCTCCAGGACGAGCGCGCGCTGGCGCGCTCGATCGCGCTGCGCCGCCCCTGGCTCGATGCCCTCGGTCACGTGCAGGTGGAGCTGCTGCGCCGCAAGCGCGAGGCCGAGCCGGCCCGCCCGCGCGCCGAGCTCGACCGCCTCTCCGAGGCCATCCAGCTCTCCATCAACGGCATCGCCGCCGCCCTCCGCAACACCGGGTAGATCGGCGGGGACGGTCTTAAGTAGTTAAGAAACCTCCCCCTCGGGTGAGATTTCTTAACTACTTAGCACCGTCCCCGCTTCAGCTTCTCGAGGGCGCGGCAGAGGGGCGGGACGGGCGGGGGGGAGGAGGCGGGGCTGCCGGGGGGGCGGGCTTCGTCGGCGGCCTGGAAGAGGGCGGTGCGGGATGCGGCGGGGTCGGCGCTCGCACCGAGCAGGACCGCTAGCGCGCCGCTCACGTGGGCGGCGGCGAGGCTGGTGCCGTCACCGAACGCGAAGGCGTTGCCCGGCACGGTCGACAGCACCTCGACCCCCGGCGCGAGCAGCTCCGCGGACGGGCCCCGGTTGCCGCGAGTGAAGAGAGCGCCGTCCGGACCGACGGCTCCGACGCCGATCACCGAGGGGTATGCGGCCGGGTAGCGCGGATCGCTCGTGCCCTCGTTGCCGGCGGCGGCAACGACCAGCGCGCCGAGCTGGTCGAGCCTCGCCATGCCCCGTTCGAGGAGCGGGTTCGCGGGCCCGACCAGCGAGAGGTTCACGATGTGCGCGCCGAGCTCCCAGGCGCGGTCGACGCCGCGCAGCACGTCGTAGAGGCGGCACTCGTCGGAGGCCGACGCACCCGCCGGCCGGCAGACGGGAACTGCGACGACGGTGGCCGCGGGCGCTACGCCCGCGATGCCGAAGCCGTTGCGGGCGACGGCGCCCACCACGCCGGCCATCAGGGTGCCGTGGGTCGCGGGCGCGGCGGCGGGCCCGCCCGCCACTCCCGCGACCTCGACGCCGGCGAGATCGCGGTGGGCGTTCTCGGGCGCCGAGTCGAGGAGCGCGACGCGCACGCCCGCACCCTGCGAGCTGGTCCAGGCCGTCTCGGCGCCCAGGCGGTCGAGGCCCCACTGCATCGGGCGATACGAGTCCGGCGCCGAGACGGTCGCCGGCTGGGCGGGCAGAGCGGACGCCGGCCGCAGCGAGACGCCCGCCGTCGTGTAGCGATCGTGGCTCGCCACCGTCGCGCCGGCCGGCACGCGCGGCACCATCTCCGCGAGGCTCGCCCCGGGCGGCCCCACCAGCAGCGCCACCGTCGCGCACAGCACCGGGCTCCAGTACGAGTCCGAAACGCGTACGCCCGCGCCCAGCTCGAAATCGAGGGGCAGCGTGCCGTCCGCGCGCTTCGGGAGCGCGAGCAGCGCCTCGCCGGCGACGGGTCCTCGCTCCGCCGGTCCGCTCGCTGCGGGCAGGCCGACGATCGGGCCGTCCGCCTCGCCTGCGCGCGATTCGCCGGCGGTCGACGGCGCGATCCCACCCTCGGGTTGCGCGTCGGCGGCGGCGAGATCGAGCGCCGCGTAGGGCGTCTCGAACGGGCCGCAGCCCTCGCCCTCCGCGGCTCCCGCGCGCAGTGCGAACGCGTTCGCAAGGGCGAGAACGAGGAGGAGGATCAGTTCCTTACGGATGGACCGGCTCGGCGAGGGACGCGACACCGCCGGCCTCCGCGCGGAGCGCCGCGGCCGCTCCCGCTGCATCGGCGCCGGACCGGAGCGCGACGCGGTAGACGCCGAGGGCGCTCGGCCCGGCCACCAGGCTGCCTTCGATCGCGTGCAGCGACTTCTCGATCTCGGCGGCGCTCGCACTCTTCCGGAATACCACGTCGAGGGCGGGGCCGGCGGACGAAACTTCGGGGAGCGGGGCCGTGGCGGTCCGATACACCGGCTCCTGTTGGCCCGCGAGCGTCGAGCCCACCAGCGTGCCGAGGGCGCCGACGCCCAGCGCGAGCGCCAGCGAAGCGGCGAGGGGGAGCGGGCGCGTGGCCACTCGCAGCCAGCCGCCGGCGCGGCGCTGCGGCGCGCGCGCCGGGGGACGCGACGGCACGTCGAGGTCGTCCTCGCGGGCGATCCGCTCGAGGACGCGCACCCAGACCCGCTCGGCCTCGGGAGCCGCGAGGGGCCGCTCGATCGGCTCGCCCTGCACGAGCGCCAGCTCGCGGCGGCAGTCCGCGCACACCGCTGCATGGGCCTCCACCGCGCCGCGCTGGGCGGGGGTGAGGCCGTCGGGGTACCAGGGGATCGCCTCCAGCACGTCGGCCGGGCAGGTCGCCTCGCTCCACATTCCGGTCATGCGTCCTCCTCCGCAGCCAGCCCGATCCCGCTCCGCAGTCGCGCGCGCGCGCGTGCGACGCGCGCCTTGATGGTGCCCTCCGGCACGCCGAGGCGCGCCGCGATCTCGTCGTATCCCAGCCCCTCGAGCAGCGCGAGCTCGACGGTGGCCCGCTGCTCCGCCGGCAGCCGCGCCAGCAGGCCCTGCACCTGGCGCAGCTCGGCGCGCGCCCCGAGGTCCGATGCGAGGTCCCGCGGATCCCGCACGCGGTGCAGGAACTCGACGTTGGCGGGCAGCACCTGGCTGCGCTTCATGCGCCGTCGGTGGCGGTCGGCCTCCAGACATTTGAAGTGGGCGATGCCGAAGATCCAGGTGGAGGCGAGCGAGGCGCCGCGGAAGGACTTCGCGTTGCGCCAGATCTCGAAGAAGACGTCGGCGGCGGTCTCCTCGGCGAGCTCGCGGTCGCGGAGCCGGCGCTGGAGGAAAGAGAGGACGCGCGCGTAGTAGCGGTCGAACAGCGCGCGGTGGGCGCGGGTGTCCTGTGCCTTCACGCGCTCGATGAGCGCCGTGTCGTCGAGCTGACCCGGCGGGCTGGCGGCGTTGCTTTCCATGGTGCTTACCCGTGGGTGGCTCCGCCGCAGCCGCAGGTTTCGGAGTCGAGACGCGCGGGGCCGGGACGGGCGCTACCGCGTCCCGGGCGGCCCTCCGGGACGGGGCGGCCGCTCGACCACCGTCAGGCCCCCGGCGGCTCCTCCCCCGGGGGAGTTCCGGCCGGTGGGCACCGGGGAGACGGCGCCCGTGCAGGAGCCCGGCGTGTCGCAGGGCCCCCGTCCCGCGAAGCTCCCGATCTCGGGCTGCGCGACCGCCCCGGCGGGTGCGGGCAGGGGGGCGGCTACGTCGGTCGGCGAGAAGCGGCCGCGGGCGGGCCCCGCGACGGAGAAGTCCGCCTCGTCGGCGGCGCTGGCGGAGGGGCAGTCCGTGCAGGCGCTGCCGTCGAAGCGCCGCGGCTCCGCGCAGGCACCCGCGGCCGCGACGCCCTTGTCCTCGACTTCGACCCCGACGGCGGGGGCGGCGAAGGCCAGGGCGCCCAGCAAGGCCAGGCTCGCGATGCGGAACATCGGGCTCCTCCTCAGAGGCTCGCGGTCACGTAGAGGCCCAGCACGTGCCGCCGGTAGTCGAAGACCTCGACGTTGGACCGACTTCGTTGGTAGCGCCAGGAACCGGAAAGTGTCAGGTGGCGGGTGATCGGTCGCGCGAGGGAGACCTCGGTGTCGAGGAACCAGTCGTCGCGGCGGGTTCGCGTGAGCGGGTACTCCCGCCCGGCCACGAGATCGTCGGGGTCGGGGAAGGTCGAGGCGTGGCGGAAGGGCTGGTCGCTCCAGCTCGCGGCGAGGCGCAGCTCGAATTTCGCCGGCAGGCGCACGCCCGTCTCGGCCAGCAGCTCGTGGGCGTCGTAGGAGTACTCGCGGCCGCGCGCGCCGAAGTGGTGGTAGCGGTAGCCGAAGCGCAGGCTCGCGCGCTCGGCGACCAGGGGCAGGGTATGCAGCACGCCGAGCGTGAAGCCCGTGCCATCCCGGTTGCGCTCCCGCGACTCGTCGAGGCCGGCGGGCCCGCAGACGAGAGCGTCCTCGTCGAGGCACGTGGCGCCCGGGCGACCGGGGCCGTCGGGCACGTCCTCGTTCGGGAACAGGTAGTTCTGGCGCCACAGCCTGCCGCCGAGCTCGCTGGTGCCGGCGCGCCCGAAGCGGTGGAACAGCGAGGCGCCGACACCGTGAGATGTATAGAACGCGTCGTTGTCGACCCACGCGTAGTCGACGTCGGCGGCGAGCCGCGCGCTGGTGTCCTCGCCGAGCTGCCGGTCGAGCCAGAGGACGAGCGACGGGTAGTGAAGGTCGAACTGCGACAGGTCGCCGTGGATCCAGCCCTCGTAGCCGAGCGCCGCGCCCGCCGACCACGGGCCGCTGCGCAGCAGCTCCCCGCCCGCCTGGAGCAGCCAGGCGGCGCGCTCGTCGCGCTGGCTCGAGATCTCGGTCGGGAGCTGCACGCCGCTGCCGAGCAGCACCACGTTGTCGTCGTACTCGTAGCCCGCGCGCAGCGAGAGCCAGCCGCGCCGGCGCTCCGCGCCGAGCCGACCGAGCGCGCGCTCCGCCTCGCGCGCCCAGTCGGTGCCGGGCCATTCCCGCACCACGCGCTCGAGCGCCTCGCGGGCACGCTCGCGGTCCTCGGCCCGGGCGAAGGCGAGGCCGGCGTAGTAGGACGCCACGGGCTCGACGGCGACGCCCCCCGCGCTGCGGGCCCGCTCGAGCGCCGCGGCCGCGGCGCGCGGCGACGCCGCACGCTGGAGCAACAGGATGCCCCGGTAGAGCTCGAGCTCCGCGCCCGCGGCGCCCGCGGCCTCGGCGGCGTCCAGCGCGGCCTCGGCCGCTTCGAGGTCCCCGAGGTGATAGCGGGCGACGGCGAGCTGGAGGGCGACGTCGCCGCGCCCGGGTGCCAGGGCGCGAGCCTGCTCGAGGGTGGACGCGGCGTTCGCGTAGCGCCCCAGGCGGATCGAGCACTCGCCCGCGAGCAGCGCGAGATCCACGTCGCCGGGTTTCGCCTCGAGCGCGCGCTCGAGATCGGGGAGCGCGGCCTCGCAGCGTCCTTCGCGCGCCAGCTGGCTGGCGGTCGCGGCGTCCTGCGTCGGCTGCGCGACTGCGGGCGCCAGCCCGACCGCGAGGACCGCGGCGCCGCAGACGATGCGCAGCGCGCGCATCGAAGCGGGCGCCGCTAACGGCGCCGGCGAGCCGCGCCGAGCGCCAGCAGCCCGAGGGCGATCATCGCCCCGGTGGCGGGCTCCGGAACAGGCGACCAGCCGGTGAGCCCGCTGACGCCGAGAGGCGGCAGCAGCAGCCTGTTGCCCTTCCGCGGCAGGCGGCCGGCCACGAGGTAGCGGACGTCGATCGAGACCGAAGATCCTTCGCCCTCCGCCGCGAGGTCGC
>Ga0105107_10000273_pt1 | contig 31554 bp, 30 predicted proteins | sample PPLLaktember2015_6_FD_79335 | JGI IMG/M metagenome (GOLD analysis project Ga0105107, IMG submission 79335) | Freshwater sediment microbial communities from Prairie Pothole Lake near Jamestown, North Dakota, USA - PPLs Lake P8 Core (1) Depth... | ecosystem: Environmental > Aquatic > Freshwater >...
GACCGCAGCGGCGTACGCTGCGTGCTGGAGGACAGGTGAGCCGCTCGATCGAGCCTGACCGCAGCGGCGTCCGCTGCGTGTTGGAGGACGCATGAGCCGACACTTCGGTTCGATCCGCCAGATCGCCTTCGTGGTGCACGATCTCGAGCGCGCGCTCCGCTACTGGACGGAGACGCTCGGCGTGGGCCCCTTCTTCCTGATGCGCGACCTCGTGCCCGAGGCGTTCCACTACCGCGGCAAGCCCTCGCCCGCGCCGCGGATGACGCTCGCGCTCGGCAACTCGGGCGACGTCCAGGTCGAGCTGATCCAGCAGCACGACGACCGCCCGAGCGCGTACCGCGACTACCTCGCGTCCGGCCGCGAGGGCTTCCAGCACGTCTCGTCCTGGCTCGACCGCACGACCTACGACGAGACGCGTGGGCGGCTCCTGGCGAGCGGCAGCGAGATCGCCCACGAAGGAGCGCTTCCCGGCAGCGGCGTCCGGTTCGTCTACTTCGCCACGGACGTCGCGCCGGGAGGTCTGCTCTATGAGATGGCCGACGTGATCGGCTCGCCGATCGAGCCGGTCGTGAACGAGATCGCCCGCGCCGCGCGGGGCTGGGACGGGCGCGATCCGGTGCGCGATCTCCCGGCGTGAAGTTTCCGGCACGACGCATCGCGGAGGATCGACCCATGCGCGCTCTCCTGTGCACGATCGTGATCGCCGTTGCAGCCCTCGGGCTGCTGCTCCCGGCGCCCGCCCAGGCCCGCGGCAACGTGAGCTGCCGCATGAGCTTCATGCTCGAGGGCTGGTCGTTCCTCTACAAGCAGAGCAAGGGCTCCGGCCACGTGCGCTGCTCGAACGGCCAGAGCGCCGACGTGCAGCTCCGCACCTACGGCGGCGGCGCCACCTTCGGCAAGTCGCGGATCGAAGGGCACGGCGACTTCAGCGGCGTGCGCGACATCGACGACATCTTCGGCACCTACTTCAACGCCGAGGCCCACGCCGGCGCCGTCAAGTCGACGCACGCCACGGGCATGACGAAGGGCGAGGTCTCCCTCGGACTGACGGGCACCGGCGACGGCTGGGACATCGGCGTCGCCTTCGGCGGGTTCATCATCGAGCGCTGAGGGCGCCCGATGCGAAAACGCTGGCCTCGCCGGTCGCCGAGGGGCTAGCCTGGGCACAGGTCGTCCACCCACCTTCGCGGAGGGATCTCCATGACCACGGGCGTCGCAATTCGACAGGACGAAGCCGCGGGCATCGAGGACGTGTTCCGGTCCGTCCGGGCGCTCGCCCGGCAGACGCGGGGGCTCGCCGAGTCGGCGGCGAGCGTCGCCGAGCGCGAGCTCGCGATGGCGATCTCGATCGCCGAGCAGCTTCGCGACAAGGTGATCGCCCAGGAGACGCTCGAGCGCGCGCGCCGCGAAGAGCTTCCCGCCCGTCTGCGCCAGGACGCGCACCGCACGCTCGACCTGGTCGCCGACGCCGCCTCCGTCGCCTACGTGACGGTGCTCGGCTTCGCGGAGTCGTTCATCGACGATCCGCGGCCGCCGATCGGCGGCACGGGCAAGACGGTGCTGACGGGCGCGTGAGCTAGGGCGTCGGCCTCGGCTCGGCCGCGATCACGTCGAACTCGAGGGGCGTGCGCAGCGCGTTGCCGCCGCAGTCGATGGTCGCGCAGTAGCGACCGAGGGCGGTGTCGGCGCGGGTGTCCACGAAGACCGTGAGCTTCTCGAAGTCGCGCGGCAGGATCTCGAGCACCGCCGGGTGGAAGCGCACGGCCTCGGGCCCGAGCGGGGGGCCCGCCGCGTCTCCCAGGTAGCGCAGCGAGGTGCAGCGGAAGGCGACGCCCGTCATCGGCGCGTCGCCCGGATTCTCGATCGAGAGCGGGACTCGCAGCGTGGCGCCCGCGTGCACGCGCGGGCCCGCTGCGGCGGCCCGGCCCGGCGCCGTCGCCGCGCCGCCGCGACCGAACGGAGACCCGAGCCCGCTCACGCGGCTCGTCACGCGCTCCGCCACGTTCGTCACGGTGGCGAGGCCGTAGTGGATCATCGCGTCGAGGGGCGCGTCGCTCGCCGGTCGCGCCACGGGCTTGCTCGCCGCCGTGGCCTCGGCGAAGACCTTCGCCAGGGACGCACCCACGCCGAGCGCGGCATCGACCACCGCGGTCACGCCCGCGACGAGGTCGGGCTCGTCCTTGCGCTCGGATGCGGAGGGCTCGGGATCGCTCACGGCACGCTCCTCTCGGCGGCCCGCTTCACGGGTGGTCGGGCGGCGCCACCGCGGGCGGGCAGGGATCTTCGCAGGGCTGCGGGGTCGCGACCGTCGCGCCCGTGAGCCGCAGCGAGATCAGGCGGCTGTCGCCCATCCGGATCTCGACCGAGTAGTCCGAGGCGACGTGCCAGGCGTTGCAGAAGCGCACCTGCAGCGGCGTCCGGATCTGCAGCGCGTGGTGGATCGGCTCGGACAGCTTCGTCTCGACGCGGTGTACCTGCCGGTGCTCGTTGTCGAAGCGGTGTCCCATGCGCACCTGCAGCGGCGCGCTCTCGTCGCCGACGAGCGCGACCCGCCCGTTGATCTCGCAGGTGCGCTCCTCGTCCCAGCACACCATGTGGACCAGGGGCTGGTCCGGCGGCGTCGCGTGGACGACCTGGCCGCCGAGCTGGTGGCGGAGCGCGTCGTGCTTCGCGTCGCCGTAGAGCGCGACCGCGCCCGCGTGATCGAGCGCGAAGCGTTCGTCCTTCTCCTGCGTGACGACCAGCGTCTTCTTCTCGCCGGGCTCCTCGGGCATCGTCGACCCCCTCGTCAGCGGATCCGGTAGACGTCCATCACGAACTGCTTGTCGCAGCTCCAGCCGTCGAGCTTCACGCGCACCTCATGCTCGCCGCCGAGGCAGGCGTGGGCGAAGCGGACGCCCGCGTCCTTCGCGTCCTCCGCATCGTGCACGCAAAGGGCCTCGCCGTCGAGCAGGATCTCGAACTCCACGCCGAGAGCGAGCTGGAAGCGGTAGACGCCGTGGTTGAAGCACGCGATGCCCACCCACTCCGCCGGATACGGGAGCCGCAGGTCGCGCAGGGACATCGGCGCGAGATCGTTCGAGGGCACACCCTCGGTGCAGGCGAAGCCGTCGGGGCCGTGATCGAGGGATTGGCGCGAGATGCGGATCCAGACCGGACGGCTGGCCGAGGCGAGGGGGGCTACGAGCTCGGCGCCGAGCACGAGCGTCGCGCTGCCCACGGCGGGGTTCGTCGTCGCGCCCGGTGCGGTTCCGGCCGGCGTCGTCCCCCCGGCCGCGGCCCGCGTCGCGAGCGTCGGCGGCGCGTCCTTGGGGGGCTCGTCGGTGCGGCCCTTCAGCGTCATCACCCGCACGCGCATGCGCAGGGCGTCGCGCAGGCCGGCCTCGAACAGGGCGTAGTCCGGCGAGCCCTTGAACACGAGCAGGTCGAGGGTCTCCGGCGTGAACGGCACGAGGCCGACCACGTTGCCGCCGCCGGAGAAGGGCGGCGCGGTCGTGAACCGGACGAGCGCGACGTCCGCCGAGCCCGCGCCGACGAGATGCGAGAGCGACTCCACGAAGCCGTCCACGATGCGGCTCTCGCCCTGGCCGCCGCCCTGCGCGGAGGTCTCGGTGCCGATGCCCGTGATGCGCCCCGTGTCGGGGTCGAACCAGAAGCGCAGCGAGCGCCCGCTGCGCTGCGCTGCGACCGCGAGCTCGAGCTGCGCGGCGGCGACGGCCCGCTCGGGGATCTGCAGGTCGAGCGTGAGTGGCCGGAAGTTGAGCTCGCTCGTGAGCAGCGTGAGGCGCGCGGTGTCGGGCGTCTCGCCGGCCGCCGCCGTGCGGTTCTCGGCGAAGACCGAGATCCCGAGCACGAGCGCGTCGAGGGTCTCCACCCGCTGCGCCAGCGCGCCGGTATCGCGCGTGATGCGCGCCGCGCGCTCGATCAGACGCGGCTCGTTCTCCTTCTGCGACCACTCGATCTCCACGGGCTCGGCGCGGGTCATCGCGTCGCGCAGCACCCCGAGCTTCGAGAGCCGCTCGTTGAAGCGCTCCGGGTCGGCGTCGATGTCGGGGATGCGGTACTCGGCGACGCTGCCGTCGTCGTGCAGCACGCGCACCACGACCAGTCCGGCCCTGCCGACGTCGATCTTCTGGACGAAACCGCGGGTGGTGGCCATCGGAAGGGCCTCCTTCTCACGGGCGCGGCAGGCGGCCGTCGCCCTCGAGATCCTCGAAGCTCGTGCCCTCCCGGCGGATCCGGAGCTTCCCCGGGAACACGAGCCCCTGGCTGCTCACCTCGAGCCCTTCGAGGCAAGCCTGCAGCTCCGCGACCGTCTTCACGAAGGGCGGGATCGGCTCGATCACGCGCCCCTGGCCGCCCGCGATCTCCTCCGCGAGCTCGCCGCCGACCTCGTCGATCGTGCTCTCGATGATCGCGAGCATGATCCAGCCGATGATCGGGATGATCAGGTCGATGAAGACGTCGCAGCAGCTCTGGTCGAAGTCGAAGTCCCCGACCACGGGGTTCATCTCGATGCTGCACTCCTCCTCGGTCTCGGTGGTCTCGACGCGGAGGAAGATCGGGCCGTCGAACGTCACGTCGGGGTCGGGCCAGCAGTCGATGTGCACCTCGGCCTCGCCCGACACCCAGAGGTGGCCCTCGGACTCGTCGTGGGTGTTCGGGTCCGACGGCACCACCGAGAGCTTCTTCAAGGTGGCCGAGCCCTCGTCGGTCGAGACCTCGTGGCCCCCGGAGTCGAGGTCCGGGAACTCCGTCTCGATCGCTTCCGCGATCAGCTCGTCCACCTTGTCGCGCCCCACCGCGAGCGCGATCTGGCGCGAGCCGAGGAAGTCGTCGGGCGCGCTGTCGTCGACCGTGTCGTCGCGTCGATTGAGCAGGATCGCGAGCACGCCGTCGGCCGGGAGCAGGAAGCCGACCGGCGTGGAGAGCGGCTCCTCGGGATCGCCCGAGTCCGGCGTGTAGACCGGAAACCGCCGCGGCTCGATGTAGGCGACGATCTCCGAGACGAGGAGCGACCGCGCGCCCGCCTCGGTGAACCAGGGCTCCTCGATCAGGCCGAACGCCGCGAGCGGCCCCTGGATCATCGGCGTCAGGCTGGCGATCACCGCGTCTCGGATGAAGTCGGGCCCGGTGTCGAGCTCGACCTTGTTCTTGAGGCTCGCGTCCGCCGGCTCGACCGTCATGTCGACCCGGACCGCGGTGTCGGTCAGCGACACCGCCCGCCAGAAGATCACGCGTCCGTACGACACGTAGTTCCCTGCCGACGGCACCGTGACGTGGATCGGCACCGTGACCTTCAGAAAGTCCGTGCCGCCGTGGGGCTCGATCGCCGCCTGGATCTCCGGCGGCGTCGCCAGGTTCGCGGGCACCAGCGTCGGGTCGAGGGCGCCGTCGTACAGGACGAGCGTGTTGCCAGCGAAGGCGTGCGTGTGCGGGATCGTCGGGTACTTCGCGTGGATCGCGGCGGCGAAGCGGCTGGCGTCGAGGACGGGCAGGCCGGTGATCGCACCGACCGTCACGTCGGCGGCCGTGACGCCGTCGAAATCGACGCCGAGCTGGTCCTGGCCGTCGACGGGCCAGGTGGCGAGGGCGCCGGGGATCTCGGCGACCGAGCGGATCGTGACGCTCGAGAGGCTCGGATCCGGCGCGTCCGGGATCAGCGCCGTGACCTCGAACGGGATCGAGAAGCGGATCCGCTTCTCGTCCTGGAACGTGAGATCCGCGGGCGCGTCGAAGTCGTCGAGCACCCGCGCCGTCACCGTCATCGTCCGTCCCGAGACGGTGCGCGTGAAGGGTCCGACGTTGTGCGGGAAGATCTCCTCGTTCTTGAACGCGAGATGGAAGATCGCGCGCACCGGGTCGATGCCGAGCTCGACGCAGAAGTCGAAGTTCGAGGTGAGGCTCACCGGCGTCGCTCGGGGAATCGCACGGAGCGGATCCAGGCGCGGAACGCGTTGCGCTTCTCGCCGTCGCGGATGCGCCGGAACGCGTCGGGCGTCTGGAACGGGAAGCTCTGGCGCTGCAGGATCCCGAGCTCGAGCGCCTGGCGCGCGACCTCGTCACGATCCTTGTAGAACCAGAGCTCCTCGAGCGACACCGCGTCGGGCGCGCGGTCGCTGCCCGGGAGATCGGGCACCGGCGCCGCGAGGTCCATGCGCCGCACCGTGGGGCTCCAGGGCGCGACCGAGAGCTTCGCGCGTCGCAGGAGCCGCCGCGGTCGCGTCGCGTAGCGCTGCGTCTGCGCCGGGCGGATCGTCTGCAGCGCCGCGATGAAGCTCGCATTGAGCGGTGGCTGGTAGACGGGGCTTTGGCCCGCGGTGTCGCGCGGCTCGAGCCTCAGCGTCTCGAACAGGAGGCGGCTCACCCACGCCGGGTCGGTCGGTCGCGGCGTCTCGCCGAGGCGCTCGGTGAGCGCCGCCTCGAGCGCGTCGCGCCGCTCGCGCAGCGCCACCGGATGCTGGAGCCGGTGCAGCACGTGGTGCGCGACGTCGCGCGAGAGCGTCACGCCGAGCTCCTGGAACGCGAGCACGGGGTTCAGCAGGAACAGCACGCTGCGCTCGGGGTCGGCGTTCAGGCGCGCGATCAGCTCGCGCTGCTTTCCGATCAGCGCGCGGTGGGTCTCGATCGCGATCGGCCCGGCGGCGGCGCCTTCCGTCGCGCGGCGTGGCGGAACGGGCGTCGGTGCAGCGTCGCCGGGGCGCGCGGGTCGCGGCGCCGCCGGCGCGTGTCGAGGCGGCACGAGCCCCTTCGACTTACTCTTGCGAGTGTCTCCCGGAGGCTTCCCGCGCTTCGGCGGATCGGCCATGCAGCGACTCCTCGTGAGGAGTGGCGGGCGTCGGACCTGGAAGTGGAAGGTGCAGCGGCACGGGCAGCGGGTGCGAGCTGGATCACAGACGGCGACGAGGCGCTTGACGCTCGATGACGCTGATTATAGGGTGATCGCGTTCTTCTCCAACGAAATTCGTGCAAGCAGGCGTGTCATGCCCGCCGCCCTTCCGCATCCGCACGAGCTCGACGCTGCAACGGACTCTCGCCTCGGTCCCCGGGGCCCGTTCCCGCGCGCGCCGATGACGCGGCCCCTCGAGCGCCGCTGGCTGCACTACGCGTTCGTGTCGCGGGATCTCACCCTCGGTCTGGTCTCGAACCTGTCGTGGCTCGGCCCCGACCTCGACGACCCCCTGCGCCGCACGCGATCGGCGTCGATCCTGCTGCTGCACCACGTTCGTGACGGCTGGAGCGCGAGCCAGTTCAACGGCGTCACCGCCATGCCGGCCTGGTCGGCGTTCCGGCAGCCTTCCGCGCACGGCGACGCACAGCCTTTCGAGATCGCCTCGACGGCGGGCGCTCCGGCAGTGCGGCTTCGTGTCACGCGCTCGGGCCGACCCTGCACGAGCCAATGCGCCTCCTTTGCAGACGATCAGCATCTGCGATGGCAGTCGGAGCCGGGCGTGCTCGCGCACGGCGAGTGGCGCCTCGCCGATCGCGTGATCCGCGACGTCTCCGCGGTCGGCTATCACGAGCGCGTGCGCGGCGTCTGGGGTTGGCCGGAGCTCGGCGAGTGGGTGTTCGGCTTCGCGAACGACGCGAGTGGAGATCCGTCGCGCCCGCCGGCCTGGGCCGCGGTCTTCACCTTCATCCGGCCCCGTACACCCGAAGGTGCGACGACGGCATCGGTGATGCTCTGGCAGGACGGCCGCCTGCGCCGTCACTTTCCGCGGCGCAACGTCAGCATGGCCGTGCGCGGAACGCTCGATCGCAATCACGTCCGGCAGGTGCCCGCGCTCGCGAACCTGCTCGGCGTCCCGCCGATGCGGCCGATCCCCCGGCGCCTCGTGATCGAGGCGCACCAGGGCGCGGATCGCGTCGTGCTCGACTTCGAGTCGGAGGCGGCGGCGCGGGTCGTGATCGCGAGCGAGACCAGCCTCCGTCCCTTCAGCGTGCACGAGGTGATCGGCCCGTGCCGGCTCGAGGGCTCGGTCGGCGGGCGCACGTTCGCGCTCGAGACACGCGGCATCGTCGAGTTCGCCGGGGGCGCCGATGCCGATCGATAGCGCGGCGCAGCTCCTGGTCGAGACCGTGGCGTCGCTGTCGTCGCGCGCGCCGGCGATCGTCGCGGCCGCCGCCCAGGAGCTCCAGGGCATCCGGCTCTCGCTGCACTTCGGCGACGCGAGCGACGCACTGCTCGAGGCGCGCCAGAGCCGGCTCGTGGCCGCACCCGTGCGTCCGCCTGCGCCGGACGTCGAGGTCTACTTCGACGATCGGTCGCTGAGCCTGCTCTTCGATCTCGAGCACCGGCCGGTGGACGAGCTCTTCGGCGGCAGCCTCGACGTGCGCGGCGAGCGCCCGCAGGTGCTCGCGGTCTGGCGCTGCTTCCGACTGCTCTCGCAGCGCGCCTCCGGCCTGCGCGTGGTGCAGACGCTCTGGCGCTCGTACCGCGACCGCACGCCGGAGCGCTGGGGACGTCCGGCCGTGCGAGCCCTCGCGGCGCCCGAGGCCGACGCCTTCCCCCGACCGCGCGCGACGGGCTGGAGCGCCCTCGACTACCTGGACGAGCGCCATCCGAGCCACGCCGCCCCCGACGGCCATGGCAACGGCGACGGCGCCCTGCTCGCCTCGTCGCGCACGCTCTGGGACGGCCGACGCAGCGAGTCCTGGACCGCCACGCCGGCCGTCTTCGACAACGATCTCGTGGAGATCATGCAGGCCTGCAAGAAGCGCGTCGTCGCCGAGATCCTCTCGATCCTGCCCGACCGCGAGCCGCGCGCGGAGCTCTACGACCGCATGCGCGACTACCCGGTGCGCGAGGGCAAGGGCCTGCGCCCGACCCTCACGATCGCGAGCTGCATGGCGCTCGGCGGCGCGAGCGAGGACGCGGTGCGCGCAGCCGCGGCGATCGAGCTGTTCCACAACGGCTTCCTGATCCACGACGACATCGCCGACGAGTCCACGCACCGGCGCGGGCTCGCGACCATGCACGAGGCCCACGGCGTCGGCGTCGCGGTGAACACGGGCGATGCCATGAACCTGTTCGCAGTCGACACCGTGCTCTCGAACCTCCCCACCCTGGGCCTCGCACGCACGCTCGGCCTGATCCACGAGGTCGTCCACATGTGTCGCGAGACGGTCGAGGGCCAGGCGATCGAGCTCGGCTGGATCCGCCGCAACGTCGTGCCCGAGCGCGACGACGCCTACTTCGAGATGAGCACCAAGAAGACGGGCTGGTACACCTGCATCACGCCGTGCCGGCTCGGCGCGGTCTGCGCGGGCGAGACGAGCCCGCGCGCCCTCGACCGCTTCGACGAGGCCTTCCGCTGGATCGGCATCGCGTTCCAGATCCAGGACGACGTGCTGAACCTGGTCGGCGCGGAGGACCTCTACGGCAAGGAGAGCCTCGGCGACCTGCTCGAGGGCAAGCGCACGATCATGATGATCCACCTCTTCCGCAGCGCCGAAGCTCCGGTGCGCGCGCGCATGACCGAGATCAACCGCCTGCCGCGCCGCGAGAAGACCCAGGAGCACGCCCGCGAGATGCTCGCCGCGATGGAGCGCGTGGGCTCGATCGAGTACGCGATCGAGCTCGCCGACCGGCTCGCGCACCGCGGCGTCGAGCGCTTCGAGCACGACCTCGACGGCATCCCCGAGAACGAGGCAAAGGCCGTGCTGCGCCAGATCGCCCACTACGTGACGACGCGTCCGCTCTGACGGTGGCTTCCGAAGACGACACGCGCGACCCGCCGCGGGGACCTTCGGGACGCAGCGCGCTCTCGGCCGCAGACCTCGCGCTGCTCGAGTCCCTCGGCACCGGGAACGCCTGGCTCCGCGCCATGCTCTGCACCCTCGCGCGCCGCGGGCTGCGCTTCCGCAGCGAGCATCCCGCGCGCGCGCGCGAGCTGCTCGACGCGCTGGCGCCGCTCCCGCTCTACAAGGGCGGACAGTTCCTGTTCGACCTTCTCGAGTGGGAGGACTTCATGGTGGACGGGCCGCCGCCGCCGCTCGTCCCGACGGTGCTCGACGCCAGCGCGCTGCTGCGCCTCGCGGAGCTCCTGCAGCGCGTCCGCAGCGCGATCGACGGCGCCGAGCCCGCCGCGCCCGACACCGCCGGATGGCTGCGGATCGAGGCCGCTGCCGATCCGCAGCGAGACGAGGCGCTCCCGCCCCTCGAGCCCGGGCTCTACCTCTATCCCGACGTCGTTCTGGGGGTGCTCGCGACCGTGGCCGCGTCGCTGCCCGCACGGGAGCCCGGGTCGGGCTGAGGCAGCGCGCGCGTGCCCCGGCGCGCCGCTTCCGCTTCCGCCAGGAGCCGCGTCATGTCGAGCGCGCTGGCCTCCGTCTCCGCCGCGCGCAGCAAGGCGTCGGCGCGCAGGCAATCCTCGGCGCCGCCGCGCCGCAGCAGGGCGCGCGCATGGTCGAGCCGCGTGCGCGCCGCGAAGGCCCGCGCGTCGAGGGAGTCGCACAGCGTCAATGCGCGGGCGAAATGCTCCTCGGCCTCGTCGAAGCGCCCGAGCAGCGCGCCGAGACGGCCCATCACCCGGGCCGCGGGCCCGACGAAGAGCACGCCGTCGCCGACCACGAGGCCGTGGTACGCGACCGGCTGCAATGCCTCGAGCAGCACCGGCGCGTGTCGTGTGGCGCCGAGCGCGGCACACGACTCCGCGAGCATCGCGAGGCTCGGACGCCAGCCCTCCGTACCCTCGAGCCCTGCGAGGCCCTCGTGCATCAGGCGATCGACCTCGCGCTGCGCGTCCTCGCGCCGGCCGCATTCGGTGAGCAGCAGCGCGTGCCAGGCGCGCGGGCCCGATAGCGCAGGGAAGCGCTCCATCAGGCCGCGCATCGGCGCCTCCATCTCGGCAAGCCGGCCCTGCTCGCGACGCAGCAGGAAGAAGAGCGCCGCGAGCACGCTCGGCGCGATCGAGTCCGGGACCCGCGCGGCGAGCGGCAGCGCCGCGAGCGCCGTCGCCTCGACGCGGGCGAGGTCGCCGCGCAGGAGCTGCTGCATCGCGCGCTGGACCGGCACGAGCCAGCCGAAGGCGGGAATGCGCAGCCGCTCGGAGAGCGACGCGTAGCAGGCGAGCTCGACGTCGACCTCGGTGCCGCGCCCGAGCTCGAGCAGCGGCGAGACGCGTTGTCCGCGCGCCACGATCTCGAGCAGCGCATCGCCCGTGCGTGCAGCGAGGGCGACGCTCTCGGCGCTCACCGCGAGACGCTCCTCCGGCGGCGCGAGGCCACGAAGCCGCAAGGTCCGGTTCACCGCGAGCAGCGCCTCGACGATCACGCGGGGGTCGCCGACGGAGCGCGCCGTCGCGAGGGCCTGCGCCGCGAGCGTGACCGCCTCGTCCTGGCGCCGCGGCTCGTTCGCGAGGAAGGCGCCGAGCCGCGCGAGCAGCCGCGCGCGCGTCCGTGCCGCGCCCTGGGGCTGCGCCCCGAGCGCCGCCTCGAGCACCGCGCAGCAGGCCTCCTCGATCTCGGTTACCGACGACTGCGGGATCGCGGCGTAGGCGAGCGCTGCCTCGGCCATGCGCTCGGGATCGCCGAGCTCGCGCGCTGCGTCCACGGCGCCCAGGAACGACTCCCGGGCACGCACGAAGTCGCCGAGCCCGAAGTGGCGCGCGCGGCCGAGACCGAGCAGCACGCCGTAGCGCACGAGGGGCGGCATCCCGGCCGGATCGGCCAGGGACACGGCGCGCTCGTAGTGGCCGATCGCCTCCTCGTACGCCATGCGCTCCATCAGCGTGTCGCCGGCGCGAAGCGTCCAGCGTACGGCCGCCTCGGTCGCGCCCACCGAGGCCGCCTCGGCGTAGTGGTGCGCGATCGCCGCCACCGGCGGCTCGGGATCGCGCGCCGAGAGCGCCTCGAGCGCCTCACCGAGCGCGCGATGGAGCCGCGCGCGCCGGAGGGCCGGGAGCTCGGCGACGATCGCCTCGCGGATCAGGGCGTGGGCGAAGCGCAGGCGTCCGACCGCGCCCCGGGTCTCCTCGAGCAGCCGTGCTGCGAGGGCTTCCTCGAGGCCATCGAGCACGGCGTCGGGCCCGCCCTCGAAGGCGCGCTGCAGGAGCGCCACGTCGAACTCCGCGCCCGCCACCGCGGCCAGGTCGAGCGCGTTCCGCGCCGTGTCGCCGAGATGCGACAGGCGCCCCGCGACGACCTGTCGCACTGCGAGGGGCACGCTGGCCAGCGCGTCGCGCCAGCTCGCCGGCGCGCTCGCGAGGCGAGCGGCGAGCTCGCGCGCGACCTGCACCACGTAGAACGGATTGCCCGAGGTGCGTTCATGGACCGCCGCCGCGAGCTCGGGCCCGGCCGGCGCACCCACCAGTCCCGCGAGCAGCGCACCGACACCGTCGGGGGACAGGCGGCCGACGCCGAGCGTCTCGCCCGCGCCGTGCCGTGCGATCTCCCCGAGCAGCGAGGGCAGGGGATGATCCTTCGCGAAGCGCTCGTCGCGGTAGGCGCCGGCGATCAGGATCGGATGGCGCGCGAGGTCGCCGAGCAGGAACTCGATCAGGCGCAGCGAGCCCGCGGCCGCCCAGTGCAGATCATCGAGCAGCAGCACCAGCGGCCGCTCCTGGGCGGCGTTCACGAGCGTGCGCTTCACCGCCTCGAACAGGCGCCAGCGCGACTCCGGTGTCGGCGTTTCGCCCGCGCCGTCGGGCAGATCCGGCAGGCGCTCGCGGAGCGAGGGCACGAGCTGCGCGAGCCAGGGGCCCGCCGCGGCGACCTGCGCGAGCTCGGCGTCGCTCGACGCGGCGAGGAGCTCGTCGAGGCCCTGGCTCCAGATCGCGAATGCCGGCCCGCCCGACTCGCGCGCCGTGCCGCGCGCGACCCGCGCGCCGGCAGCGCGGGCGGCGTCGGCGAGCTCGTCGAGGAGACGCGTCTTCCCGACGCCCGCCTCGCCTTCGAAGAGCAGCGCGCGTCCGCGTCCACGGGCGAGCTCGTCGAGGGCGGCGTGGATGCGCTCGAGCTGCGCCTCGCGTCCGAAGAGGGGCCCCCGCGCGCTCGCGCCGGGCGCGGGCCGAGCGCGCCGCCGCGGCGTCGCGTGCGGGCGCGCGCGCACCTCCACCGCAGCGACGAAGCGGAAGCCGACGCCGCGCACGGTCTCGATCACGTGCTGCTGGCGGCCGCGGTCGCCCACCGCCTCGCGCGCCATCTTCACGGCGTGGAAGAGCGCGTCGTCGCTCACGACCACGTCGGGCCAGAGGTACGCGACGAGCTCTTCGCGCGGCACCAGACGGTCGCGATGCCGCGCCAGGTAGAAGAGCAGCGCGAGGGGCTTCGGCTGGGTCGGCACGCGCACGCCCGCGCGGCGCAGCTCGAAGCGATCGGGATCGAGCTCGTACTCCGCGAACAGGAGCACGGCCGGCGCCTCGCGCAGCCCGTTGCCCCGGCGCTCCTGTGTGGCGGGGCCGAGATCCGGACCGGTCGTTCGATCTTCCGTACGGGGACACATCGGGGAATCCACATCCTCGGCGAAAACTCGGCTCGGGTTCAGGCCATCCGAGCCGACCCGCTCCTAGGATGCCTGAATCCGCGCGACTTCTGGCGGGTCGGAGCGGTGGGCCCGCAAGGGTCCGGCAGGGGCAGCGGGGCGCGCGAGGCACCCGGGGGATCGCGTGAGGATCGAAGCGGCCACTCGCCAAGGACGGGTCCGCGGCCGCGCGGGCCGGGACGGCGTCTCGTTCCTCGGCATCCCCTACGCGCGCGCCCCGCGCGCCCGACTGCGGCTCCGGCCCCCGGAGCCGCCGGAGCCCTGGTCGGGAGTCGCCGACGCGACGCGCCCCGGCCCGGCCTCGCTGCAGGAGCCCCCCGATCACGTCGCCTCCCTGCCGGCCCTGGCGCTGGCTGCGCAGGACGAGGACTGCCTCTCGCTGAACGTCTTCACGCCCGACGCCGACGGCGCCCGGCGGCCGGTCCTGGTCTGGCTCCACGGCGGTGGCTTCGACTGGGGCGCGGGCTCGCAACCCCTCTTCGACGGCGGGCGGCTCGCGCGGCGCGGCGACGCCGTGGTCGTGAGCATCAACTACAGACTCGGCGCGCTCGGCTTCGCGGCCGTGGCCGCGCTCGGCGACCGCAGCCTCGCGCGCCCGAACCTGGGCCTGCTCGACCAGGTGGCCGCCCTCGCCTGGGTGCGCGAGAACGTCGCGGCCTTCGGCGGCGACCCCGAACACGTGACGATCTTCGGCGAGTCGGCCGGCGCGATCTCGATCGCCGCGCTGCTCGCGATGCCCGACGCCGCAGGCCTGTTCCAGCGCGCGATCCTGCAGAGCGGCAGCGCGCAGCCGCTGCACGACGTCGAGACCGCGGCGGCGATCGCCCGCGGCTTCCTCGACGAGCTCTGGCTCGAGCCCGGCGAGGCGGATCAGCTCGCGATGGTGCCGCCGGAGTCGATCGTCGCGGCGCAGCGCGCCGTCACGCTGCGCCTGCGCTCGACGCCCGACTGGCTCGCATGGCAGCCCTACGTGGACGGCGTGGTGCTGCCCAACGAGCCGCTCGCGGCGGTGCGCGCGGGCGCAGCTCGAGGCATTCCGCTCCTCGTCGGGACGAACCGCGACGAATGCCGCCCGCTCGTCACGATCGATGGCCGGCTGCGTCTGGCGAGCGAGCGCGCGCTGTACGCGCGCATCGGCGAGATTGCGGCCGAGGCGACGGATCCGGAGCGGGTGCTCGCCGCCTACCGGCGCGTCGCGGGCGATCGGGCCCGGCTCGACGACCTCGCGAGCGCGATCGAGACCGACGCCCACTTCCGGTTGCCGGCGATCCGGCTCGCGGAGGCGCAGGCGCGCCACGAGCCACGCACGTTCATGTATCGCTTCGACTGGCCATCGCCCGCGCTCGGGGGCGCGCTCGGCGCCTGCCACGGTCTCGAGGTGCCCTTCGTCTTCGGACGCACCGATGCGGAAGGCCTCGCGGGGCTGGTCGGCGACGGGCCCGAGGCGCGCGCCCTCGCGGACGGCACGATGGACGCCTGGATCGCCTTCGCGCGCAGCGGCGATCCGAGCTGCCCGGCGCTCGGCGCCTGGCCCGCCTACGACGCGGCGCTTCGCGCGACGATGCGCCTCGGCGCGAGCTGCGGCGTCGAGCACGACCCCGGCGGCATCGAGCGGCGCGCGTGGCCGGCGTCGGCGGACGTCGTGGCGCCGAGCGGCACCCCCGGCTCGCGGCGTCTCCGCCTGCGACCCCTGTGCGGGCCCGTCCGGCCGATCGGCGGCGACGCGCGCTGAGCGCGGACCGCCCGCCGCTCCTCACCCCGGGGCCTCGATCCAGAAGCGCGGCAGCGAGATGCGCGGGCTCCGGCAGCGCGGGCAGCGCGCGGGCCGGGTCGCGCGCCGTCGCTCGCGGAACGCGAAGCCGCAGGCGAAGCACGAGGGCGGCTCGCTCGCGAGCCGCTCGCCGCGCGCCCGCAGCGAGCGCGCGAGATGCTCGAGGTGGTGGTCCACGTCGTGCTCGCGCACGCCTGCCGCGCGCGAGAGATCCTTCGCGGTGGCCGGCCCCTGGCGCAGCGCCTGCTCGAGGCGCTCGCGGATCGTGCCTTCGCTGCGCGGCTCGCTCTCCGCCATCGACGCCATCATGCCACGGAGCGGTGACGGCGCGGCGCTACGCGCGCTCGGGCCCGCCGTCGTCCGAGGGGCCGGCCTCTTCCTTCCACACCGCGCCGGCGCTCCGCCCTTCGGCCTCGGCCTGCTGCTCGAGGAGCTGCCGCACGTGGAGGATCAGGCGCGCGAGCGAGTCGCGGACGTCGTTCACGTGGGTCAGGAAGCCCGAGATCAGCTCGCGCCCCTCGAGCTCGCCGGCGGAGAAGCGCTCGAGGGCCTCGCTCTTCAAGCGCGCCACCTCGCGCTGCAACGCGATCAACGACTCGAGATCGAGCACCGCTGCGACCTCGAGCTCGGTCGCGCGCTGCTCGATCGCGGCGACCTTCACCAGATAGGCCTCGAAGGTCTCCTGGCGACGATGGCGCGAGCGTTGGCGCCAGAGCTGCCAGAGGAAGAGACCGCTGCCGAGCAGCGCGCCGCCGACGCTCAGCGTGTTGGCGGCGGCGTCGATCGTGCTCGCGGTGAGCGCGGGCTCGTGGCGCCGCAGGAACGCCTCGGTGCCGCGATGTCGCGGGAGCTCGGGCGCGAGCTTCAGCAGGCTGCGGTCGAGGGGCGGGTTCATGACGCCGCCGAAGGACGCAGAGTAGGCGACCTCGAGCGTCCGCTCGATCGACCCCGACGGCACGTTCTCGTTCGCGATGAAGAGGAGCCGCGTCGCGAGGGTGCGGAGCGGCTGCGCGGGGACGGCCGGGTCGACCGAGTAGGTGAAGGCCGGGATCACCGCCTCGTAGACGAAGCCCCGGCGCAGCGGCTCGCCTGTCTCGTGCTCCGCACCGCCTGCGCGCGCCTCGAGCTCGGTCCGGAGCGCGCTCAGGGCGAAGGCCTCGGCGAAGGGCAATGCCACGAGCCGGTAGCCGCGCTCGACGATCAGCGCGCGTGCGACGGGCGACGGCAAGGTCTCGATCAGGAAGACGGCGTCGGGCAGCGCCACCGCGCCGTCGGCGTCCGCCAGGAGCTCGCGCGGGTCGAGCAGGCTCGGGACGTAGCCGTCCGGGTTCGCGTCGTCGCGCGCGGGCACGCCGATGAAGTCGAGCACGGCGCGCGCGAGCCGGTGCTCCGTGCGGCCCGAGGGGCCGATGTTGACCACCTTGCCCCGCAGCGCGTCGAAGCGCGCCGACACGGCCGGCGCGAGCGTGCCGCTCACCAGCAGGTGCAGCGGCTCGAGCTGGAGCACGGCGACCTGGCGCAGGCGCGGGTGATGGTCGAGGGGCAGCGCGCCGGGCACGAGCGCGCCGTCGAGACGCCCCGCGTCGACCTCGTCGAGGGCGCGCAGCGCGTCAGGCCCGCTGTCGACCTCGCCGCCGGTCGCCGCGGCGAGGGCCTCGGCGAAGAGCGCGCGCGAGGTGACGAGGCTCCCGCCCCAGATCCGGAGCGGCTGCAGAGACCGCGGGCGGTTGCGATGGGCGGCGAAGACGACGAGCGCGAGCGCGAGCGCGCCGAGGAGCAGGAGCCCCGCCCCGCGCGCCGGCCTCACGCGCGGGCGCCTCGCGGTAGAAGCGGGGGGCGGGTGTGAGTCGAGATGGGCACGCGGGCATGCTACCCGGCGCGAAGGGCAGGCGGCCATCCATCGCGCCGCGCCGGAGGAGGTTCCCATGGCAGGGAGATCGATCGCGTGGGTCCTGGCGCTCGGGCTCGCAGGCGCGCCGTTCGTGGCGTGCGACGCGACGGGCGGGGGCCCGAAGGCGCCCGCGGACGAGGCTGCCACTGCGCCGTCGCCGGTCGGCGGCGTCTGGCAGCTCGCGGAGATCCGCGACCCCGGCGGCGACGTGCTCGTTCCGGACGACCCCGCGAAGTACACGCTTGCGCTGCAGGACGACGGCGCCGCGGTGATCCGCGCCGACTGCAACCGTGGACACGGCGGCTACACGGTCGACGGCGCGTCCATCGGCTTCGGCGCGATCGCGCTGACCCGCGCCATGTGCCCGCCGGGCTCCCTCGACATGCGTTTCGTGAGCGCCCTCGGGCAGGCGGTCACGTGGTCGATCCACGAGGGCCGGCTCCACCTGGACAGCGCTGCGGGCGGGAGTGTGCTGGTCTTCGCACGGCGGACGCCCGGCGCCTGAGCTCCTGCGCTCGCGGCGAGCATGGCGTTGCCGCCCGCGCAGGCAATCCGGCTGCGCGCCGCCGCCGCGGCGCGCCAGGACGCGCGCGGGGCTGGCACCGCGCTTGCTGGGGCATCGACCATGAAGACACGCGGCGACGAAACGAGCGGGCGGGGCGGATGCGCGGCCTGGTCCTGACGGCGGGCGGCGCCCGGGGCGCCTATCAGGCGGGCGTGCTGCAGCGCGTGGGTGAGATCCCGGCGCTGCGCGATGCGCCGCAGCCCTTTGCGATCGTGGCCGGCGCCTCGGCCGGAGCGATCAACGGCAGCGTGATCGCCGGCCGTGGCCGGCGCCTCGGCGCGGCGACGCGCGAGATTGCGCGGCTCTGGTCGAAGCTCCGCGTGAGCGACGTGATCCGCACCGATCTGCTCTCGCTCGCGAAGGGCGGAGCGACGCTCGCGCTGGACATGATCGCCGGCGGCCGGCTCGGCAACGCCGGCGTGCGCTCGGTCTTCGACGCCGCCCCGCTGCGCGCGCTCCTGCGCGAGGTCGTCCCGGCGCGCGGCATCGGCGACGCGATCCGCCGCGGCGAGCTCTACGCCGCGGCGATCACCGCGACGAGCTACCACTCCGGCCGCTCCTTCACCTTCGTGCAAGGACGGCCCGGGCATCCCGTCTGGAACAAGAGCCGTCGCGTCGTGCTGCCGGTGACGCTCACGGCGGATCACGTCGCCGCGTCGGCGGCGATCCCGCTCGTCTTCTCGCCCGTGAAGCTCTGCGCGGGAACGAGCGATCTCTGGTTCGGGGACGGCGGCCTGCGCCTCGTGAACCCCTTCAGCCCCGCGATCCGGCTCGGGGCGACCCGGATCTTCGCGGTCGGCATCCGCTCGTCCCGGGCCGCCGAGTCGCTCTCGCGCGCCGAGCTCGGCGCCGTGGAGGAAGGCGGTGGCACGCCAGGCGTCGAGATCCCGTGCCCGCCGCTGTCGCAGATCTGCGGCGTCTTCATGAACGCGATCTTCCTCGACCATCTCGACGCCGATCTCGACCACCTGCGCCGCATGAACGAGCTGATCCGCGCCTACCACGGAGGCGCGAACGGCGCCGAGCCGAGCGAGCCGATGCGGCAGGTCGAGCCGCTGGTCGTGAGCCCGTCGGAGGATCTCGCGCTCGTTGCGCAGCGCTTCGCCCATCGCATGCCGCGCCTGGTACGGCACCTGATGGACGGCCTCGGCAGGCCCGACGCCGAGAGCGCGGACCTCCTGAGCTACCTGCTCTTCGACGGCGCCTACACGCGCACGCTGGTCGAGATCGGCTACCGCGACGCGGAGGCACGGATCGACGAGATCGAGGCCTTCCTGCGCAGCGGCGCGACGGAGGAACGGGTTGCAGCGCTGCCGCCACGCCTGGGCCGGCTGCGCGCACCACGCGCGTCGTCGTTCGCGGGGATCAGCGCCGGAACAGCTTGAGGAAGGGCGCGAGCCGGAGCGGCTTGCCGCGGCCGACCACGTTCCACCAGAAGAGCACGGTCCAGGCGCCGGCCGCGCCGAGCAGGAGCGCGGCGAAGAGCGTCCAGCGCAGCCAGTGCCCGTCGCCCGCGGGCAGCACGATCGCGGCGCAGAGCGAGAGCGTCGCGGCGAAGGCCGTGAGCCCGAGGCGCCCGGCGAGCTGGTGCAGGAGCCCCGGGACCTCGTCCAGCGCCGGCGTCACCGCGCGTACCTGGAGGCTCCCGGATTCGACGTCGTGGAGGATCTGGTCGAGCTGCGCCGGGAGCGCGCGCACCATCGACGCGAGCCCGCTCGCCTCGCCCGCGAGGTCCTGCGCCAGCGCGAGGGGCGAGAAGCGTCGTGTGACCGCCTGCTGCACGTAGGGCCGCGCGATCGCGATCAGGTCGATCTCGGGATGGAGGCTCCGCACGAGCCCCTCGATCGTGGTCGCGGCCTTGGTCAGGATCGAGTACTCGCTCGCGAGCTTGATCCGGAAGCGCTGCGCCGCCTCGGCGAACTCCTGGGCGAAGCCGGCCGAGTCGACGTCGGCGAGGCTCGTCACGTCGAGGTACTTGCCGCGGATGCGCTCGATCTCGGCGCGAAGCTCCGCCAGGTTCACGCGCTGGGTCGGCGTGCCCATGCGCAGCAGGATGCGCGCGAGGGTCGCCGAGTCGTTGGTGAAGGTCGCGAAGATCAGCGCGACGAGGTCGTCGCGCTGGGCCTCGGTGAGCCGACCCATGAGGCCGAGGTCGATCAGGCAGACGGTGCCGGCGTCGTCCACGAGCAGGTTCCCGGCGTGGGGATCGCCGTGGAAGAAGCCGTCGAGGAAGACCTGCTTGCAGGCGCCGTGGACGATCTCCTCGATCGCGCGCTTCGCGGCGTCGCTCCCGGGCGCGAGCGTGCGCAGTGACTTCCCGGCGAAGAGCTGCATCGTGAGCACCGTCTTGCAGGAGAGCTCGGGATGCGGGCGCGGCACCGCGAGCTTGCGCTCGGGGTCGAGGAGCTGACGCGCCTGGAGCAGGTTCGCGAGCTCCTCGCGGAAGTCGAGCTCGCGCAGGATCCCCTTCTCGAACTCCGCGACCACGCCGGAGACACCGAGAAGCTGCATCTCGTCGACGCTCGCCTCGAGGACCTGCGCCGCGAGGTAGAGCAGGTCGAGGTCGCTCCGCATCGTGGCCTCGATGCCCGGGCGCTGCACCTTCACCACCACGCGCTCGCCGCCGAGCGTGGTGGCGACGTGCGTCTGGGCGATGGAGGCCGTGGCGAGGGGCTCGCGCTCGAAGCTCGCGTAGAGCTCCTCGAGCGGCGCGCCGAGGCCGGCCTCGACCACGCCGCGGATCGTCTCGAAGGGCAGCACCGGCGCGCGGTCCTGCAGCGTCTCGAGGGCGGCGATCCACTCCGCCGGCAGCAGGTCCTTCCGCATCGAGAGGATCTGGCCGAGCTTGATGAAGGTCGGACCGAGGGCACCGAGGAGCTGCGCGAAGCGCACGGCCGGCGTGCCCTTCGCGAGCTCGGCGTCGCGGTCCGGGATCACGCCGCCGTGGAAGATGCGCAGGCCGAGGGGCGTGCTCATCACGAGCTCGCCGAAGCCGTGGCGCGCCACCGCCACGGCGACGCTGCGGAGCCGCGCGAGATCGCGCACCGCGGTGCCGAAGAAGGACGGCCGCGCGCCGCCGGCGTCGTCCGGCGTCACGCGACGCCCCAGCGCAGCAGCACGCGCGTCTCACGCTCGAAGCCGAGCACGCCGTAGTTCGCGGTGCGGAGCATGAAGAGGCGCGCGTCGCGCGGGTCGAGGCCCAGCCAGCGCGCCGTGAGCACGCGCAGCATGTGGGCGTGGGCGAAGCAGGCGACGTCGCCCGGCGTCGCGAGGGCGAGCGCGATCACGCGGTCGGCGCGGGCGCCGATCGCCTCGGCGGTCTCGCCACCGGGAACACCGTCGCGGAACACCGTCCAGCCCGGCACGTCCTTCCGGATCTCGGGCGTGGTGAGGCCTTCGTAGCGTCCGTAATCCCACTCCATCAGGTCGGGGCAGCGCTCGGCGTCGGGGAAGCCCGCGAGCCGCGCGGTCTCGCTCGCGCGCTGGAGCGGGCTCGTGAGCACGCGCGCGAAGCGTCGCTCGGTCAGGGCCGCGCGCAGGCGCTCGGCGTCGCGGCGGCCCGTTTCCGTGAGCGGCACGTCGGTGCGGCCCGTGTGCCGGCCCGACCGGCTCCATTCGGTCTCGCCGTGGCGCACGACCACGAGCTCGGGGCGCGGTTCGGCGTGGGCGGTGGGAGGGCTCGACACGAAGCGAAGCTAACCGATCGGCGGCTCGCTGCTGTGCCGGGCGTGCGGCGCCCTCGAGGGCCGGGCTCAGCGCCAGTGCGAGAGGTCGCGGTTCAGGAGGCGCCCGAGTCGGGCCGTGTCGGCGTGGAAGGTCTCGCGCAGCTCCTCCCGGAGGGCGGCCGGCAGCGGGGCCGGGGGTGACGAGATCGAGTTCCAGGCGAGCAGGCGCGAGCGTGCGCGCTTCAGCCAGGGCTTCTTCTTCTTCGTGTTGCCCTCGCCGGCAGCCCCGGTTCTCGCCTTCTCCCTCGCCACCTTCGCGCCGATCACCGCCTTCGCGAGCGCCATCGGGGGGCGCATCAGCAGGCGATGCAGCGCGAGCGAGCGGAAGGTGCGGCTCTCGAGGCGGCGCGGGAAGCTCGTGCGGCCGTCGTGCTCGAGGCCGAGGAACGTCAGCACCTGCTCGTAGACCTTCGCCGTCTCGCTCCGGAAGTCGTCGTGCACGACCACGTGGCAGCGCTCGCGCCCCGCGAGCTCGAACAGGCGTTCGACGCGCTCGCCGAGGCGACCGATCTCGGCGTATTGCAGGAAGCGCGGATCGCGACAGCTCTTCGGCAGGTGCCGACCCTGCGCGCGCTCGGCCTGGAGCCCCCACGCCGTCGCGAAGTCGCGCACGTCCTCGTCGAGCACGTAGAGCAGGCGTTGGTGGTAGGAGGGCAGGAGCTCCATCGGGTTGCGGACCATGGCGAGGAAGCGCGCGTCGGGGTCGAGGGCGAGGGCGCGCTGGATCGCGAGGTCGGAGTAGAGCGTCGAGACCGAGCCCTCGCCGAGGAGCCGATGTTGCGGCGCGCGATGCGGGAAGAAGGTCTCGAGATAGGTGCGGCGCATCTCCTCGAGCGGAATCTCCGGCGCGTAGGCGAGGTAGTGCGGCTCCTTCGGGACCGAGAAGCAGATGCGCGGATGCTTGCGCAAGTAACGGCTCATCGCGGTCGTCCCGCAGCGCGGCGCGCCCACCAGAAAGAACATCTCCGTCATCGCTCTCTCCCCGGCGCGCCCCGGCCGCGCCCGCGATCTAGGCTATCACCAATGAGCGCATGCCGTCGCTGCGCTCGATGGCCCCCGGCTCGCGAGCGAAAGTTGCGGCACGTCGACGCTCCCTATGACAGACTGGCCCGGCCACCACCGCCGCGAAGGGACGTCACGTGAAGAGAATCGTCGCTCATGCCCTGGGTCCGGTGCTGTTCGGCGCTGTGCTGCTCGGAGCGAGCGCAGCGCGCGCCGACGACGTCCGTGTCAGCGAAGGGCGGGAGCTCTTCCAGCGCTACTGCGCTTCGTGTCACGGCATTGCGGCCAAGGGCGACGGCCCCGCGTCCGGCGCCATGGTTCCGCCCCCCACGGATCTGACGAGCCTCGCCGCGCGCTGGGGTCGTCCGCTCTCGAAGGGCACGCTCGCCGAGTTCATCGACGGCCGCCGCGACGTCCGTGCTCACGGGACGTCGGAGATGCCGGTCTGGGGCACGCGGCTCGTCGATCCCGTCCCGCCCAGCACGGGCGGCGACCCCGCGACCGAGAACGTCGCGCTGCTCGTCGCGTACCTGGAAACCTTGCAGGTCGAAGCCGCGAAATGACCGCAATCAGGGGAGCATGAATGGCGCACGAGGGATTCCACGAGCCGATCACCGAGCTCTCGCAGGAAACGCGCGACCTGCACCGCGCGATCGTCTCGCTGATCGAAGAGCTCGAAGCGATCGATTGGTATCAGCAGCGCGTCGACGCCTGCAAGGACGACCAGCTGAAGGCGATCCTCGCCCACAACCGGGACGAGGAGAAGGAGCATGCGGCGATGCTGCTCGAATGGGTCCGCAGGAAGGATCCGAAGTTCAGCAAGGAGCTGAAGGAGCGCCTCTTCACGGACAAGCCGATCGCGCACGACTAGGCCCGGTCCGTTCGGAGCCAGCGGTGAGCACGTTCTCGTGGATCCTCCTGAGCGGGATCCTCATGAGCGCGATCGCGCTCGTCGGGAGCGCGACGCTGCTGCTCGCGCCCACGACGCTCGCGCGCCTCGTCACGCCGCTCGTGGCCTTCGCGGCAGGCTCGCTCCTCGGCGGCGCGTTCTTCCACATGCTCCCCGCGGCCGCGGCCCAGACGCAGGACCTGGGCCTCGTCTTCCTGTGGACCATGCTGGGGTTCGCGCTCTTCTTCGCGCTCGAGCAGTTCCTGCACTGGCATCACTGCCATCGCGCGAGCGCGGACTGCAGGAAGCCGCTCACGTACCTGATCCTCCTCGGGGACGGGCTCCACAACTTCCTCGGCGGGCTCGGCGTCGCAGGCGTCTTCCTGATCGACGTCCGCCTCGGAATCACTGCGTGGCTCGCCGCGGCGGCCCACGAGGTGCCCCAGGAGCTCGGCGATTTCGGCGTCCTGATCCACGGTGGCTGGAGCCGCGGGCGCGCGCTCCTCTTCAACCTGCTCTCGGGGTCTACGTTCCTGCTCGGCGGCCTGGTGGCGTACGCCGCCTCGCAAGCGCTCGACGTCGACTTCCTCGTGCCCTTCGCCGCTGGCAACTTCCTGTACATCGGTGCCTCGGACCTGGTGCCGGAGGTCAACAAGCAGCACGACGTGGCGTCAGGGGTCGTGCACTTCGGCGCCTTCGCGGCCGGTCTCGCGCTTCTGTGGATGATTCGAGGCGCACTCGGGGTGTAGGCGGCGGCTCCGCGGTGTGTACCCCCGCACGGCGCTCAGGGCCGGCCCGTCCCGGCTTCCGCGCGGCAGCGCTTCGACATCGTCGCGAGCGTCGCGTCCAGGGCGTCGCGCCGGAACGCGGAGGGGCTCGCGCCGCGGACACGCTCGCGCAGGCACGCGCAGTAGGCGTCGCAGACCTTCGCGCCGAGCTCCGGCGGGCAGTCCCGGCACAGCTCGCCGACTGCGTGCAGGGCGCGCTCGTGCTGGCGCTCATCGATGCGATCCAGGTCGCGGCCGGCGCTCCGCGCTTCGATCAGCACCACGGCGCCCAGGATCAGGACCGCGCCCAGGGCGAGATGCTCGCGAGTGCGCGTCCTCCGCCGGGCGAGCAGGAGCACGAGCCCGACCGCGAGCGGGAGGCCGGGCAACACCACGCAGGCTGCGAGCGCGGAGCGCGCGGCGCCGAGCCCTTCGAGACCGCTCGCCCTCGCGCCGATCATGGCGAAGGAGAAGAGCAGGCCGAAGAGCACGCAGGCGCCGATCGCGAACAGCCAGAACGTCCCGGCGCCGAAGAGCGGGCGAGGCGACGCGGGCGACCCCGGACCCGTTTCCATGCAGCCTCCTCCGAGCCCTCAGCCGAGCCGCGCGATGGTTCCCGCCAGCATCGCAGCGGTGTCATAGCTCAGGTTGCGGTAGAGGTGGGCGGCGATCCGGGGATGGCGTCGGACCATGAGCTGCAGGTCCTCTTCCGTGAAGCGCAGCACCCGCACGGCGGTCACCGTATCCGCGCTGGCGAAGCGCCGGTTCAGGAACAGGCCGGCGTGCCCGATGACGGCGCCGCGCGTCGCGCCGCGCAGGTCGACGCGTCGGCCCTCGCGCGTCGTCCAGAGGCGCAGCTCGCCCTCGAGCACCAGGAACATCTCGTTCGGGTCGGCGCCCTCGCGCATGAGCAGCGTGCCGGCGGGGAGCTGCTGCAGGTCGGCGGTGAGCGCGAAGATCCGCGCCTGGCGCGCGCTGAGGCCCGCGAAGAGCGGGATCGAGCGCTCCGGCGTGTCGCCGAGGTCGAGCCGAAGCACGTCCCAGAGCGTCACGAGGCGCGCACCGGCGCAGAGCGCGGGCGTGACGGTGACGTCCGAGACGCGCGCCACGGCCAGCGTGAAGGCCGAGAGCAGGCCGAACTCGACGTGGTTCCGAAGCTCGCTGGTCGTGAGCACGAGGAAGCAGGCGCAGAGCGCGAGCGAGGTGAAGGTCGCCGGCCGGAGCACGCCCTCGAGCGCCCGGTAGGTGGCGCGCTCCTCGCTCGCCGTGCGCCGCGCCTCGCGCTGGAAGCGCACGAAGTAGTGGATGGTGTCGTCCACGGCGATGCCGAGCGTGATGCAGCCGATGAGGGCCGTGGAGGGGTTGAGCGTGATCCCGAAGAAGCCGAGCGCGCCGTAGTAGATCGCGATCGGGAGCAGGTTCGGGAGCAGCGCCAGGAGACCCATCCGGAACGAGGTGAAGAGCACGACCATCACCGCGTAGATCGCGGCGAGAGCGAGCAGGGTGCTCGCGACCTGGCCCTGGGTCACGCGCTCGATCGTGCGGCTCACGAGCACGGAGCTGCCGGTGACGCGGCCGCTCAGGGGGAGCGGCAGCCCGGCCACGCGCTCTTCGACGCGCGCGAGGAGCGCGTCGAGCGTCGCGGTGTCGGCGGCGCGCGTGCGCACGACGATCTGGGCCGTGTGGTGCTGCGGGTGGACGATCGCGTCGACCTCGTCGCCGCCGCCCATCACGAGGAGCTGCTTCGCAAGCCGCTGGGTCGCGGGGAGCGCCGCACCGAGGTCCTCACCGCGCAGGATCCGGTGCAGGAGGCGCAGGTGATCGGTCACGCTCTGGGTCGACACCACCTCCGGCTGGGCGGCGAGCCAGTCCTGGAGCTTCTGCACCTCCGCCAGGATCTCGGGGTCGACGAAGGCGCCCGCGAGGTGTGCCTCGAGCACGATCGAGAACGGGCTCACGCCGCCGAAGGCGCGGCTCACGGCCTCGAAGTCTGCGCGCGCGGGGTGCGTCGCGTCGAAGTCGCCGACGTAGCTCGTGCCGACGCGGATCTGCGTCGAGAAGGCGAGGGCGACGCAGGCGATTGCGATCGCCGTCCCGAAGATGCGACGGCGGTGGCGCAGATCGAAGCGGGCGAGGGCCTCCGCCGCCCGGTCGAAGGGCCCCGCCCAGGGGAGGCGCCGCGCGCCGCGACCGGCCCCGACCACCGCCAGCGATGCAGGCAGGAACGTCAACGAGAGCAGCGACACCACGGCGACGCCCAGCACCGCGAGCAGGCCGAACTCGCGGATCGCGGGGAGCGGCGTGACCGCGAGCGCGAGGAAGCCGATCACGGTGGTCGTGGCCGTGACGAGGACGGGGAGCCGCACGGCCTGGAGGCTCGCGCGCAGGTGCTCGCGGGCGGCGCTCCGCGAGCAGCCTGCCGGCAGATCCTCGAAGAACGCCGTCGTCACGTGGAGCGCGTAGGCGAGGCCGACCGCGAGGAGGAGCGGCGGGACGAGCGTCGTCACGAGCTGGAGCGGGTGGCCGAGCGCCGCGAGGACGCTGATCGTCCAGAGCAGCGAGAGGCCGATCGTCGCGAGGGGCAGCACGACGCCGCGCCAGTTGCCGAAGGCGACCGCGAGCACGAGGGCGCCCACGAGCGCGATCAGGGGCAGCGTCGTCACGAGCTCGTGCAGCAGCACCTCGGTCGTCGCGGCCTTGAGGATCGGCGGGCCCGTGATCCAGACCGGCCCGCCAGCCGACTCCGCGTCCGCCAGCGCGCGCAGCCGCTCGGGGATCTGGCGCGCGCGGAAGCCCTCGTCAGCGATCGGCTCGAACGAGACCGCGAGCGCCGAAACGCGCCCGTCGTCCGACACCAGCGAGCCGCGGTAGAGCGGATTCGAGAGCGCGAGCGCGCGCAGGCGCGGCAGCGCGGTCGGGTCGGCGAGGGCCGCCTCGGTGAAGCTCCGCAGCTCGAGGCCCTCTTCGTCCTCCTCGAGGCTCGGCGCCGTGGCGAGGGAGGCGACGCGGGTCACGCCAGGCAGGCGCTCGAGGGCGCGCGTCAGGCGCTCGACCCGGCGCAGGCTCTCGAGCGCGAAGGCGTCGTCGCTCGCGACCGCGACGAGCACCGTCTCGTCGTTGCCGAAGGTCCGGCGCATCGACTCGTAGAAGCGTCGGTCCGGGTCGTCCGGCGGGAGCAGCCGGTCGAGGGAGGGATCGATGCGGAGCCGCAGCGCGCCGGTGCGCAGGTCGTAGACCTGCGACGCCGCGAGCACGCTCAGCAGCGCCACGATCGCGAGCACCACGAGGGGATGGTCTACGACCAGGCTTCGCGCGCGTCGCTCCTCCCGCAGCCCGAGGGATGCGTGAGGAGCCGCCATCAGTTCGAGCGGCCCATCTGGTTCGGGTTGAAGAGACGGTCCGGGATCTCGACGTCGGTCCGACTCTCGCGCACGCGCAGGCGCGTCGTCGTGCCGTCGCGCAGGTCGTGGAGCTCGAGCTCCTGGGGAATCCAGCGCGGGCCGTCCTGCGCCAGCTTCACGCGCGGCACGGTCAGCACTTTGCGCGGGGTCTCGCCGCGCTCGTAGAGCTCGGTGCGGAGCGCGATGCAGGTCACGGGATCGACGAGGACCAGCACGCGCTCGTAGGGCGACGCGGTGCCCGGCGCGGGCCGGACCGAGATCACGCGCGCGGGCGCTCCCTCGACCTCGCGATCCGGCAGGCGCTCGAGGGCGCCTTCGAGCCCGAAGCCGTCGAGGTGCTTCACGTCCGCGTAGCTGAAGTCGGTGCCCCAGAGCGAGCCGGATGCGGCGCCCGGCGCGATGCGGCGCGGCTTCCCGATCTCGGGCAGGTAGAGGTAGAGCGTCTGGTCGTCGATCGACAGGTAGCTCGCGCCCTCGAGGTCCGAGGGCTCCTCGACGCGGAGCCGCACGCGGCTCTTGCCGTCGTCGAAGCGCTTCCACAGCACGCGCACCACGAGCTGTCGTGCGCCGCCCGTGCGGTCCGTGGATTCGAGCTCGATCGTCTGCGAGGTCGAGCGCTCCGGGAGATTGCGCGCCATGCAGGCGCGGATCTCCTCAGGCGTCTCGAGCGCGGCGCTCGCCGGCGCGGCAGCGAGGAGCAGCGCGAGGGCGGGCCAGGCCGGCCAGCGCCAGCGCAGCCCGACCTTCTGCGCGACGCAGGCGGCGTCGGATGCTGCGCTCATCGCCACGGCACCTCGCGCTCGATCGCCTGCTCCCAGTTCCGGCCGTCGAAGCGCGCGGGACGGAGCGCGTCGACATCGACGCCGTCGAGGCAGCGCACGTTCACGTCGATCTTGTCGGGATCCGAGCGCGGGACGTAGAAGGGGTGCATGCCGCAGACGCTGCAGAAGTGGTGCTTCGCGACGCCCGTGTTGAAGGTGTAGGTCGTGAGCGCGTCGCGGCCGGAGACGAGCTCGAAATCCTCGGGCGGCACGATCAGGTGGATGATCCCCTTCTTCGTGCAGACCGAGCAGTTGCAGACCGACGCGGCGGCGAGGTCGCCGCGCACCCGGAAGCGGACGCGGCCGCAGTGGCAGCCGCCCTCGTACCGTTGCTTCTCCATGGTCGCGACCGTACCACGGCCGGGCGCGGCTCAGAGCGGGAAGACGTACTCGTGGCCGTCGTCGCGGAAGCGGAACTCCATCACGTTGGGCCAGAGCGGTGGCACGAGGGACGCCTCCCAGGCGCGGAGCATCCCTTCGAGCGCCTCCACGCGCGCGGGGTCCTGCGCCGAGAGATCGTTCTCCTCGAACGGGTCCTGTCCGACGTCGTACAGCACGCGGCTCCCGGTGCGCGCGTCGCTGATCAGCTTCAGCGCGCCCGCGCGCACCGCGCGATGGCCGGCGGCGCGCCAGTAGAGCGCCTCGTGGGGCGCGCCAGCGCGCTCGCCGCGCACGAAGGGCACGAGGTCCACCCCGTCGTAGGGACGGTCGGCGGGGAGCTCGGCCTGGGCGGCGCCGGCGATGGTCGCGAACAGGTCGAGGGCCGACACCGGCTCGGCGTAGGGCGCGCGCGCCACGAGCCGCTTCGGCCAGCGGATCACGAGCGGCACGTTGAGCCCGCCCTCGAAGTTCGTGAGCTTCCCGCCCTTGAGCGGCGCGTTGCTCGCGACGCCGGTGTAGGTCGCCGCGCCGTTGTCGCTGGTGAAGATCACGAGCGTGTCTTCGGCGAGGCCGGCCTCGTCGAGCGTCGCGAGGATGCGGCCGACCGCGTCGTCGAGGGCTGCGACCGTCGCGAGGTAGATCCTGCGGTCGGGGTCGGGCTCGTCTGCGAAGCGTTCGACGTAGGCGCGCGGCGCCTGGATCGGCGCGTGGGGCGCATTGAAGGGCACGTACGCGAAGAAGGGCTTGCCCTTCTGTGCGCGGATCCACGCCGACGCCTCGTCCGCGATCTTGTCGGTCAGGTAGCCGTCTTCCTCGATCACCTGTCCGTTGCGGCGGATCGCCGAGTTGCCGCTGCGCCCGGTCCACCACTGGTAGCGGTCGGCGAAGAGGTCGTCGTGCACGCCGAGGTAGGCGGGGTCGTCCGCGTCGGCGTAGAGGCTGAAGGCCTCGTAGAAGCCGTACTGATGGTCGAAGCCGCGATGCTCCGGCCGCGTCTGCTCGCCGAAGCCGAGATGCCACTTCCCGAAGATCGCCGTCGCGTAGCCGCGCCGGCGCAGCAGGTCCGCGAGCGTGATCTCGCCCGGCGGCAGGCCCTGGAGCTCGACGTCCTGGCGCGTCGGCACGCGCAGCTCGTCGATCGCGTACCAGCCCTGCTTCGAGAAGAGGGTACGCGCCGCCCACCACTCGAGGCGGTTCCGCGGGTAGCGGTCGTGGGTCACGCTCTCGATGCCGAAGCGCTGTGCGTAGCGGCCGGTCAGGAGCGCCGCGCGCGACGGCGAGCAGATCGGCGAGGTCACGTAGGCGGACTGGAAGGCGACACCGTCGCGGGCCAGCCGCTCGAGGCTCGGCGTGGGCACGGACGACGGCTCGTAGACCGAGACGTCGTGCTTCCCGAGGTCGTCGGCGACGATCAGCACCACGTTGGGGAGCCCCGCCGTCGGGCGCGGGTCCGGCTGCGCGAGGAACGCTTGGGCTGCGCGCGTTGTCGCGGGGTCGAAGTGGATCGCGAGGCCCGGGTCGGCGACGGGCCAGAACGCCCACGCGACGAGGGGGGCCAGGAGCAGCAGGAGGATCAGTCCGAGCTTCCGCACGCCGCGCATGCTGCCAGATCGGCGGCGGGCGCGACAAGCCCGGGCTGGCCCATCTGCGTGCGGAGGCTGCCGTCGAACACGAGGTCGCCCGCCGCGAGGGCGCAGGGGCGCCGTCCCGCACTTCCGGCCGCTCGCGTCCGCGTCACGGCGCGGTGGCGGACGCATCTCCCGGCACGGGGCACGCCATCGAGAGCCGCGAGAGCTCCGCCTGCACCTCGGGGTCGTCGGGCTGCGAGAGCAGCCGCTGCGCCGTCTTGAAATCCGCGCGCCGCACCTGGTCCTCGAGGCAGACGCAGAAGCGCTCGCAGACCTCGCGCGAGACGTCGGGCGGGCAGCCGTCGCGGCAGCCGGCGGCGAAGCCGGCGAAGTCCGGCGCCGCGGCCGCGCCCGGCTCCTGCTGCTGGACGTGCGCTGGGCCCGCCGTCCCCTCCTGGTACTGCTGGCGCACGCGCTCGATGTCCGCCGTCGCGCCGCGCCAGAGCATCGCCGCCGTGATCCCGAGCGCGACGAAGGCGCCGAGCGCCAGGTGCTCGCGCGTGCGCGTCGCGGCCCGTGCGGCGAGGAGGCCGAGCACCACGGCGAGCGGCAGCGCCGCCGACACGGCGCAGCTTCCGAACGCGCGACGCTGCGCCGTCGGCCCGACCGCGCCGTCCGCCACCGCGCCGGCCAGCCCGAACGTGAAGTGGACGACGAGGAGCGCGAGCGACCCGAGCACGAAGAGCCAGAACGCGGCGGGAGGAAGGATGGGAGCGCGCGCTGCGCGCGGTGCTTCGTCCGCGGACATGGTGACTCCCGCGCGCGCCTCGCGCTCCGTGCATCGCCCCGTGCTGGCTCGACTCCCACCCCAGCCCGCCGGCGCCTACGCCACGTCCCGACGCACCTCCGCCGCCCCGCTCCGCGGAGCGAGCCAGGCCAGCACCGCCGCGACGAGGAAGAGCGCCGCGACGTCGCCCGGCAGGTGGCCGTGCTCCGCGGGATCGAGCACGGCCTGCACCGCCATGATCCCGCCGTGGACGACGCTCGACCACACGGTGAACCAGATCAGGCTGCGGTGCGCCGCGGGAGCGCGCGAAGCCAGGAGCAGGAAGACGCCGAGCGTGGCGTAGATCCCGACGATCATCTGCTCGTACTCGTGCTGGCTCGGCTCCCACCGCCAGCCCGACGGCCAGAATACCATCAGCGGGTAGACGAGCAGGAACGCGATCCCGAACGCCCTCAACGCGATGCGAAGCAGTCGGTCCCGATCACCCATGCTGGTCACCTCCA
>Ga0105107_10000277_pt1 | contig 31372 bp, 24 predicted proteins | sample PPLLaktember2015_6_FD_79335 | JGI IMG/M metagenome (GOLD analysis project Ga0105107, IMG submission 79335) | Freshwater sediment microbial communities from Prairie Pothole Lake near Jamestown, North Dakota, USA - PPLs Lake P8 Core (1) Depth... | ecosystem: Environmental > Aquatic > Freshwater >...
GCCAGAGCGCGGCTTGCTGCTCCGGCGACGCCGCGCGCACGAACTGGGCGAGGTGGCTGAAATCGCGGGCATCGTTGACAGGGCATGGCGCCACCAGCACGGCATCGCCGCCGAGGTTCCTGAAAGTCACGACGCTGCGGTCCGGGCGGAAATGCTGTGCGAAGACCTCGGGCTCCGGACGCAGGCCTGCAAGCGATGGGCTCGACAGGAACACGCATTCGAAGGGCCGCGACAGGCTGGCCGCCGTGACTGGGGGGCACTCCCAGACATAGGCGTCGAGCGGCAGGGCGCGAAGCCAGTCGAGCCACTGCTGGCGGAAAGGCTCGCTCGCCGCCCAGTCGCGCAGAACGTCATCGAACGAGAGCGTGGCGCCGGATTCCGCGACCAACTGCCACTGGCAGCCGCCGATGATCCCGGATTCACACAGCCGCCACACGACTCAACCGCGCAGGAAGTTCCCGAGCAGCTTCGGGCCGTCGGGCGTCAGGATGCTTTCCGGATGGAATTGCACGCCCTCGATCGGAAGGCTGCGGTGCCGAACGCCCATGACTTCGCCCTCCTCGGTCCAGGCGGAGACCTCGAGCGTTTCCGGCACCGCGTCCCGCCGAGCGATCAGCGAATGATAGCGGCCCGCCTGCAGCGGGTTCGGCAGGCCGGCGAAGATGCCGCGCTCATCGTGCAACACCATAGAGGTCTTGCCGTGCATGAGCCGTTCAGCTCGCACGATCGCACCGCCGTAGACCTCGACGAGCGCCTGGTGCCCGAGGCAGACGCCAAGCACCGGGATGCGGCCCGCAAAGGCGCGGATCATGTCCTCCGAGACGCCTGCCTCCGCCGGCGTGCCGGGACCGGGCGAGATGCACAGATGGGTCGGCTCGAGCGCAAGCGCAGCCTCGACCGTGATTTCGTCGTTGCGGTGCACAGCGACATCCGCACCGAGCACGAGGAAAGCCTGCACCAGGTTGTAGGTGAAGGAATCGTAGTTGTCGACCAGGAGGAGCCGCGGCGCCGCGCGCCGGACCGCAATGCTCATGAATCCGCGCCCGTGAACGGCAGCTTGAGGTAGCTGCGCCCGTTCGCCTCAGCAGGCGGCGGCCGGCCGCCGCGGATGTTGAACTGCACCGCAGGATAGATCAGCACCGGCATCTCGAGCGTCGCGTCGCGCCTGCGGCGCAGTGCGGTGAACTCCGCCTCGCTGGTGCCGTCCCTCACGTGGATGTTGCCGGCGCGCTGATCGGCAATCGTCGTCTCGCAGCGCACCTCGCGCCCGCCCGGGCCGTAGTCGTGACAGACGAAGACGCGCGTCTCGCCCGGTAGCTCATAGAGACGGCGGATCGAGGCGTACAACACGCCCGCATCGCCGCCGGGAAAGTCGCAGCGCGCGGTGCCGCCGTCCGGCATGAAGATCGAGTCGCCGACGAAGACCGCGTCCCCGACCAGGTAGCTCAGGCTGTCGCTGGTGTGTCCCGGGGTTGCGATCACCCGCGCCGTGAGCGAGCCGATCGCGAACTCCTCGCCATCCGCGAGCAGCCGGTCGAACTGCCGGCCGTCCACCGGAAAGGCCGGCTCCAGGTTGAGGATCTCACGGAAGGCACGTTGCACCGCGCGGATGCCCTCGCCGATAGCGATCTTCCCGCCGAGCGCCGCCTGCAGCCAGGGCGCGGCGCTGAGGTGGTCCGCGTGCGCATGCGTCTCGAGGATCCACTGGCAGCTGAGCCCGGAGTCACGCACGAACGTCGCGATCGCTTCCGCGCTCGCGGTGCTCGCACTCCCGGACTTCGGGTCGAAATCGAGCACGGGATCCACGATGGCGCACTTTCGCGTCTCGGGGTCCGCGACGACGTAGCTCCAGGTCCCGGTCGACTCGTGACGGAATGGCCGGATGTCGGGGCGCACGGTTCAGCCCTTTTGCGCGTCCACCCAGCGCTGCACCTCGGACTCCAGCACGGTCAGCGGCACGCTGCCGGTGCGCAGAACGAGGTCGTGGAACTCGCGCTTGTCGAATCGCGGACCGAGCGCCGCCGCCGCGCGCTCGCGAAGCTCGACGATCTTCAGCATCCCGATCATGTAGGCGGTTGCCTGGCCGGGATTGAGGATGTAGCGCTCGGTGGCACGGATCGCGGCATCCTCGCCCGTCGGGCTGTTCTCGACGTGGTACCGGATCGTCTGCTCACGGGTCCAGCGCTTCGAGTGCAGGCCGGTGTCCACGACGAGCCGCACCGCGCGGTGCAGCTCCAGCGCGAGGCGCCCGAACTCGGACCAGGGATCGCCGTAGAAGCCGAGTTCCTTGCCGAGCCGCTCGCTGTAGAGGCCCCAGCCTTCGCCGTAGGCCGTGAAGTAGCCGCTGCGCCGGAATCGCGGCAGCGAGCCCTCCTCGAGCGCGATCGCGTTCTGCATGTGATGGCCCGGGATCGCCTCGTGGTAGGTGAGCGCCTCCAGCTCGTACTTCGGCATTTCCTTCATCTGGTACAGGTTGCCGTAGAAGACGCCCGGCCGGCTGCCGTCCGGCGAAGGCCGCTGGTAGAAAGCCTTGCCCGCCGACTTCTCGCGGAAGGGCTCGACGGCCTTCACGACGACCTCCGCCTTCGGCAGCGTGACGAAGAGCTCGGGGAGTTTCGCGCGCATGGCGGCGATGTGCCGGTTCGCGTCGGCAAGCCAGGCCTCGCGGCCCTCGGCGGTGTCCGGGTAGTAGAACTGCGCGTCGGTGCGCATGAAGTCGAAGAAACCGGACAGGTCGCCCTCGAAGCCGACCCGCTTCATGACGACGCGCATCTCGTCGTGGATGCGCGCGACCTCTCTCAGGCCGATCTCGTGGATCTGCACGGCCGTCAGGTCGGTGGTCGTGAAGTTCTTCAGGAGGTAATCGTAATAGGCGGCACCGTCCGGCAGCCGCCACACGCCGTCGTCGGTGCTGGCCGTTTTTTCCGCCTCGCGCGCCCAGGCGATGACGGACTCGTACGCGGGCTTCACGGAGCCGAGCAAGGCCTTTTCCGCCTCGCCGATGAGTGCCTGGCGCCGCGCGTCGTCGATTTCGAGCTTGCCGACCTTGGCGCGGAAATCCGCGAGCAGCGGGCTGTCCTCCGGCCCGGCGTCGAACGGCCGGCCCTTGACGATGTTGCCCGCGTCCTCGACTACGTAAGGGTAGACGAACTTCGGCGGCGCGATGCCCTGCTTCGCGGCTGCGTGCGACCGCTCGAGCTGCTGCGCGAACAGCGGCTGGATGCCCTCGAGGCGGCGGATGTAAGTGACGGCGTCCGCCTCCGATTCGATGCGATGTGTGTTGATGAGGAAGGCGGGCGCTGAGGCGTGCGCGCCGTCCTTGTCGAAAAAATAGCCGTGGTTGCGCCAGGGGTAGCGCGCCATGCGCCGCTCCTCGCCCGCCTCGAACACCTGCCACGAGAGGCGCGTCGCGTCATCGAGCCGGGCCGGGTCGATGGCGCGCAGCTCCTCCACCTGGCGCTTGCTGAGCGCGAGCCGCTCGGCCTCGCCACCTTCCGAGGCATCCTGCCAGCGATCGGCGCCGGTCTTGAGCCCGAGCGAGGTGGCCATGGTCGGCTCGAGCAGGAGCCGCTCCTCGAAGGCGCGCTCGAAGAAGGCGTTGGCTGCCGCTTCGGGTCCGGCCTCTGGCGTATCGCCGGACGCCGGGACGGCGGCCAGCAGGGCGGCTGCGGCAAGCAGCGTGCAAACAATGGGTGTCGACTTGCTCATGGCCCGGCAACGTAACACGGAACCGCGCTGCGTATAATCGGCCCGTGGCGGACTTCGAAAAACTCGGCGCGTTCTATCTCGGGCGCGGCTACGACGCGGAAAAGGATGCGCTCGACGCCGAGCCGCTGATGTACGACTCGCGCGACCTGACGACCCACGCCGTCTGCGTCGGCATGACCGGCAGCGGCAAGACGGGCCTGTGCATCTCGCTGCTCGAGGAAGCGGCGCTCGACGGCATCCCGGCGCTCGTCATCGACCCGAAGGGCGACATCGCGAACCTGCTGCTCACCTTCCCCGGCCTCACGGCAGCGGAGTTCCAGCCCTGGATCGATCCGGCCGAAGCGGCGCGCAAGGGCACGTCGCCGGGCGCACTCGCCGCGAAGACCGCGGAGACCTGGAAGGGCGGGCTTGCCGAATGGGGCGAGGACGGCGAGCGCATCCGCAGGTTCCGCGAGTCCGCGGACATCGCGATCTACACGCCGGGCAGCGACGCGGGCCTGCCGCTTTCGATCCTGCGGTCATTTGCGCCGCCGCCGGCCGGCAGCGACGCGGGCGCGACGCGCGAGCGCATCTCTGCTGCAGTGTCGGGCCTGCTCGGCCTCGCCGGCATCGCCGCGGACCCGCTCAAGAGCCGCGAGCACATCCTGGTCTCCGCGATCGTCGACGACGCCTGGGGCAAGGGCCATGCCCTGGATCTCGCCGGGCTCATAGGTGCGATCCAGAAGCCGCCGTTCGGCAAGGTCGGCGTGTTCGACGTCGAGACGTTCTATCCGGCAAAAGACCGGCTCGAGCTCGCGATGTCGATCAACAACCTGCTGGCCTCCCCCGGCTTCGGCGTGTGGCTCGAAGGCGAGGCGCTCGACGTGCAGCGCTTGCTGTTCACGCCCGAGGGCAAGCCGCGCATCTCGATCGTCTCGATTGCGCACCTGACCGACGCGGAGCGCATGTTCGTCGTGACCCTGGTCGCCAACGAGCTGGTCGCCTGGATGCGCCGCCAGTCCGGCACGTCGGCGTTGCGCGCGATCTTCTACATGGACGAGATCTTCGGCTACTTCCCCCCGACTGCCATGCCGCCGTCGAAGCTGCCGATGCTCACGCTCATGAAACAGGCGCGCGCTTTCGGGCTCGGGGTCGTGCTTGCCACCCAGAATCCCGTGGACCTCGACTACAAGGGCCTCGGCAATGCCGGCACCTGGTTCATCGGCCGGCTGCAGACCGAGCGCGATCGCGAGCGCGTCATCGACGGACTGCTCTCCGCGCAGGCGGGCGCCGGCTTCGATCGCGGCGAGCTCGTCAAACTCATGGCGGGCATCGCGCCGCGCGTCTTCCTGATGCGCAACATCAACGACGAGGCGCCCGCGCTGTTCCGCACCCGATGGGCACTCTCCTGGCTGCGCGGGCCGCTGACGCTGCCCGAGATCACGCGGCTCATGGCCGGGCGCAAGCTGGCGCAACCCGCACCATCCGCAGACGTCGCCACGGCCGCGCCGAAACCGGCTGCGCGGTCATCCCTGCCGGCCGGCGTCGAGGAAGTCTTCCTCGCCGCGAAGCCGGGCGACGGCGCGCTCCTCTATCGCCCGCGCATCGTCGCGACCTCGGAACTGCACTACGTCGACAAGGCGGCCGGCATCGACAGCTGGACCCGCGGCGCCTGGCTCGCGCCGCTTGCCGATGGCGACGGCGCGCCGGACTGGGCCGAGGCGGCCCCGGTTGCCAACCTTGATGCGGTGACGACGCAGGGTCCCGTGGACGGTGCGGCCTTCGGCGAACTTCCGGCCGCGGCGCTCGGTGTGAAGAATTACGCGACCTGGGGCAAGGCGCTCGCCGCCTCGCTGTACCAGAGCGGCACGGTGGAGGTGCTGTCGGCGAAAGCCCTGAAACTCACCTCGACCCCCGGCGAGAGCGAGGGCGATTTCCGCGCGCGGCTCGCCCAGGCCCTGCGTGAGCATCGGGACCGCGAGGTCGCGAAGCTTCGCGAGAAGCACGCGGCCAGGCTCAAGTCGCTCGATGAGCGCCTGCGCCGCGCCGCCGACCGCGTCGAGCGCGAGAAGTCGCAGTACTCGCAGCGCAAGCTCGACACCGCAATCTCCATCGGGACGTCGGTGCTCGGCGCGATCTTCGGCGGGCGCAGTACCGCCACCACCCGGGCCGGCTCGGCCGCGCGCTCGGCCGGGCGCGTGTTCAGCGAGCAGGGTGATGTCGCGCGCGCCGGGGAGAGCCTCGAGGCACTGACGGCGGAGCGCAATGCATTGCTCGCGGCCATCGAGCAGGAGGCGGCCGCACTGGCGGCGGGCCTCGACCCGGCCAGCATCGCGCTCGAGAGGATCCGCATCGCGCCGCGCAAGTCCGACATCGCAATCGGCCGCATCGCCATCGCCTGGGAGCCCTGGCGCGCGGGTCCCGACGGCTTTCCGCGACCGGCCTCGACACTGTGAGTCCGCGGATGCGAGCGCAGTCCCTGCTGCGCGGACTTGCGCTCCTCATGTTCGCGGCCGCCCTGCTGGCCTGCGCCCGGGAGAACGGCCCGCCGTTCGGCGCTTACCGCGCAGTCGTCCAGGTGGATGGCGGCGACCTGCCATTCGGTCTCGAGCTGGTGCAGGAAGACGGCGCAGTGGTTGCCTACCTGGTCAACGGGCCCGAGCGGGTGCGCGCGACCGACGTGCGCCTCGATGGCAACACGCTCGCGATCCAGATGCCGGGCTACCAGCAGCGCATCGACGCAACCTGGCACGACGGCCGCTTCGAGGGAACTCTCCGCCTGCTGCGCCCGCGCGCCGTCTACCGTGACCTGCGCTTCGTCGCGATGCCCGGCCAGGACTGGCGCTTCTTCCCGAAGCCCGACGCGGCGCCCATGGATTTTTCCGGGCGCTGGGCGCTCACCTACCGCAGCGAGGACGGTTCGCAGTCCGAGGCGCTCGCGGACCTCACGCAGGTGGGCCACGTGGTCACCGGCACCGTGCTGCGCCCGAGCGGCGACGATCGCTACATCGCGGGCGAGGCGCGCGGCGACACCCTGTTCCTCTCGCGCTTCGACGGCGGAACGGCGTACCTCTACCTCGCGAGGCTGCGCAGCGATGGCGTGCTGACGGGCGACCAGTTCACGGGCGGCGGCTCGCACGACACCTTCAGCGGACGTCGCGACATGGCGGCGACGCTCGACGACCCGGCCAGCCGCTCGACGCTCAAGGACGGCGCGCTGCGCCTCGAGTTCAACTTCCCGGACGTGGATGGAAAGCTCCATGCCTTTCCCGGCGAGCGTCACGCAGGCAAGGTCGTTCTGATCACCGTCGGCGGCAGCTGGTGCCCGAACTGCCACGACGAAGCCGTGTTCCTGAAGGAGTTGCTGGCCGGCCGCCGCGAGCGCGGACTCGAGGTCATCCAGCTCATGTTCGAGCGAACCCTGGATTTCGCCAGCCAGGCCGAGGCCGCGCGCAGCTTCGCGGCGAAGTTCGACATCGATTACCCGGTGCTGGTCGCCGGAACCACCTCGGATGACGACGTACTGAAGAAGCTGCCGCAGATTTCGGCATTCAAGGCCTACCCGACGCTGTTCGCCGTCGACCGCAAGGGCGTGGTGCGGGCGGTCCACACCGGCTTCCTGGGACCGGCGGCGGGCGAGCACCACGCGCAGCAGAACCGGGAGGTGACCGCGCTCGTCGATACGCTCCTGGACGAACCGGCCTGACATGCCCTCCTTCGACGTCGTTTCTGAAATCGATTCGCACGAACTCGCGAACGCGGTGGACCAGGCGAATCGCGAGGTGTCCCAGCGATTCGACTTCCGGGACACCGGCGCCAATTTCGAGCTCGCCGATCACCTGATCACCCTGCACGCCCAGGTCGACTTCCAGCTCAAGCAGATGCTCGACATCCTGAAGCTGAAGCTCGCGAAGCGCGGCATCGACGTCGTCTGTCTCGAGCCCGGCGAGCCGGAAATCGCCTTGAATGCGGCGAAGCAGAAGCTAGTGCTGCGCCACGGCGTCGATGCCGAGAGCGGCCGCAAGCTCCAGCGGCTCATCAAGGACTCGAAGCTGAAGGTCCAGGCATCCATCCAGGGCGAACAGCTGCGCGTGACCGGCAAGCAGCGCGACGAACTGCAAGCCGCCATGGCGCTGATCCGGAAAGCCGGCCTCGACAGGCCGCTCCAGTTCAAGAATTTTCGCGACTGACAAGTTCATGCACGCGGTTTTCCTGGATTTCGGGACGGTCAGCAACGGCGACCTCGAGACGGGCCCGCTCGAGCGGGTACTGCCGGGCATCGTGCTGCACGAGCGGACGGCGCAGCTCGAGGTTCCGGCGAGGATCGCCGGGCATGAAATCGTGCTCGCCAACAAGTCCGCGATCGACGCCGCAACGATCGCCGCGAACCCGCAGCTCCGGCTCGTCGCGCTCACCGCGACCGGCGTGGACAACGTGGATGTCGCGGCCGCGCGCGCAGCCGGCGTCGCGGTCTGCAACCTGCGCGGTTACTGCACGGACTCGGTCGCCCAGCACGTCTTCGCGATGCTGCTCGCGCTCACGCACCGGGTCGCGGACTACCGGGCGCTGGTCGCGGGCGGCCGATGGCAGGAGGCCGGGCAGTTCTCGGTGTTCCCTTATCCGATCCGCGAGCTTCGCGGCCGCGTGATGGGCATCGTCGGGCACGGTGCCCTCGGCGGCGCCGTCGCAAAGATCGCACGCGCGTTCGGCATGCAGATCGAGATTGCCAACCGGCCGGGCGGCGCGCCAGCCGAAGGGCGCCGCGACCTGGACGAGATGCTGCCCGGGATCGACGTGCTGTCGCTGCATTGCCCGCTGACACCCGCGACGCGCGGACTCGTGGGCCGCGAACGGCTTGCGCGCATGAAGACGGATGCAGTGCTCATCAACACGGCACGAGGCGCACTCGTCGACACGCGCTCGCTGGCGGAAGCACTGAAGGCACATCGCCTCGGCGGCGCCGGCATCGACGTCCTAGAGCGCGAACCCCCGCCGCCCGATCATCCGCTGCTCGACCCTTCGATTCCCAATCTCATCCTCACCCCGCACGTCGCCTGGGCCGCACGCGAAGCGCGCCAGCGGTGTCTCGACGAACTCGCGCTGAACGTCGAGTCATTTCTTTCTGGTGGCCGACGCAATCGAGTCGACTGACGCGTTGCTCGTCGCTGCTCGTGCCGCGCGCGCGGAAATCGCCGCCGGGACCCGCTCGTTCGCTCCGCCGGAACTTTAGTCGCTCACTCGCGGGTCCCGGCGGCTCGTCCGCGCGCGTGCACGGCCCGCGGCACAGCACGAATGCGGTCGCCACCGTCGTGCCGGTCGGGGGCCCAAGCGAGTGACTAAGTTCCGGCGGAACGAGCGAGGGCCCCCGGCCGGCCCCAACCCGCGCGGCCACTGTTACTGTACGTGTGTGCAGTAATTGACAGTGTGTCAGTGACCAGCTAGGGTGCCCGGATGAGTTACGTCGCCGTCCGCCGCGAAGAAGAGAAAGAGCGCCGTCGCGCCGAAATGGTCGACGCCGCCGAAGAGCTCTACGCGAAGGTCGGCTGGGACGCCGTGACCATGGACCGCGTCGCCAGGAGCGCCCGCCTCTCGCGCGCGCTCCTCTATGTGTACTTCCGCGACAAGAACGACCTCCTGCACGCCATTACCGAGCGCTCGCTGCTCGAGCTCAGGGAGCGCTTCGTCGCCGCGGCGGCCGACCACGCGACGGGGATCGACCAGGTGCAGGCCATCGGCCGCGCCTACGTGCTGTTCCAGCAGGAAAAACCCTACCGGTTCGACGCCTGCACGCGCTTCCACGCGCACCAGGCCGAGGGCTACCCGGCCGAGGAGGCCTGTGCCGCCGCCGGCGACGCCGTGATCCGTGTGATCGTCGAGGCGCTCATCCAGGGGCAGGCGGACGGCTCGATCCGCAAGGACATCGGCAGCCCGGTGCAGGTCTGTCTCATGCTCTGGGCGTTCACGCACGGACTCATCCAGATCGCCTCCAACAAGCCGGTGGAGATCGCGCGCCAGGGCGTCGACATCCCGAACTTGATGGATGGTTCGTTCGCGATGCTGCGCTACATGCTCGCCGCGAAACTCGAGCCGTGATTTTTTGGCCCGCGGATTGACACATGTCTAACGTCTCGACAGTTGCTCAGTTTCGGCGCGCCGGCCTCGCCCTCCTCGCGTTCGCCGCGCTGACCGCCGCCGCGCAGGCGCAGGAAACGCCGGCCGTGCTGCGCGTCACCGACGCGCTTGTCGCCGAAGCGCTGGCTGCAAACCTCGGCCTCGACGAGCGCAACGCCAACGTGGACCAGCAGCTCGCGAAGCTCGACCAGGTGCGCGCCGAATACCTGCCGCAGATCGACCTGAACCTGCGCTATTCGGAAGCAAGCGGCGGCCGCACGATCGAGGTGCCCGAGCTGGGACTCGACTTCAGGTTCCAGCGCGAGCGCGAGCAGGACTCGTATCTCCGGCTCACGCAGCCCATCTACGACGCACGCCTCGCGGCGCAAAGACGCGGCGCGAGCCACCTCTACGACGCCTCGCGGCACGGGCTCGACGCGTATCGGCTGCGGCTCGCCCGCGACGTGCGCCAGGCCTATTACCGCTGGCTCACCGCGCGCGCGTCCATCGGCGTGCTCGAGGCGACGGCAGCGCTCGCGGCCGAGAACGAGCGCGTCAACGACAGCCTCTACCGCAATGGCAAGGTGACACGCGACTTCAAGCTCAGCGCCGAGGCAGAGCACCTGGAGATCGCACAACAGATCCTGCGCGCCCGCGCGGCCATGGACCTCGGGCGTCGCTACCTGAACCTGCTCCGGAACGCCCCGCTCGAGCGCGAGCCGGAGGCGGTCACGGTGACCGACGCGGACCTGCCCGGCCTTGCGATGCGTATGCCGGTGACGCGAAGTGCGGCGCTCGAGGAACTCGCCGTCGGCCGCCGCGCTGAGCTGCGCGAGCTCGATTCGGGGATCGCGGCCGCGGGCGAGTCGGAGCGCGCGGCACGCGCGGCCTTCAAGCCGCAGTTCGCCCTGGCGGTGGACGCGGGCACCCAGGGCGAGGAATGGGATTACAGCGTGGAGGACTCCTACGTCCTCGCCTCCTTCATCGTCCGCTTCAATCTCTTCAACGGCGGCGGCGACCGCGCCGCGATCCGGCAGGCGCGGGCGCAAGGCACGGAACTCGCCGCGGGGCGCGCGCTTGCGGAGCAGCAGATCCGTATCGAGGTCCAGGAGGCGATCACCGACCTGGAAGTTGCCGAGGCCTCGCTGGAGACCGCGCGCCGCCGCGTCGAGGCGGCCGAGGCGGCCCACGCCATCGTCGCGAAGAAGCGCGACCTCGGCCAGGTCTCGTCGGCCGAGTATCTCGACGCGCAGCGCGCGCTGACGCAGGCGCGCCTGAACGGCAATGTCACGCGTTTTCAGGCGCTCGAGGCGCTGGCGCAGGTCGAGTACGCGATCGGGGGCAAGGAGCAGCCATGACCTACAGGGAATTCCTGATCGCAGCCGTTCTTGCTCTCGCCCTCGCCGGTTGCGGCAACGGCACCGAGCCTGCGCCCGCCAAGGCCGCGGCGCCGGTCCGCGTCGCGGCCGTCGAGCAGGCGTCCGCAGCGGAGTCGCTGCGCGCGATCGGCGTGCTGGCCCCGGCCGACGAGGTGCGCCTCGCATTCAAGACCGGCGGCGTGATCCAGTCGATCGCCGTCGAACAGGGCGCCGTGATCCGGAAGGGACAGCTTCTCGCGACGCTGGCGCAGGACGAGGTGGCCGCCAAAGTTGCAGAGGCGCGCGCGATCGCCGAGCAATCGGCCCGCGACCTCGAACGCGGCAAGGCGCTGCTCGCCGACGAGGTCGCGACGCGCGAGCAGGTCGAGACGCTTTCGACCGCGAACCAGGTCGCCGAGGCGCAGCTGCGCTCGGCGCTCTTCAACGCCCGCCATGCGCGCATCGAGGCGCCGGCGGACGGCGTGGTGCTGCGCAAGCTCGCGGAAGCCGACGAGCAGGTGGCTTCCGGGCAGCCCGTGCTGGTCGTCGGCAACACGTCCGGTGGCTGGATCGTGCGCGCCTCGCTCGCCGACCGCGACGTCGTGCGCGTACGCGCGGGCGACGCCGCCGAAGTCACGCTCGACGCCTACCCCGGGCGGCGCTTCGCCGCCAGGGTCGTCGAGATTGCAGCGGCGGCCGACCCGCAGACCGGCACTTACGAGATGAAGGTCTCGGTTGACCCGGCCGGCGCCCGCTTCGTGCAGGGCCTGGTGGCGAAGGTCACCGTCGCGGATCCCGAGGCCGGAAGCGTCGCCGTCGTGCCCGTCACGTCGCTGCTCGAGGCGGACGGCGGGCTCGCGACCGTCTTCGTCATCGCCAAGGGCAACGTCGCCCGCAAGGTCTCGGTACGCACCGGCCGGCTGCTCGGCGATCACATCGAGGTCATCGCCGGTCTCGACCTCGGCGACCAGGTCGTGACGGAGGGCGCCGCCTGGCTCGACGACAACGACCCGGTCCGCGTCCTCGGCGGCGCCTGAGAGCCCCGATGAGTCTCTGGTCATTCGCGGTCAAGCGCTGGCAGTTCACGCTGGTGGTGTTCGCGCTGCTGATCGCGACCGGGCTCTGGGCCCTGTCTGCGATCCCGCGTGCCGAGGACCCGTCGCTCAGGTTTCCCGGCTCGCTGATCGCCGTCCACTATCCCGGCGCCGACCCGGAGGACGTCGAACGCCTGGTCGTCGACCCGATCGAGGACGCCCTTTCCGAACTCGAGGACATCAAGCGGCTCAACAGCACCGCGCTCGACGGCCTCGCGCTGATGGAGATCGAGTTCGCCTACGGCTCCGACCCGGACCGCAAGTACGACGCGGTCGTGCGCGAGATCAACGTCGTACGGCCCACGCTGCCCGCCGACGTGTTCTCCGTCGAGGTCCGTCAGTTCACGCCGGGCACGGTCAACATCGTCCAGCTCGCGCTGGTAAGCGACACGGCCGGCTGGCGCGAACTCGCCAAGCACGCGGAAAACCTCGAGGAGCTGATCGAGACCGCGCCCGGCGTGCGTCGCGCCGAGACCTGGGCCTATCCGGAGCCCGAGGTGCGGGTCGCGATCGACCTCGAGCGCCTTGCGAGCGCGCGCGTCACGCTCGGCCAGGTGATCGCCGCGGTACAGGGCGAGAACGAGAGCATCCCGGGCGGCGCCGTGGACGTGGGCCTGCGCCGCTACAACCTCAAGACCTCGGGCAGCTACGAGTCGCTCGAGGAGATCGGCAACACCGTGGTCGCCGCGCGCGGCGAGAGCGTGGTGCGCCTGCGCGACCTCGCCGAGGTCGGCTGGAGCGCCGCGGAGGAGCGCTACACCGGGCGTTTCAACGGGCGGCGCGCCGTGTTCGTCACGGCGAGCATGAAGGACCACCTCAACGTCTTCGACGTGCGCGAGGCCATCTACGCGCGGCTGCCGCAGTTCGCGGCGGGGTTGCCCGACCACGTCCGCCTCGAGCACGGCTTCGACCAGTCGCAGAACGTCGATCGCCGCCTCTCGCGCCTGCAGTTCGACTTCACGATCGCGATCGCGCTCGTGCTGCTGACGTTGCTGCCGCTTGGCCTGCGCGCCGCCGGCATCGTCATGGTCTCGATCCCGCTCTCGCTCGCGATCGGGCTCGCCGCGCTCTACCTGTTCGGCTTCTCGCTGAACCAGCTTTCCATCGCGGGTTTCGTGGTGGCGCTCGGCCTGTTGGTCGACGACTCGATCGTGGTCGTCGAGAACATCGCCCGCCACGTCCGGCAGGGGATGTCCCGGCGCGAGGCAGCCATCGCCGCCACGGACCAGATCTGGCTGGCCGTGCTCGGCTGCACGGTCACGCTGCTGCTTGCCTTCGTGCCGCTGCTGTTCCTGCCCGAGAGCGCCGGCGATTTCGTGCGCTCGTTGCCGGCCGCCGTCCTTTTCACGATCACGGCCTCATTCTTCGTGTCGCTCTCGATCATCCCGTTCCTCGCGAGCCGCCTGTTGCGCGGGGGCCAGCCACGCACGCCCCGGCAGCCCTGGCTCGCCGCCGTCTACGCCCGGGTCCGCGCGATCGTGGACGGCTCCGACGCGGTCTCGGACCGTCTGCTCGCCGCGCTGATGGGCGCTATCCATCGCATCTACGGCCCGGCCCTGCGCTGGGGGCTCGCGCGTCCGCGTACGACGCTGGCGGCGGCACTCGGCGTGTTCGCGCTCTCGCTGCTGCTCGTGCCGGCGATCGGTTTCAGCCTGTTCCCGACCGCGGACATCCCGCAGTTCCGCGTGCGCATCGAGGCACCGGACGGCGCGAGCCTCGCCGAGACCGACAAGGCGCTGCGCTTCGTCGAGGAGCGGCTCGCTGCCACCGGCGAGCTGCGCTGGTGGTTCTCCAACCTCGGGCAGGAAAACCCGCGCATCTACTACAACGTGCTGTCGCGCAATGCCGCGGCGAACATCGCCGAGGTCTTCGCCGAGGTCGAGGACTTCGATCCGGCCCGGACCAACCGGATGCTCGACGGCTTGCGCGAGGAGTTCGCCGATTACCCCGGCGCGCGCATCAGCGTGCACCAGTTCGAGAACGGCCCGCCGGTCGCCGCGCCTATCGAGATCCGCGTCATCGGCCCCGACATCGAGACCCTGCGCCTGCTCGCGGGGGAGGTCGAAAAGCTGATGGCATCGCTCCCCGGCACGCGCGACGTCATGAACGCCATGCGCCTGCAGCGGACGGACCTCGACCTCAACATCGACACGGAGAAGGCCGCGCTGTTCGGCGTGCAGGCGGTCGAGGCCGATCGCACCGTGCGGCTCGCCGTCGCGGGCCTCGCCGCGGGCAGTTTCCGGGAGCCCGACGGAGACGAGTACGACATCACGCTGCGGCTGCCGATCGAGGGTCGCCCGACGCTCGACCTGCTGCGGTCCATCCAGGTCTCCTCGACGACCGGCGGTCAGGTTCCGCTTGCGCAGATCGCGAATCCTGCGTTCACGACCGCCGCGCCGCTCATCAAGCGCTACAACCGTGAACGCGCCGTCACCGTCACGGCCTGGCCCGCGACCGGCCATTCGACCGACGGGCTGACGCGCAAGGTGATTGCGGGGCTCGACGCCATCGCCTGGCCGCCCGGCTACCGCTGGGTCGCGGCCGGCGAGGTCGAGGCGCGCAGCGAGAGCTTCGCGGGACTCGGCGTCGCGATGCTGGTGGCGGTGTTCGGCATACTCGCGGTACTGGTGCTGGAGTTCGGCAGCTTCCGCTCGATGCTGATCGTCTTCGGCGTCGTGCCGCTCGGCATCACGGGTGCGCTTGTCGCCCTGTTCCTGACCGGCTACACGCTGTCCTTCACTTCGCTGATCGGCATGATCGCCCTGGTCGGCATCGAGATAAAGAACTCGATCCTGCTGGTCGATTTCACCAACCAGTTGCGCGCCCAGGGCAAGGCGCTCGACGAGGCGATCGCCGAGGCGGGCGAAGTGCGCTTCCTGCCTATACTCCTGACCTCGCTCACGGCGATCGGCGGCCTGTTGCCGCTCGCGGTCCAGGGCTCCGGGCTCTACTCCCCGCTCGCGATCGTGATCATCGGCGGGCTGATCAGCTCGACGCTGCTCGCCCGGCTCGTGACCCCGGTGATGTACAAGCTGCTGCCGCCCGACGTCGAGCCGCGGCCGGCCGAGGAACTCAGCCCGGCCGGCGCCGCGCAACCCGCCTGAGTCCTGCCGCCGCGATCATCCGTGCAGCCGCGCGATCAGCCGGTAGACGGCAATCAGCGTACCGGCCGAGAGCAGGCCCAGGAACGCCGCGAGCACTTTCAGGGCCATGCCGCGCAGGCGCGCCGCATCGCCGAGCAGCACGGGCGTGTCGCGAATCACTTTCGCGCCCGGCGCGGGAAAACGCCCCGCGCGGCCCACGCGCGCGCCGTACACCCACAGCCAGCCGGCGAGCACGGCAACCGGCAGCATGGCGGCCCAGCTGCCCCACACGAGCGCTCGTTCGAGCGACTCGCGCATATGCCCCGGATCCGTGCCCGGCAGTCGTGCGAGCCACTCCTGCAGGGCGAAGAACGCAGCCCATCCGGCTACTGCGATCGCGCCGGCCGCGATCAGCGCGCGCCTGCGGGTGGCGGGATCCGCGGGCTGGATCTCAGGCATTGCTGCCGCCGCGCGCCGGCGGGTCCTCCAGCTTCGTGTAATGATCCACGACGATCGTCGTCACCACGTCCGAGCCGACGTTCACCATCGTGCGCGTCATGTCGAGCAGCCGCTCGACGCCGAGGATGATTCCGATGCCCTCCGGCGGGATTCCGAAGGCCGCCAGCAACCCCGCGACCAGCGGCAGCGACCCGCCCGGAATCGCCGACACGGCGACCGCCGACAGCACGGCGAGAATGACGAGCGTCACCTGCTGCGCGAAGCCAAGCTCGATGCCGAACACCTGGGCGACGAACAGCACGACGCAGCCCTCGAACAGGGCCGTGCCGGACATGTTCATGGTCGTGCCGAGCGGCAGCACGAAGCCGGCGACCGGCGCGCGCACCCCGAGGTCCTCGCGCGCCGCCGCGAGCGCCGTCGGCAGCGTTGCCGCGCTCGAGCTGGTCGAGAACGCGGTCACGAGCACGGGCCGCATGAGCTTGAAGGTCTCGAGCGGGCTGCGCCGCGCCAGCAGGCGCAGCCACACCGACATGGTGCCGAACAGGTGCAGCAGGAGCATCGCCATGCAGCCAGCGACGAACACGCCGAGCGCGATGACGATGTCCCAGCCGATCTTGACCACGACGCTGTAGATCATCGCGGGCACGGCGTAGGGCGCGAGCCGCAGGGCGAAGTGCACGATCCTGGTCATCAGCTCGGTCACGAGCGAAAGTCCCGAGCGCAGCTGGTCGCGCCTTTCGCCGGGCAGCTTCAGGGCGGCGGCGCCGACCAGGATCGCGAACAGGATCAGCGGCAGCACGTCGCCGAGCGCGTTGCGGTTGTTGCCGACGAAGGCGCCGAAGAGGTTGCGCGGCATGAACATTTCGACGATCGTCATGGGCGTGACGTCCGGCGCTTCGGCTCGCTTGGCGACATGCGCCGCGGCATCGCCGCCGTACTCCGTCAGCAGACGTGCCCGCGACTCCGGCTCCATCGCGGCGCCGGGCTCGAGCAGGTTCATCATGACCAGGCCCAGCGCCACCGCGATCGCCATGTTCAGGAAGAACAGGACGAAGGTGCGCACCGCCATCGGCCCGAGCTGCGAGAGGCGGTCGAGCTGGGCGACGCCCGTCGCGAGCGAGGCGAACACCAGCGGGATCACCACGAAGAACAGCATGCGCAGGAAGACCTGCCCGATCGGGTCCAGCACCAGCGTGGCGAACTGCCGCGCCGCGTCGAGGACGCCCGGAAAGGCCTTGCCGGCGAGGAGCGTGAGGCCGCCGGCGGCAGCGCCGACGAGCAGTCCCCACAGGATGCGGTTGGCGAGACGGGTGCCGACATCTGCGGTCATGAACGCACTCCCCGGCACCGGCCGGCGCCTGCAATGTTAACCTCCGCAGCCGTCATGAGGTTCGCGGTCCTGCCTTTGGCGCTCCTGCTCTCCGGCTGCACGGCCATGGGGCCCGCGGCCGAGCAATTCTATCCGGCGCATTCGGCGACGCTCGAGCGCGTGCCGGTGATCCTGATTCCGGGCCTGCTCGGCTCGCGCCTCGTGCGCGAGAAGGACGGCGTCGAACTCTGGCCCGGCGGCACGCGCAAGCTCCTGACCAGCGACTACCTGGACCTGGCGCTCAGGATCGACCCCGAGACACTGGAGCCGGTTGACGACGGCCTGGTGCCGGGCCCGCTGTTCGACGGCGCGGTCGGCAAGGACTTTTACCGCCGCATCGTCCACGAGTTGCGCATCGCGGGAGGCTATCGCCTCGCGAAGCCGGGGCAGCCGCTGGTGCAGCAGAAGGCGCGGCTCTACGTCTTCACGTACGACTGGCGACAGGACAACGTGAAGACCGTTCAGAAGCTCGACGCGCTGATCGAGCAGATCCGCCTCGACTATGGCGACCCGATGCTTCGCGTCGACATCGTCGCGCACAGCATGGGCGGGCTGATCGCCCGCTACTACGAGCGCTATGGCACGGTCGACGTCCTGGACGGAAACTCGTTCCAGGTGACCGGGCTTGGCGGCTCGAAGCTGCGCCGGATGGTGCTGCTCGGCACGCCGAACCAGGGCGCGGTGGGCGCCGTGCACAAGTTCCTGAACGGCTACCGCGTCGGCATCTCGGCGCTGCCGATCGAAGGCGTCGCGACCATGCCCTCCACATTCCAGCTCTTCCCGCACCCCCTGCTCGACTGGGTCGTGAACGTGGACGGCAGGCGGCTCGAGTTCGACGTCTTCGATGTCGAGTTCTGGCGCCGCTACGACTGGTCCATCTTCGACCACCGCATCCAGCGCCGCATGGACCGGCATCGCGACGTCTGGCCGCAGCAGGACGTGTTCGAGCGCTGGTTCGAGGATCGCCTCGATCGTGGCCGCGGTTTTGTCTGGTCGCTGATGGTCCCGGCGGGCCCGGTCCCGCTCGTCAAGCCGCTGTTGCTCGGCGGGAACTGCGTGCCCACGCCGCGCCGGCTCGTGTTCGAGAACATCGGCGGCGAGTCGGTCGCCCGGCTGCGCCCGGAGCAGATCCTGCGTCCGACGCCCGGCGTCGATTACGAATCGCTGATGTTCGAGCCGGGCGACGGCAGCGTGACGCTCTCGTCGCTCATCTCCCGCCAGGACCTGTCCCGCGAAGTGCCGCGCCACGAGCAGGAGGGACTCGAACCGCAGCGCGAAGTGCTGGTCTGCGCCCAGCACGATGCACTCACGAGCGACGACGTGCTGCTCGACGCGCTGATCGAGTACCTGCTGGCGCCCGAGCCGGCGAGCGCAGCTCAATCGGCCGCGGAGGCGCCCGCGACGTAGGCGCAGTACCCGCAGCCTTCGACGGGTGGCGGCGGGTTGCCCTGCCCGATCGTGTCGATGGCGCGGCGGAAAGTCTCGAGCACCCACGCGTCGTCGCCGTCGTAGGGCACGAGCGCCGTCGTGAAGCAGAGATTGTCCCCGAACTTCCCGGCCCGGCCGTCGCCATTCGTGTACACGAACCAGGCGCGGTTGCTGACCTCGAGGGCCTGGCGCCGCACGAGGAACTGGTAGACCTCCATCTGCCGCCGGTACGACGGATACAGGGTCCGGGCCGTGGGCATCTCGGTGCGCGAGGTTGCCTTGTAATCGGCGACCATGATTTCGCCCGACGGCGCCTGCCAGAGATCGTCCACGGCGCCGAACAGCGTCCAGCCCGTCTCGTCGTCCCGCCAGCGCACGCCGGTGAAATTGTGCCGCCAGCGGTCCAGGTCCGGATGCCGGAACGGCACGGCATCGAGGCCGGCCGTGGCAAACAGCGGGTGCGGCAGACCATCCGCCCGATAGCGGTCGAACTCCGCCTTCATCAGCGCGTCCACGGCATTGTTGAGCGTGAACGGCGGGCCGCTCGGACGCGGGATGCCGCGCGCCACGTCCAGGTAAAGGCAACGCGGGCATTCGATGAACAGCTCGATCTTCGACCGGCTGAGTTGTTTGCGCTGCAACGAACGGCTGGGCATCGGGGCTGGCTCCGGTTCAAGCGGGGCGACGAACCGAGCTTACAGCGGGACGGAACGCCCGGCGCCCGCGCCTGTCCGAGCCTAAGATCAGCGGAGGGAGAACTGGCCATGAAGCGCTTTGCCGCCCTGTTGTCGTCATTCCTGGCGCTGCCGCTTGCGGAAGCGACCGAAACGGCCCCGATCGGGTTCGATTCGGCGGTGCAGCAGCTGCGTTCCACGGTCGGGCAGTGGGATGTCACGACCACGCAGTACGGCGACGACGGCGCCGTTGCGCGAGTGGCCTGCGGCACCTACCGGTTCGACTGGATTGTCCCGGACCGCGTGCTGGCGGGCCGTTCCGACATTCCGGACTGGAAGCAGGCCTCCGGCCTCCTCTTCTACGTCAACGAGCGGCGCTCGACGATCGAGATGGCGTCGGTCGGCGCGGACGGCAACCTGTGGGTCATGACCGGACCCGCGGGCGGGGAAACCCGCACGACGCCGGCCGTCCAGACGGGCGACGGCGGCACGATGCAGCTCCGGTTCACGCGCTTCAATGTCGCGCGAGACCGCTTCGAGTCGCGCATGGAAGTGAGCCTCGACGGCGGTTCGAGCTGGAAGCCAGGCAATCACCAGGTCTTCAGTCGCGCGACGGCAGCGGCTGGCGAATCAGCCGGCGGGCTCCGCTTCCGGCGGCGTCCGCAGCCTTACGTACCCCTCACGTAGCAGCACGTCGACGTAGGCGCGCGTGAAGCGCGCCGCCGAGTCACGCGAGAGATGCGACCATTCCGGCACCTCGAGGCCCTGCATTTCGGCGTAATCCTCGAAGTAGATGCCGAAGCTGCCTGTTTCGCGCAATAGCCGGTCCCAGGTCTTCGCGCGCGGGGCGTTGCGCTTCTCGCGCTCGAGGAACAGGCCAGCCGACGGAGGGCGGACGAAGGCCACTTCCCCGCCGCGCGCGCGGATCGTGGCGATCGAGGCGGCGACGTCGGCGATCGATGCCGCGATCATCCCTTCGGTGAGTGGCGGGCGCTCGTCGCCGAAAGGTCCCCAGGCCGCGCGCGCGTGGTCCCGCAGGAAGCCCGGCTGCTCGACGCGTCGCCAGAGGAAATACTGGCGGTGCGGATAGGACACCGACAGCTTCCAGACGTCGTAGTAAGGACCGTCCTGCCCCACGCGATCGTTCGCAAGCTTGATGCGCTCGATCAGCCTGAAGAGCGAGTACTCCGATTCCATGAAGGCGAACACGCGCTCCAGGCGCAGTCCAACCTGGTGGCCGAAGTGTTCCGACGGTGAGCGGTCCCGCCAGGATTTCTCCATGCCCACGAACTGTGGCAGCGCGCCGACGAATGGGCTGAAGAATCCCTCAGGCGCGACGTCGCAGATGACGAGGCCGTCGAACTGCGTGTCGTTGGCAATGGACCGAAGGTAGGGCCGCGGGCTTGTGCCGGGAAGCGCGAGCTGCACCGGCAGGCGGCCGGTCATCTCCTGCCACACGTCGAGGTCGGTGTCGAAGAGGATGCGCGACGAGCCGACGATCACGACGCCGTCGTGCTCGCCGGTCTCGAGGCGCTTGCGCTCGATGGCCCAGGCCACCGGGCTGTCGTCGATGTCGCCGGCCATGAGGCCGACCGCGCGCATCCGGAGCTCCCATGACGTCATCGCCGCGAGAAACAGCGCGAGCACCATCCAGCCGATCGCCGCGTAGCGCAGCCTCGGGATCTCCCGCACCGTGACGTCGTCCTGCTCGTGGTAATGCTTCATGGCATGCCCTAGAACTGGAAGTAGATGAACGCCTGCCCACTGCCCTGCGTGATCGTGACCGCGAACAGCATCGCCGCGGTCACGAGGCCCGTGAGCCACCAGGGGGCGCGAACCACGACCTCCTCGAGGCTGCGATTGCGCATAAACCATTGCGTCGCGACGATCGCCGTGACGATCACGACCACCTTGACGACGAACATCGTCGGCAGCACCGGCGCTGCCCCCTCAGCGAGGCCGGCCATTCCGGCGAGGACGCGCGCCGCACCCGTGAAGTCCTCGGCGCGGAAGAACACCCAGGTGACATTGACGAGCGCATAGGTCACGAGTGCGAGCGCGAGCCGGCTCAACGCGGACGCCGGGTCGCCCGCAACGCCGGTTTTCTCCCGCAGCCAGCGCTCGACGGCCAGGTAAAGGCCGTGCAGGCCGCCCCAGACCACGAAGGTCCAGCTCGCACCGTGCCACAGGCCGCCGAGTAGCATGGTCAGCAGCAGGTTGACGTACGTGCGCGCTTCCGAGCCGCGATTGCCACCGAGCGGGATGTAGAGATAGTCGCGCAGCCAGGTCGACAGCGAGATGTGCCAGCGGCGCCAGAAGTCCGAGAAGCCGATCGCGGCATACGGCATGCGGAAGTTCTCCGGCAGCGCGAAGCCGAGGCAGAGCGCGGTGCCGATGGCGATCGTCGAGTAGCCGGCGAAGTCGCAGAAGATCTGTCCGGAGAACGCCAGCGTGCCGAGCCAGGCGTCCACGAAGCCCACCGGCTGCGATGTTGCGAATACCTTGTCCGCCGCATTCGCAAGCCCGCCGTCTGCCAGCACGACCTTTTCGAAAAGGCCCAGCACGATGAGGCCGAGGCCCCAGAGCATCGAGTCTCGCGTCGCCTGCTTCGGCGCGTAGAACTGCGGCACGAGCTGGGTCGGCCGCACGATCGGACCGGCGACGAGGTGCGGGAAGAAGGTCACGAACAGCGCGTAATCGAGTCGTGACTCGATCGGCTTCGAGCGCCCGAGATAGACGTCGAGGGTGTAGGAGAGCGTGACGAAGGTGTAGAACGAGATGCCGACCGGCAGGACGATGTCCCACTCCGGCGCCACCCAGATGACGCCGAACGCCTGCATCAGCGCCTGCCAGTTCTGCATCAGGAACTCGCCGTACTTGAAGAAGGCGATGAAGCCGATGTTGACGGCGACCGAGATCACCAGCCACGAGCGGCGCACCGCGCGACTCCTGTCGCGACTCGCCCAGATCCCGCGCGCAATGAACCAGTCGACGATGGTCGAGGCCCAGAGCAGCAGCACGAACGGCGGGTTCCAGGCCGCGTAGAAGATGTAGCTCGCGATGAGCAGGATCACCTTCTTGGCCGTCCACGACAGGAACGGCAGGTGGTGCGCCACCAGCAACACCGCGAAGAAGACGAGGAACGTCAGCGAGTTGAAGACCACCCGACAGCCTTTGATTGGTTGTGGTTATGCGGCTTCGGGGCGCGAGTATACTCCTCGCTCCACCATAAGAACCCCCAGGGAGGGCCCATGAATACGAGTCAATCGATCCTGACGTTGCTGGCCGCCAGCCTGCTGGTAACAGGGTGTGCGAAGAAGGAGGAGGCACCGCCTCCGCCGGCCGAGCCCGCCGCACCGGTTGTAGACATTGCGGCTGAAGAGCAGGCCATCCGCAACCGCTCGGGCGAATGGATGAACTTCGCCAACGCGAAGGACATCGCATCGGTCGTCAAGGTCTACTCGCCTGACGCGATCACGGCCTACGACGGCACCGTGCAGCGTGGCCTGGCCGAGATACAGGCGGGCGCAGAGAGAGGCCTGAAGGAAAACCCGAACTCGGTGATCGCCTGGTCGACGACCGGCATCCGGGTCGCGGCCTCAGGCGACCTGGCCGTCGAAACCGGAAACATCACCATCGATCCTGACGGCGACGCGGGCAAGAAGCCGGCGACGACCGGCGTGTTCGTGACGGCCTGGGAGAAGGTCGACGGCGCCTGGCGCGTCATGGCGGACGCCGGAACCGAGAACGAGAAGAAGGCCGAAGCCGCGAATTGAGCGCGGCCGACGGGCAAGTCGAATCCCCGGGGCTGCTCCGCGGCCTCGGGCGATTCGACGTCGTCGCGCTCTGCGTCAACTCGATCGTCGGCGCGGGGGTCTTCGCGCTGCCGGCGGTGCTCGCACTCGAGGCCGGCCGCCATAGCCTGGCCGTCATCTTCGCGGCCTTTGCCGTCGTCGGCTGCCTCGCCCTCTCGCTGGCCGAGGTCTCCAGCCGCTACGACGTCACGGGCGGCCCGCAAGTCTACGCGCAGCGTACGTTCGGACCCCTCGCCGGCTTCACCGTCGGCTGGCTGTTCTCCGTGTCGCGGATCGCGTCCTACGCACTGATCGCGCAGGTGATGCTCGACTATGCGGCCGCGATCTGGCCGGCGCTCGCGCCGCCCCTGCCGCGCGCCGCCGCGATCACCGTGTTCACCTTCGCGCTCACCGCGATCAATGTCCGCGGCGTGACCCAGGGGGCCTGGACCGGCAACCTGCTGACGATTGCCAAGATGGTGCCGCTCGGCCTGATCGCAGTCGCCGGTCTCTGGTTCGCGGGCTGGAACGACCTCCCGGTCGCCGAGCCGCGCGAGCCGGACGGGCTACTGAACGCCATGAACCTGGCCCTGTTCGCCTGCGTCGGCTTCGACGTCGCCGCCATCGTGTCCGGGGAGATGCGCAATCCGCGCCGCGACCTCCCGGTCAGCATCCTCGGCGGCCTCGGCATCTCCTGCCTGCTTTACCTGCTGCTCATGATCGCCTGCTTCGGCATCCTGCCGGACACCGCGGCGACGAAGCTGCCGCTGACCGACGTCGCGCAGTATTTCCTCGGGTCGACGGGCGCGACGCTGATGGCGATTGCGGCGGTCGTGTCCACGGCCGGCGGGCTCGCCGTGCAGATGCTCGTCTCGCCGCGGAACATCTTCGCGCTCGGCGAGGCCGGCGACCTGCCGCGTCCTGTTTCCGCCGTGCACCGCGCCTTCCGCACGCCGCACGTCTCGATCATCATCTACGCCCTGCTCTCCTGGATCCTGGCGATCACGGGCGCCTTCAAGTACCTGCTGGCCATCTTCGTGATCGCGCGCATGCTCGTGTACGGTTCCACCGCGGCCGCGCTGATCGTCCTGCGTCGGCGTGAGGGGCCCGCCCCGGTGGCGATCCCGGGCGGGTCGGTCGTCTCGGTGCTCGCCCTCGCCGCCTGCGCGGCGCTGATCGCGACACAATCGTGGCAGGCCGTGCGCGATGTCGTTATCGTCGTGGTCTTCGGTCTTGCAATCCGCGCCGCCGTGCGCTGGCGCAACAGGAGGATTCCATGAAACGGCGTGAATTCCTCGCGGCAGGCGCCTCGCTCGCGGCCTGCGCGCCGCTGCCCGGCTGGACGGCCGTGCTCAAGGGCGTGGGCGACCTCGCCGCGAAGTCGCTCGACGGCGCAGAGATTGCCCTGCGCGGATCTTCAGTCGAGGATTTCGCCGCGCGGCTGCGCGGCGACGTTCTCCTGGCTGGCCACCCGGAGTACGACCGGACACGCCGCGTATGGAACGGGATGTTCGACAGGCGTCCCGCGCTCATCGCGCGCTGCACCGGCGCGAGCGACGTCCGCCATGCCGTCAATTTCGCGCGCGAACACCAGCTGCTCACCGCGGTGCGCGCCGGCGGCCACAGCGTCTCGGGCAAGTCCACCTGTGACGGCGGGCTCGTCATCGACCTGCAGCAGATGCAGGGTGTGCGGGTGGATCCACAAGCGCGGCGCGCATACCTGGAGTCCGGTTCGCTGCTTGGCCAGCTCGACCACGAATCCACGGCACATGGCCTCGCAACCACCGCGGGCACGTACTCGGACACCGGGGCCGCCGGTCTCACGCTGAGCGGCGGGTTCGGGCGGCTGGGCCGCCGCTTCGGGCTCGCCTGCGACAACGTCGCGTCCTTCGACGTCGTCACCGCCGACGGACGGTTCGTGCGCGCGAGCGACGATGAGAACCCGGACCTGTTCTGGGGGCTGCGCGGGGGCGGCGGCAACTTCGGCGTCGTGACGGCAATCGAGTACCGTCTGCATCCGATGAACCCGGTCGTCCTGGGCGGATACGTCGCCTGGCCGTTCGAACAGGCGCGCGACGCGTTCCGCTCCTATCGCGACCTGGCCCTGGCTGCGCCGGAGTCAGTCAACCTGAATCCTGACCTGTACTGGTACCAAGGCAAACCCTACTTCGGCGTGGGCATCTGCTGGTCCGGAGAGCACGCCGAGGGCGAACAGTGGCTGCGGAAGCTGCGCGGGTTCGGCAAGCCTGCGGAGGACGAGGTCGGCCTGTTGCCCTATGTCGTGCTGCAATCGAGAAACGATGCGTCCGCACCCCATGGAATTCACTGCTATGCCAAGAACGGATTCCTGCAGGACCTTCCGGACCACGCCATTGATCACCTGATCGACGTTTTCCAGCGCACGCCCGGCCTGTACGAGATGTTCTGCGACCACTGCGGCGGCGCATATTCGCGGACCGATGTCGAAGCGGCGGCATTCCCGCGGCGCGACATGAAGTTCGTCCTCGCCATCTGGAGCGGATGGTCGAGCCCGGACGGCGTCGACGAAAAGGTTGCGCAGATGCGGGCCGCCTGGAAGGAACTCGAGCCGCTCACCCAGGGCCTTTACACGAACTACGTCGGTTCCGACACCGCAACCGCCGCTTACCGCGAAAACTTCGGTACGAATTTCGAGCGGCTGGTTGCCGTCAAGGCGAAGTACGACCCGATGAACCTCTTCCGGCTGAACGCCAACGTGCCGCCGAAGGTTTGACCGGGTTCAGTCGGGCCAGGCGCGGTCCCCGAACTGGCAGCGGGCGACGGCCTTCGCCGTCGCCTCGATCCTCGCACGACTGTCGGCTACGGACGATTCGAGCGCCGACCCTGCCGCGAGTGCGGATGCACGCTCGACCTGGCGTCGCGATTCATCCAGGCATCCGGCGTCCAGAAGCAGCTCCGCCAGGTTGTTGCGTGCCGCGGCATCGTGCGGCGCGAGCTCGATGGCACGCAGGTAGGCATCGGCCGCCGCCGCCCGGTTGCCCTCCGCCAGCGCGAGGTTGCCGCGGCCGAGCCAGGGAAGCGGCTCACCGGGCCAGCGCACGATCGCGGCATCGTAGGCTTCGGCTGCAGCCCGGCGCTGCCCGGCCGCTTCCAGCCCCGCGGCCGCCTCCATGAAACGGCCGGGTTCGGCATGCCTGGGAATCACGCCCGGCTGCAGCGTCGTCAATGCGAATCGACGGCCGCGGTGCCAGCTGCCCGCGAACCGCTGCCACTTCATCTCCACCCGCTCCTCGCGCCCCGAACGCAACACGGCGACGTTGCGCTCCGCGTCATAGCCGATCAACACCGCGTAATGCCATACGGGCAACGGCCCGGCGCCGAGGTTCTGGAGCACCAGCACCGGCCGGCCAGATTCAAGCTCGGCGATCATCTCCTCCGCGGTCGACGCGAGGACGTAAGGCAACCGGCCGTGGCGCCGCGCGGCGCCGATGAGCTCGAGCGAGAGGCTGCCCTCGCGGCCGGGGATGAAGACTTCCGGCGCGAGCGCTTCAGGCGTTACCTCGACGCCGCTCGCGACCAGCAGCGTCGCGAGCGCCGCCGGGCCGCACTGGAAGTCCTCCTGGGGAAAGAACGGCGTCGCCGCGAGCTCGATCGACCGCGGCGCCGATGCCGGCAGGCCGTCCTTGAGTGGCGGCGAGGCGGCGCAGCCGGCGAGCAGCGCCGCGAGCGCCGCACCCGCCAGCCGGAGCCGGGTCACGTCTTCTTGAAGATGTCGATGACGCCGACCAGCTCGAGGATGATCAGCACCACGAACACGATGCCGATCACGGCGAGGGCATCGCCGCCCGCGGGCGCGCTCTCGATCTGCTCCGCGAGCTTCGCGATCTCCTCGTCGGAGAGCGCGGCGAGGCGGCCCTCGATGGCGGCGGCATCGACGCCCAGCTCCGCCAACTTGCCCTGCACGTCGGCACGGGCGATCGTGGCGTCCACCACTGCGCGCGGGCTTTCGCCCCGGGCGGCTGAAACGGCCTCCCCGGTGCTGACGACGCCCGCAATGGCCGGCGCCTGCATCCCGAGCGAGATCATGCTCAGGCTCACGAGCGCAACGCAGGCGCGTCGAAATGACTCAATTCGCATAGCAGCCTCCGGTCGGTTTCCTGGACCGGCCGAAGCTACCATGCCCGGCGCCTAAAAGCGGTAGGAGACGTCCAGCTTTGTGGTCAAGCCCACATTCTGGGTCAGCACGTCGACCCCGCCCTGCTCGATCACCGTGTCCTCGTCCAGCAGGTTCTGCAGCCTGAGCTTCAGGCTCAGTTTTTCGGTCGGATAGAAGGTGTAGGCCAGGTCAAGCGAGTTGAAGGCCTGTTCCACGGCGTCGTCCGCGCCGCCGCGCCCCGCAAAGTAGATGCGGTCGCTGTACATGTTGTACGCGAGCGAAGCGCTGTGCCGGGCGTCGATGGAGTCGTAGCCGAGCTGGAAGTTCATCACCAGGTCCGAGTGCTGCGTCATCTCGCGCTTGTTGTTCGTCAGGTTCGGGGCGGCATCGCCGATCGTGATCTCGGAGTCGCTGATCGTCACGTTGCCCGCCACGAAGAACGATTCGGTCCAGCCGCCGTTGCTCAGGAAGCCGAGTCCCTTCAGCCCCTCGAACTCGATGCCGTAGACCTCCGCGGACTCCGCATTGATGAAGGTCAACGCGATGTTGTCGTCCGAGCCCGGGGCCTCCACCGTTTCGATCGGCGAGGCGATGTCCTTGTAGAACAGAGATGCCGTCAGGTTGTCGCCGCCCGCGAAGAACCATTCAGCACGCACGTCGAAGTTCGACAGGTCAGAATTGTCGAGTAACGGGTTGCCCTGCACGCGAGCTTCGGTCAGCGGATCGATGTAGGTCGCGTCCGAGATCTCGCGCAGGTCGGGGCGCGCGACGGTCTCGCTCCAGCCGAAGCGGAGCTGGAAGTCTTCCGCCCAGAAGCCGGGCTTCATCCAGGTGAACGACAACGCCGGATAGTAGTCGTCGTCGGTGACTGCGAAGGTGTCGAGGTCCTCGTCGGGGATGGCCACGATCGGCGAATCCAGGTCGAACGCCAGCGGGTTGATCGGCAGCGCGAGGCGCGAGTAGTCTTCCCAGCGCAGGCCCGCGGTCACGCGGAACTGCTCGTTGAAGTTGACGTCGACAGAGCCCCACGCCGCATCCACGATCTCGCCCGCGAGGTAACTCTCGGTGCCGATGCCGCCGACCGAGAGCGCGAACTGGTTGAACGGGTCGAGGATGTTCTCGTCGGTGAAGACCTCGCCGGGTGTGCCGACCAGGATCGGCAGCGCGTCCGCCGACTGCGTGCCGAAGTTCAGCTGCGTCTGGAGGTACCCGCGCCCCTTCTCGTGGTAATCGTAACCGCCGCTGACCTCGATCGCGTTCGAGCCGGCCTGGAAGGGCATCTTGAGCTGCCAGCCGTAGCTGGTTACCGTATCTTCCAGCTCGGTGAACCGGTACTCCGCGGACGACAGGGACGACCGCAGCGAGGTGCTGAGCAGCTCGCCGGAAACCGGGTCGATCTGGTCGCGCGCCGAGAAGGTGATCTCGCTCGGTATGTCGGTCGTGGCCTCGGCGTCCGAGTAATACCAGTCGAGGACGAGGCCCTCGGCAAAACCGAGGCGAGCCCAGTCGAGCATGTCGAGCGTCGTGTCGCCGAGCGTGTGCGAGCCGCGCACCTGCAGCAGCTGCAGCTCGCGCTCCTCGTAACGGATGCGGTAGTTGCGCAGCCGGTCGCCGTTGTCGCGGCGGAAATTGAAGTTCTGCCCGAGCGTCAGCGATGCTTCGTCCTCGGTGTTGCGCAGGAAGATGCCCGTCGCCTCGATCCGGTGCTCGTCGGCGTAGTCGATGCCGGCGCCGACGGACCCCGTCAGCACCACCTGGTTGGTGGTGCGCAGTTGCTCGTCGAAGTCCAGTTCCGGTTCGGTGACCGATCGCACGGTGCGCTCGCGGTTGCGCCAGCTGTCGGAGTAGTCGGCGAGCCCGAGCAGACCGACCCGCCACTGCTCCGCGTCGCCGAGGTACCAGCTGTTGCCCACGGACATCTCGATCGACTTGTCCGGGTCGATCGACGTGTCGCGGAAATCCACGTCGCGGTTCAGGCTCGTCGCCAGCTCGCGATTGATCTGCTGCGCTTCCTCGAACGTATGCGCCTGCCCGTCGAGCAGCAGGGTGTCGAAGATGTTCGTCTGGCTGAGATTGCCGCGATAGGTCTGGATCGCGTCCCTGATCTCCGACGGCAGCGCGCGCGTGCCGTCGTCCGTGCCGAGGCGGTCGTCACTGCCGCCGGGGTAGGTCAGCCCGTCGTCCGAGCTTTCCGAGTTGGTGCCGATGCCGACGGAGACGTTGAACAGGAAGTCTTCGGGCAGCGCGCGGGTCCGGATATCGACGTTGCCGCCGCCGAAGGCGGCCGATTGGTCCGCGCTGAAGGCCTTGCGGATCGAGATGGACTCGACGATCTCCGCGGGAAACAGGTCCATCGGAATCACGTTGCGCGTCAGGTCCGGCGACGGCACGAACGCCCCGTTCACCGTGGTGCTCGAGTAGCGCTCGCCGAGGCCGCGGATATAGATGAACTGGTCCCCGACCAGGGTGACGCCCGGCAGGCGCCGCAGCGCCATCGACACCGTGCTGTCGCCCACCCGCGTGATCTGCTCGATGCTGACCAGGTCCTGGACGACCGCCGAGTCGATGCGCTCCTGCAGGATGTCGTCCGCCGCCGAGCGTTGGCGTCCAACCACCTCGATGTCCTCGAGCACGGTGGGTTCGGCCTGGCCCCCGGGCGCCGTCTCCTGCCCGAGGGCAGGCACGACCGCGAGGGTGGAGAAGCCGAGCAGCGCACACCGCACCGCGGCCCGCAGCGGGATACTGTTCATCGCCAGATCTCCCCGTCAGCTCAGGGTGCGAACCACAGCGGAACGTCGGCGTTCGCGGGCCGGAGGCCAAAGGCCCAGGGCGCCGTCCAGTCATCGCCGTCCTGCACGGCGCCGAGGCCCGAGGCGTCGGCGACGAGCGTCGTCGCCGCCTCGTCCACGATCGCGGGCGCGGTGAAGTAGGTGCCGGCCACCAGCACCTGCGTGTTCGCGTTGGCCGGGTCGATGATCGCGAAGTTGCCGGTGTTGAACGAGTAGTCGGCCGCGTTGGTGCTCGGGTTCGCGCCGAGGAACCACTCGGTCAGCGCGTCGCCGTTCGCCAGCGTTCCCTTGACCGCCTCCTGGCAGGCGAGCACGTTGCCGGTCTGTGCAAATGCATCGTTGGCCGCGGCGAAAGCGAGCGAAACGTCGCTCTCGACTTCGAAGCACTCGTTCGACGCGAGGCCATTCACGGACGTGCCGTAACCCGCGTAGACGATGCTGTTCTCGAGCACGAGCTGGCCGCCCTGGCGCACCAGCACGCCCTCGGAGTCGCCATGCGTGTTGACATCCGAGTTCGACGGGATGCAGGTCAGGTTGCGAATAGTCACCTGCGTGAGCGGCGCCGTGTCGAGCGGCGCGCCGGCGGTGCTGCGCGACTCGCCGACGTTGTCATGCTCGACGCAACGGTTGCCGTCGGTCGGGAAGTGGATGGCCAGCGCGTTCTGGATCGTGCCGACGTAGCCGTCCGAGAAGTCGAACGAGTCGTCGCGCACGTACACGGCGACCAGGTTCGTGGGGCTGACCGCACCGCCGAAGAACTCGAAACCGTCGTCATAGGTGCTGTAGACCTGCACGTTGTTGACCACGGTTCCGGAGCCGACCGCGTTGAACGTCACCCCGTTCAGCTCGTCGCCGGGCGCGACCTCGAAGCCCGTGTGCTTCACGACGACGTACTGGAGGCTGCCCGAGCTCTCGGCGTTGTTGTTGCCGCCGTAGTTCGAGGGCTGGCCCTCGGACACGACGTGGCACAGGTTTCCCGTACGCTCGGCGTCCGAGCAGTTGTTGGTGATGCCGTTGCCGTTGATGACCAGGCCGCCCCACTGCTGCACGTCGTTCGCGGTGGCGGTGCCCGTGATCGCGTCCGTGAAGGACGTGAACGTAATCGGCGCCGTCGGGGAGCCGTTGGCGATGATCTGCGAGCCGCGGTTGACCAGCAGGTAGTCGAAGGCGTCCTGGAACACCAGCGTGTTGCCGGCCGCGATCGTCAGCGTCGGACCCTCGCCCTCCTGGGGCGCGGCGCCGGTATTCACGTTCTGGCCGACGAACAGGCTGTCCTGGAAGATGTGCTTGCCGGTGATGAACGGGATCGTCAGGTCGACGAGCAGCGGGTTGGCGGCGCCGACGAAGCCGGAGCCGTAAATGCAGTTCGTGCCGTCGAAGCTGCCGCGCAC